>FWPV01009318.1_pt1 | contig 16646 bp, 18 predicted proteins | sample 2228371 | NCBI WGS metagenome assembly FWPV01 (sample SAMEA103939776, study PRJEB20133) | metagenome | reverse complement strand
TTTAGGGAGAGGGGATATCCCGCCGATGCTGGCGGCGCCATCTGCCTTTCCTTCCCGGCCCCAGGCAAGCTTTCGTCAAGAATTTAAGCAACTAATTTAGAGATGAACCTAAAATATTAATTGCCCCAATATATAAAACGTAGGACCAGGAGTTATCCCTTGCCGTATTCGGCAAGCCATAAAGGCTTGCCCTACGAATTTTCTTATTTACCCCCTGACCTAAAAGGCATTCCAAGATTTGGATACCAAAGCGAAGTTGGGCAAAAAAGAAGCTTAAAATTGTTTTTTCACGCAAGGAGGTTGGGAAAAAATCTTGACTATTCAGTTCTTTATGCCTCATATTATTTTTATTGAATGCAATAGCGTTCTCTTTGATTTTTTTAATTTAAGGGAAGGAGAAAATTGTTGGACGAAAAAGAAAAGAAAAAATCAGTAAAAATTGATATCAATCAAAAATGGTGTAAGGGTTGCTATATTTGTGTGGAAGTATGTCCGCAAAAAGTCTTTACCCAGGCACCTGAAGTTTCCGAAAAGGGTTTTCAACAAGTAGTAGTCGAATATCCTGAAAGATGCACTCGGTGTTTTCAGTGTGAAATGCTTTGCCCTGATTTAGCCATTAATGTGCAAATAAAAAGTGAGGTTTAATCATATGCCTTGGAAAAAAACAAAAAGCCTCTTAGCCCCTGGTTGGTATTTTATGCAAGGAGATGAAGCCTGCGCTGAGGGCGCTCTGGCTGCCGGATGTCGCTATTATGCCGGTTATCCAATCACGCCGGCAAGCGAGATAATGATCCGGATGGTGCATAGACTTGCGGAAGTGAATGGCGTATTTATTCAAATGGAAGATGAAATTGGTTCCATATCCTCGGTAATCGGAGCTTCCTGGGCGGGAGCTAAAGCGATGACGGCCACTTCTGGGCCGGGCATCAGCCTGATGACTGAGAGCATTGGTTACGCCGCTATTACTGAAACTCCTTGCGTTATTGTCGATGTGCAGAGAGCCGGTCCCAGTACTGGTCAGGCTACCCGTCCGGCGCAAGGAGATATAATGCAAGTAAAGTGGGGCTGCCATGGGGATGTGGAAATCATAGCTTTTGCTCCTTGGTCTGTGCAAGAAATGTACGATTTAACCATCAAAGCTTTTAACTGCGCTGAACGCTTTCGGGTACCTACTTTCATTTTAGCCGATGAGGCAGTGGGTCATCTGCGCGAGACTTTATTGATCAAGGAAGAGGTGGAAATATTTGACCGATATAAAGCCCCGGGCCTGCCTCCTTTCGGTACGCAAGAGCCTAATGGGGTTCCGCCGATGCCTGCCTTTGGCGAGGGAGCTAATCTTTTGGTCACGGGTTCAACTCACGATCCATGGGGATTTCGGAAGACGGCTGATCCCCAGACTCAGGCTCAACTCACGGAAAGGTTAGTTCGCAAAGTAAAGGACTTTCGGTCCGAGATTATTCAAACGGAAATCCATATGGGTGAAGGAGTAGAAGTGGGCGTGATTGCTTATGGTTTCACAGCCCGCGCTGCGTTAGCTGCTGTCAAAAATTTGCGCCAGCAAGGGATAAAAGCTGGCTTATTACGCCTTATTTCTATCTGGCCCTTTGCCGAAGAAGCAGTGGCAGAATGGGGGCAAAAATGCCGGATTATTTTCGTGCCCGAGATGAACAGAGGGCAAGTAGCCGGAGAGGCTAAGAAATTTACGGCCACTCCCATTATCTCTTTGCCCAAGACTAACGGGGAAGTATTCGAACCAGCGGAAATTGTAGATGCCATCAGGAGGAACTTAGCATGAATGCTAAAATTATGGACATGATCAACATCCAGGCTTTTCCCACACCTTTCTGTCCTGGGTGTGGCCATGGAATTTTAATGAACGCCATCCTTAGAGCCATAGCGGAAATGGAATACGACCTACAGAAGATGCTCTTTGTCTCGGGCATTGGCTGTGCCGCCTGGATTCCGAGCCCGCACTTTAAAGCAGATACTTTACACACCCTCCATGGGCGGGCGATTGCTTACGCCACTGGCGCAAAACTTTTTAACCCCAGTTTAAAGGTAGTCGTCGTTAGTGGCGATGGCGATCTAAGCTCCATCGGCGGCAATCATCTTATTCATGGAGCCAGGAGAAATATAGACCTTACTGTGATCTGTGCCAATAATAGCATCTATGGAATGACTGGCGGGCAGGTTGCTGCTACTACGCCCCTTGGTTCATTAACGACCACCACACCACAAGGTAACAAGGAACCACCTTTTGATCTATGCCAATTAGTAAAAGCCGCAGGCGCTTCCTTTGTAGCTCGCCAGTCCGTGGCCACCCCTGTGCCGCTTGTGCGCACTTTAAAAAAAGCTTTGGCCCACGTGGGCTTTGCTTTTGTCGAAGTTCTTTCTCCCTGTCCCACGCAATATGGGCGCAGAAATGCTTTTCCTTCACCTTTCGCCTTGATCAAATATTTGCGCGAAAACACCCTTACCTTAGAAAAGGCGCAGGCCCTTCCTCCAGAACAGAGGCAAGGAAAAATCCTGCTCGGAGAATTCTAAATTAATTAAAAGGAGATCTTGATTGCTTATGGGCATAACCCAAATTCGTTTTGCTGGCTTAGGCGGACAAGGAATAATCCTCATGGGAGAAATTTTAGGGGAAGCTGCGGCTTTGGATAAAAAATATGTTGGCCAAACTTCTTCCTATGGCGCAGAAGCGCGCGGGTCGGCCTGCCGGGCTGATGTATTAATCTCTGATTCTTGGATTGATTACCCAGAAGTTACGGCAGCCGATGTTTTGGTTTGTATGGCCCAAGTTGCTTATGACATAAATCTCCCCAAGGTAAATCCGCAAAGAGGGTTAATTTTTTACGACTCCCAATTAGTAAAGCCTCACCCTGGCCTTAAATTGCCCCATATACCCGTACCGGCTACGGAAAAAGCTTTGAGTGAGCTGGGCAACAGAATGGTGGCTAATATGCTGCTCTTAGGGGCCGTAGTTAAGCTCAATAAATTAGTAAGCGAAGAGGCGCTCCAGGAAGCTCTTCGGCGCAGAGTTCCTGCTTCCATTTTGGAGTTAAATAAAAAAGCTTTAGCCCTGGGATTAGCCCTGGCCGATAATTTAAATAAATTTTAGCGGGGTACAGGGGTCATCTTACTCGGTAAGAAAGTAGCGATTTCTGGGAAGAAAACAATTATGACCACGGCTGTTACCATGAGGAGAAAATAAGGGACTGCCGCCCGGGCAATATAGACGATAGAGTGACCAGTCAGTCCTTGCAGGACAAACAAATTGAAGCCGACCGGCGGAGTGATCTGGGCCATTTCCACCACGATCACTATAAAAATGCCGAACCAGAGAAGATCCAAACCCGCCTGCTGGACAACAGGGAGTAAAACCGCCATGGTGAGGACCACCATGGATATGCCGTCAAGGAAGCAGCCTAAAATTATATAAAAAACCATTAAAGCAAAGATTAACTGAATGGGCGATAGATTTAGCTGCCCTATCCATTGGGCTAAATGACGGGGTAAACCTGTAAAGCCCATGGCTAAGGAGAGAAAAGACGACCCCGCTAAGATTAACATGATCATCGCCGAAGTTCTGGTCGCTCCCAAAAGGCTATCTATAAAAGTGCGCCAGTTCATGGTCCCCTGAAACCAGGACAATAAAAGGGCGCCCACTACCCCTAAGGCAGCCGACTCGGTCGGCGTGGCATATCCGCCATAAATCGAACCCAGAACAAAAAATATAAGGAGCACTACAGGGATTAATCCCCTGGAGGCCTTCAATTTTTGCCCAAAGTTCATCCTTATGTCATTAGGGGGAACTTTATGGGAATTGAGCAGAGACCAAATGCCTACATAACCCATAAAGAGCGCGGCTAGCATTATTCCCGGCAGGACTCCCGCAATAAAGAGTTGAGCTATAGATGTATCCGTGGCTACTCCATAGACAATCATGATTATCGATGGCGGAATTAATAATCCCAGGGTTCCCGATCCGGCTAAACTGCCCACGACCATTTCTTCTGGATAGTTACGCTTGCGCAGTTCAGGAATAGACATTTTGCCTATAGTCACCGCTGTAGCCGCCGATGAACCTGAAATAGCGGCAAAAATAGCACAACCAACTACATTAGTCTGCATCAATCGACCCGGTAAGTTTCCCATCCAAGGTGAAAGGCCATCGAATAGATCTTCCGAAAGGCGGGAGCGAAAGAGAATATCGCCCATCCATATGAAAAGGGGTAAAGCGGTAAGGGTCCAACTGGAGAGAGAACCCCAGACAGTGGTTGCCATGGCATCACCAGCCGGGCGCGTGGTAAAAAGAGCCATGGAAATCCAAGCTACACCCATAAGAGATAGGCCAACCCACACGCCCGAACCGAGTAAGACAAAAAGGCTCAAGAGGAAGATAATAGTCAACAATATATCATGCATATCTTAACCGTTAACTCTTAGTGGGCACGAATCTACCCGTTATCAGGCTAATAAGTCGATCAATCAAAGCCAAAGCCAACATTGTTGTACCAAAGGCCATGCTTAGCTGCGGAATCCAAAGGGGCAGGGGAATAAGACCTCATTGATTCTCATTGATTTGCCAAGAAACGATAGCCATCTTAACACTGTACCAGGCGAAAAAACCGGCTATTATCGCTCCCAGGGCATGGCTCCAAATTTCCAAAAATAATCGCTTTGAACTCGATAACCGCTCAATAATTAAACTAACCCGAATATGCTCTTGAGCATGAAAAGTATAAGAGAAACCCAAAAAGGAAGCTGCAGCCATCGAGTAACCTGCAAACTCATCCATGCTGCGCACAGAAAAACCAAAGATAGCTCCAGCCAGGGCCGTCAAGATGCAAAAGGCAATGCCCACCATGAAAATTCCTGCCAGAACTCCACAAGCCCAGTAAAGGCCATCCAAGATTCTACGCAAAATATCACCCTCTCTAAAGTTATGGTAGATATTAGAGTAAATTAATAAGGGTATACCCTTTAATGTCCTTAGCGGCCAATAAGGTTCTTATGCCGGGCGGGCAAAATTTAGGTACTAACCGTTTTATTTACATTTTTTGGAATGCGGCCAGCAATTTCTTCCCGTCTTCTCCAGCTTTTTTCAGCCACTCTTCGATCATAATTTTACCGGCTTCACTCAGTCCTTTTTTCAATTCTGGACTCGGCATTTGCACGATCATCCCGTTCTTTTTCAGGATCTCCACGGATTCTGCTGTTACTTTTTTACTGGCCTCCCAACCAGCCGCTTCGGCTTTCTTGGCTTCCTCTATTAATATATTTTGCGTGGCTTTATCAAGTTGATTGAAGCTATTTTTATTTACGATAACCATGTTCTTAGGCTGCCAGGCTTGGGTATCATAATAATACTTTACCTGCTCCCAAACCTTGCTATCTACGCCCGTGGCCCCGGAAGTCATCATGGCGTTAACTTTGCCCGTGGCCAGGGCTTGGCTGAGTTCAGCGGCCTGAATAGTTACCGGCCTAGCTTTCAATAGCTCAGCCAGGCGCATAGTTGCTGGGTTATAAGCTCTCCAAGCCAGGCCTTCTAAATCCTTCACTGTTTTTAATTCCCGGTTGCAGTACAGCCCTTGCGGCGGCCAGGGTACGGCATAAAGCAATATCATTCCATGAGTATCAAGATATTTTTCCACAAAAGGTTTTTGGGCCATATAAAGCTTCCATACCTGATCATAGCCCGTGGCCAAGAAAGGGATGCCATCTGCTTCAAATATGGGATATTCGTGGGCCAACAGAGACATTAGTACTTCTCCAATTTGGGCCTGCCCAGTCTGGACAGCCCTTTTTATCTCCGGGGCTTTAAAAAGCGAAGCTCCAGCATGAACTACTATCTGTAACTTTCCTCCGGTTCGCTGCTTTACCGCGTCGGCAAATTTTTGCCCATTCACACTATGAAAATTTGTCACTGGATAAGCCATCGGCATGTCCCATTTGATCTGAGCCCAGCTAAGAGAAATGCCCAGACAGATGGTCAAGACCCCCACCAAACAACTCATAAAAACTTTCTTCTTGAGATCCATAAATTTTTTCCTCCCTATTAATTTTATTATTTGGCCAAACTCTTCTCGCCCATCTTTTAATTTGTAGAATATTATCGAACAATAGTTAAAAGGTCAACAGCTTTTTCTCTTGCCGTCTATCAATTTTAATTTTTCTCTCCCTATATGACCCCAGCTGCGCTTCTTTACCTTCCGCCTGAATTAGCCATGCTTCTCAAAAGTGATTGCCGGTCAGGTAAAAATTATGAACATAAGGAAAGGGCTTGCCTTACAAATTAAAGATTAACTTAGCAGAACAAGGGGTTACCTCTCATATTTTCAAACGTAGGGCAAGGGCTTGTCCCTTGCCAGTATTGGCCAGCTATAAAGGCTTGCCCTACGAATTTATAGGAATAATAATCTCGCCTAATTACGCCACAGCTTCAATAGGGAAGGGGTTAAGCGTCTTGCCACCTGCACTTTCCAAAAACACTAGTGATTCTAAAAGATTAATGCCAGAAATTTATAAAGAGGCCAAGGGACTAACCAGGGATGAACCAGGGATGAGGAAAGAATGCCCGGCAACTAAACCTTAAACTACAAGATGAAATTGCTTTAAGTTTTATTCCCTCCTTTTTCTCTTTCTCTAACCAATTCAATAATTCGCTGAGCAGCTTCGCCCATATCATTATACGTCTTTATGTTTAGCCCGGATTCTTCTAAAATTTTCCTCCCTAGCTCCACATTTGTTCCTTCCATCCGAATTACTAAAGGTACAGTTAAAGGATTTTCCTGCAAGGCTTCTACGATACCCTGCGCATAACTATCGCACCGGGTTATGCCGCCAAACATATTCACAAAGATCCCTTTTACTTTAGGATCCGAAGAAAGAAGACCAAAGGCGTGGCGAATTACTTCTTTAGATGCTCCTGCTCCGGCATCTAAAAAATTAGCAGGCTCGCCCCCATAATACCGCAACAAGTCTAAAGTAGCCATTCCTAAACCTGCTCCATTGACGATGCAGCCAATATTTCCCGGCAGGCTGACAAACCTTAAATTTAACCGTTCTGCTTCCAAGTCCCGCGGATCTTCCTGTTCAAAATCACGCAGAGCAAGGAGTTCTGGGTGGCGGAACAAAGCATTATCATCAATCTCCATTTTGGCATCCAAGGCAACTAAATCTCCAGCAGAGGTTAAAGCCAAAGGATTAATCTCTGCTAACATACAATCATTGTCGATAAAGGCGCGGTAAAGAGCCAAAGTTACTGCAGACCATTTACCGATTATATTGCCCTGCAAGCCCAGCTCAATTGCTAATCGCCGCCCCTGAAAAGGCGTAAGCCCACATCCTGGATCGGCTATTATCTTTTTAATCTTCTCCGGGGCTTGCGCGGCTATTTCTTCAATTTCTACTCCTCCTTCCGCACAGCCTATCACCGCCACTCTCCCCTTCTGACGCTCAATGGTTGCCCCTAAATAAAACTCCTGCGCTATGGAGACACACTCCTCAACTAATACTCTACTCACTTTTTTTCCTGCCGGTCCCGTCTGTTGCGTAACCAGCTTACTGCCAATTAATTGGCGAGCCACTTGGCTAACTTCTTGATAACTACTTACCTTGTTGATTCCTCCCCACTTTCCCCTTCCGCCAGCATGGATTTGGGCTTTTACTATAAAAGGACCTGAACCGATGGTTCTGGCTGCAGCTTCAGCCTCCGCAATAGTAAAAGCTACTCGCCCTCGGGGAATTCTTATCCCATAGCGAGCCAAAATTTCTTTGGCTTGGTACTCGTGAATATGCACGGCTTGCTCCTTTTATTTAATTAAGGCTCCCCGCCCCGTACTAATTCAGTAATTTTTAATATTTCTCACTGAGCACTTTCTTCTTCAACTCCCCGATAGCCCAAGTGGGGTTGAGAGATTTGGGGCAGATAGTACAATTAAAGATCGTATGACATCGCCAAAGACCATGGCGGTTATCGATAAGGGGTAAGCGCTCTTTAAATCCTTCATCGCGCGAGTCAAAGATAAACCGATAAGCTTTTAGCAGGGCCGCTGGTCCCAGAAATTGCGGATCAGCCCAATAAGAAGGGCAGGCGGAGGTGCAAGCGCCGCAAAGGATGCATTCATAAGAACCATCTATCTTCTTTCTTTCGGCGATACTTTGATAACGTTCTTTATCTGTCGGCGGAGTGCCAGCAATGAAGTAAGGTTTGACCGCTTCATATTTTTTATAAAAATCTTCCATATCCACGGCTAAGTCTTTAATTACGGGAAAATGGCGCAAAGGTTCTATTTCAATCACCCCTCGGCCTAAGGTTTTAACTTGGGTCTCGCAGGCCAAACGGTTCAACCCATTGATGGTCATAGCGCAGGAGCCACAGATTCCATGGCGACATGAACGGCGATAGGTCAGGCTACCATCTTGTTTCCATTTTATTTCATTTAATACATCTAGGATGGTCATCCCTTCTTGGACATCCACTTGATAGGTTTTATAGTATGGCTTCTGGTCCTCCTCGGGATTAAATCTGAAAATTTTAAAGGTCTGAATCATCTCTCTACTCCTTAAAATTTTCTTTCTTCTGGCTGGAAACGGGTAATGACAACGGGCTTATAATCCAGCCGCACTCCGGTCTCCGTCTTCCAGGCTAAAGTATGTTTTAACCAGTTAACATCATCCCGCTTTGGAAAATCAGTTCGATAATGAGCCCCCCGACTTTCGGTGCGCGCTAAGCCACCGACGACTATTGTCTCCACAAAATCCAGCATATTTCCTAACTCAATAGCATCCAAAAGCTCAGTATTAAATCTTTGCCCTTTGTAGGCCACACTAATCTCTCGATACCGCCCTTGGAGAGACTTAATAATTTCGAGCTGCTTTTTGAGAAGCTTTTCCTCCCGGAAAATCCCACAGTTGGTCATCATCGTCTGTTGCAACTCCTCACGGATGGCCGCTGGACTCTCCTTTCCCTGAGCCGCCAGGAGTCCTGCTATTTTAGCTTGGCTCCTTTCCAAAGCGTCTTTGGGTAAATCTAATTTATCTGCACCCTCCTGAATAAATTTACTCATCGCTCGTCCTGTTCTCCGCCCGTAGACCGCACAATCCATGGTGGAATTGCATCCTAAACGATTTGCTCCATGAACGGACACACAAGCACATTCTCCAGCCGCATAAAAGCCTATGACTGGCGTATTTTGGGCATCTTTCAAAACCTGCCCATGGACATTGGTGGGAATGCCTCCCATAGCATAATGAGCAGTGGGCAAAATAGGGACTAGATCAGTTACGGCATCAATCCCCGCAAATTTAAGGATCAGTTCATGGATTTGGGGTAATTTCTCTAAAATAGCTGCCCGGCCCAAGTGCCGCAAATCGAGGTACACATACCCTTTCCCCCCAATACCTCGCCCTTCATCAATTTCTCTCTGGATAGAGCGCGAGACAACATCCCGAGGAGCAAGTTCCATCTTGGCCGGGGCGTATTTTTCCATAAACCGTTTGCCTTCATTGTTAATGAGATAGCCGCCTTCTCCACGCGCTCCTTCAGTAACTAAGACTCCAGAAGGGTAAAGACCCGTGGGATGGAACTGGACAAATTCCATATCTTCTAATGGGAGTCCAGCTTGCAAAACTATGGCCATCCCATCTCCGGTATTAGATAAAGCGTTGGTATTAACTTTCCAGGCGCGGGCGTAACCTCCTGTGGCAAACATAACCGCCTTAGCATGAAAAACATGCAATCCCCCATGCTGGATATCCCAGGCCACCACCCCACAGCAGGTATTATCCCTCATTATTAAATCTAAAACGAAAAATTCATTATAAAACCGAACGTCATGCTTGAGGCATTGCTCGTAAAGGGTGTGCAACATGGCATGCCCAGTGCGATCCGCCGCATAACAGGCCCGCCGAATAGGTCCTTTTCCAAAATTGCTATAATGCCCGCCAAATTCGCGCTGGGCAATTTTCCCGTTCTCGGTGCGGCTAAAGGGGCAACCCATATGCTCCAATTCATAAGCTACTTCCACGGCCTCACGCACTAAAATCTCCTGCGCATCTTGATCTCCCAAGTAATCTGCCCCCCTTACTGTGTCATAAAGATGCCATTCCCAGCTATCCTCTTCCATATTTCCTAAAGGAGCGGCCGTCCCCCCTTGCGCGGAAATAGAGTGCGAACGTGTAGGAAAGACTTTGGAGAGAACAGCCGTATCTATGGAACGACTTGTCTCTAAGGCCGCATAGAGGCCGGCAATTCCTGCCCCTACAATGACCACCTCATGTTCATGAATCATAGAATCCTCCGCTTTTATTTTTTACCCCGGTTAGCGCTGAGTCTGCTTAAAGCTTTTGATTCGTCAGCGACCTCTCCCCAAAAATTTCTTCTTTAAGTACCAAAAGGTACTATCGTTACAACTCCTAAGATAAGAAATGCTATCCCCACGATCCAGGTCAAGCTAAAAAGGGAGACTCTTAACCAGGTAGTATGAATATAATCTTCAATTATTAACCAAAAGCCATTCAAAATATGATAAAGGAGCAAGATCACGAAGAAGAGGTGAAAAAACTTCCAAAAGGGGCTGCCTAAATCAACGGGAGAAACCCCCCAATGTACGGCCCCCAAATGGATGACTAAGATCAAGGCAATCAGTATCCCACTAATTCTCTGAAATAACCAATTAAAAGCCATTTTCCCCTCCTATAATGCCGTCAAGGAGCCTAAGAAGAAGATTACTCCCAGGACGATCATTACCCAAAACAGCTTCTTTTGGTAAAGCGCCCCCTGCCCAAAATCGATGATCAGCACCCTTAGCCCATTTAAAGTGTGGTAGATCAAAAAGGCCATGAGCACCACGACCATCACTTTGTGCGTCAGCAAATCGCTCAAGGCGGCCAAACCTTTCTGGTCATATTTCATTCCAAATTGGGCTAGTATATGCAAAAGAAGATAAATTCCTAACGCCGCACCCGTGATTCTATGGAACAACCAGGCCAGCGCTCCTGTCTGCCAACGATAGCGCATATTCTTCTCCTTCTATTGCTGCGGACGCAGATTGGAGCTCCTGTTAACGTTCCATAACGCCCTTCTCTGCGCCCTCAATTTTACCGGGCATACTTGGCCATGCCCTGCTGGTACAGATCATTTCCATAAATATCATTAACTACAATTACCGGAAAATCTTCCACTTCCAGGCGGCTTATAGCTTCCGGACCGAGATCTTCGTACGCTACTATCTCTGCTTTCTTTATCGCTTTAGCTAAAAGGGCACCTGCCCCCCCTGTAGCAGCGAAATAAACGGCTTTATACTTCTTCATTGCTTCCACAACTTCTTTTTTACGCATTCCCTTCCCGATCATTCCTTTTAAACCCGCCTCCATAAGCTTGGGGGAGTAGGCATCCATACGGCCGCTGGTTGTGGGCCCGGCGGAGCCAATAACCTGGCCCGGTTTAGCCGGAGCTGGGCCGACATAGTAAATAACTTGCCCTTTGAGATCGATGGGCAAAGGTTTCCCTTCTTGGAGTAAATCAAAGAGGCGCTTGTGCGCCGCATCCCGACCTGTATAAATAACACCATTCAAGAGTACTTTGTCACCTGCTTTCAATCTTTCTACATCCGCATCTGTAAGAGGCGTCTGCAAACGAATGGGCCCGTTCATCTTCTCACCCCCTTCCTCAAATAACTGCTTCTTTATGCCGATGAGCATGGCAATTAAGGTTAACGGCTACGGGGAAGCTGGCAATATGGCAAGGAATCATTTCCACATGAACTGCTAAGGCAGTTATCCGCCCCCCTAATCCCTGGGGCCCAATTCCTAAATTATTTATCCGCGTCAAGAGATCTTCCTCCAAAGCGGCTAATTCAGGATCAGGACTCTTTTGCCCTAAAGGTCGCAAAAGTGCTTTCTTAGCAATCAAAGCTGCTTGTTCAAAAGTTCCGCCAATTCCCACCCCAACTACTACTGGTGGACAGGGATTGGAGCCGGCTTGCTTCACCCATTCTACTACCTTTGCTTTTAACCCCTCTTTTCCTTCGGAAGGACTTAGCATCATTACCGTAGACATATTTTCACTTCCTCCCCCTTTGGGAGCCACCGTGATCTTTATCTTATCGCCCGGAACCATTTCTAAATGGATGATAGCCGGGGTATTATCTTTTGTGTTTACCCGCGTAAAACAATGGCAAGCGGATTTGCGCAGGTAGCCATCTTTATATCCCTGGCGGACACCCTCATTTATGGCGGCATTAAAATCTCCGCCTGTAATATGGACCTCCTGCCCTAACTCAACAAAAACCACGGCTAGCCCAGTATCTTGGCAGATGGCCACTTGCTCCTCCCGCGCTATTCGAGCATTTTCTTTAAGCTGCTGAAAAACTTCTCGGCCTACAGGGGATTCTTCTAATTTTTCTAAGCGGTCAAAAGCAGCTAGGACATCTTCTCCCAAATAAAGATTAGCCTCAATACATAATTTTTTCACTACTTCAGTAATTCGGCTGACATGGACTTCTCTCATCTCCATCCTCCTTGCTACCATCATAAGGGAAGAGGGGTTAAGCTGTCAGCTTAAGCCCTCTCCAATTAATTTTGAGTATTTTTTTCTCCGCCTTTGCGATGGAGTATTTTACTTATTTCTCCGCATAAGCGGGGATTATTCCTTTTTCCATTAATACTTGCGTTTCCATTCTAGCCCGGCGGATCGTCTCTGAGGCTTTCTTGAAGAGCTCATCTTTGCTCAGCTTGATCCGCGCGACTCCCTGCTCAATTGCTTTCCAAGCCGTAGCCACTGCTTGTCTGGGAAACACTTCCCATTCATCCATCGTGGGCAGGATATAATCTTCTCTCAAGCCCTTATCTTCGGCACACTTGGCCAATTCCAAAGCAGAGGCAATACACATTTCATCAGTAATCGTCCGGGCCATAACATCGAGGGTCCCGCGGAAGATAGCCGGGAAGCAAAGACTATTATTAACCTGGTTGGGAAAATCAGACCGTCCGGTGGCCACAATTTTGGCTCCTCCTTCTTTGGCCTCCCAGGGATAGATCTCTGGGATCGGATTGGCGCAGGCAAAAACGATGGGATCTTTAGCCATCTTCTTTATCCACTCCTTCTTAATCACATCTGGTCCAGGTTTGGCCAAGGCGATAACCGCATCGGCCCCTTCCATGGCTTCCGCAATCCCCCCTTGTCTTTGCTCGGCATTAGTAATCTGACAGAAGTGCCACTTTTCTTTAAATTCATTCTGCACATCAGTTCGCCCTTTATGGAGGGTACCCTTAGAATCAACCATTATTATCTTCCCCGGATCGGCCCCGGCAGCGATGAGAATCCGCGCGGTAGCGATATTGGCCGCCCCGGCTCCGATCAAAGCCAGACGGGCTTTATCTAATTTTTTGCCCACAATCTTTAAGGCATTTACTAAACCGGCCAAAGTAACCGCGGCTGTTCCCTGCTGATCATCATGCCAAACCGGAATTTTAGCCTCCCGCCGCAAAGTATCCAAGATATAGAAACACTTGGGCTGGGCCAAATCTTCCAGATTAATCCCCCCAAAGCAGGGGGAGATTATTTTTACAGTTTTGATTATTTCATCGGCATCCTTGGTATCTAATGTAATGGGCCAGGCATCCACCCCGCCGAGGTACTTGAAGAGAATGGCTTTCCCTTCCATAACCGGGATCGCTGCTTCTGGACCGATATCTCCCAATCCTAAAACGCGGGTCCCATCTGAGACTACGGCAATCATGTTGGCTTTATTGGTATGCTCAAAAACTTTTTCAGGGTGAGCTTCAATATCCCGGCAAGCGGCAGCCACACCGGGAGTATACCAGATGGCAAAATCATCAAAAGAGCGGACCGGGCATTTTAAGGTAGAAGAAATCTTTCCCCTGTAAAAAGGATGCATCTTCAGAGCATCAGCTGAAGGCTTCTTGGATCTTTCTAATAATTCTTCTTTAGTTAGCATTTTTCCTCCTTTTCTTTCTTTACAATTTTTTACTTTTTCTGCCAAATTTAGCAAAGACAATTTTATATTTTGGTAATTGGTTCGTATTCTCCAAACACCTCCCGCAAAACATCACATATCTCCCCTAAAGTGCAGTAAGCCCGCACGCAGTTTAAAATAGGGTACATCAAATTGCCATCTCCCTGGGCTACATGGCGCAATTCTTTTAAAGAACTTCTCACTTTTTCTGCATCTCTTTCCTGGCGTAATTCGGCCAGCCTTCTGATTTGCACCTCTCTTACCCGCGGATCAACTTTTAATAATCCTTTGGGCGGTGGTTCCTTGGTCTGAAACTTGTTGACCCCGACGATAACTCTTTCTCCCCGCTCGATTTCCTTTTGGTACCGATAGGCGCTTTCTTGAATTTCTTGCTGGATGTAACCTTTCTCTATGGCAGCTACGGCTCCTCCTAACTGGTCAATCTTGGCGATATAGGCCTTAGCTCTTTCTTCAATCTCTTCCGTGAGTTTCTCTATGTAAAAAGAACCTCCCAGAGGATCTATAGTTTCAGCTACACCTGACTCATAGGCTATTAATTGTTGCGTGCGTAAGGCGATTTGGACTGACTGTTCCGTGGGCAAAGCCAAGGCCTCATCCATGGAATTGGTATGTAAAGACTGGGTTCCACCTAAGACCGCCGCCAGAGCTTGCCAAGCCACTCGAATTATATTATTAAAAGGCTGCTGGGCCGTTAGCGTACAGCCCGCCGTTTGGGTGTGGAAGCGTAGCATCCACGAGCGGGGATTACGAGCCTTGAATCTCTCCTTCATTATTTTAGCCCAGAGCCGCCGCGCCGCTCGAAATTTAGCAATCTCTTCTAAGAAATCAAGGTGGGCATTAAAGAAAAAAGAAATGCGCGGAGCAAAAACATCTACGTCTAAACCAGCTTTCTGCGCGGCTTCTACATAAGCTATTCCGTTGGCTAAAGTAAAGGCCACTTCCTGGACAGCAGTGCAGCCAGCCTCACGCATATGATACCCACTAATGCTAATCGTGTTCCAATTAGGCACCTTTTGGGCGCAATACTCAAAGGTGTTTGTAATGATCCGCATTGAAGGCTGAGGCGGAAATATATAGGTACCCCGAGAAGAATACTCTTTTAAGATATCATTCTGGATGGTGCCGCTAAGTTTATCCGGACTCACTCCTTGCTTTTCCGCCACTACTATATACATAGCCAAAAGGATGGCTGCCGGGGCATTGATGGTCATGGAGGTGGAGACTTTTTCTAAGGGGATTTGGTCGAAGAGAATTTCCATATCCCGCACGGAATCAATGGCTACTCCTACCTTCCCTACTTCTCCTTGCGCCAGAGGATGGTCCGAATCATAGCCGATTTGGGTAGGCAAATCAAAGGCCACAGAGAGACCCGTTTGCCCCTGATCCAATAGGTAGCGATAACGTTTGTTGGTATCTTCGGCCGTCCCAAAACCGGCATACTGCCGCATTGTCCAAAACCTTCCGCGATACATGGTCGGCTGCACACCGCGGGTATAAGGATATTCTCCAGGCAATCCAAGACCACTTAAATAATCGACTTCGGCAATATCCGCAGGGGTATAAATTCTTTGAATAGGGATGCCGGAAGTAGTCTGAAATTCTTTTTTCCTTTCGGGATTTTTCGCCAAAGAGGCATCAACCTTTTCCGCCCATCCAGCGACATTTTTTTTAATTTCTTCAATTTTTTTAGGATCAAACATAGGCCTTCCTTTTCTCAGGCAAAATTGTCTTTAGGGGCTTATTTCATCATCAACATAATCTGGTTTGCCTACCTCGGGATAAAAATCAGTCGCCAAATTTATTATGATAGGCAATTAATATGCCCCCTTCTTCGCCTTCCTTAGCCATTCGTTCCTCTTTCTTTAGCAATTCTTTTCTCGACAATTCTACTGCAAAGATTATCTATCTGGCTCTGGACGAGAAAGTCGATAATCTCCTCTTTCGTAAAATGGGGCTTCAGAATCCAGCGCCGCAAAACACCAAATACGCCACTGAAAACTAAAAAGTTGGCCTCCAGAAAAGGATCAAATCTTCCAGGTCCCAATTCGCTGATTAATTTTCGAAAATGATCAACAATTTCATACTCTTTCTGCAAAATTATCTTTAGATATTCTTTTTTCACATAACGCGCTTGGGTGTAAGAGAGCATCACTTGATCTTCTAACTCCATAGCGGCTTCCACAAAAGCCCGGTAATTAATTTTTATCCGCGAAAAAGGGTCAGCCACCTGGCCGGTCCTTGATCTGACTTTAGCAAAAAAATTAAAGACGTAATTCTCAAAAAAGAGGTAGAGAATGTCGTCCTTGGACCCAACATAATCATAAATACTGCCTAAACTGAGGCCTGCCTCCCGAGCTATTTCGCGGACAGTAGCTTTATGGTACCCTTTCTTCTTGAATACTTGGATGGCACCAGCAATTATCTTTTGCCTTTTTTCATTAACTAATTTTGAATCTTTCACTTGGGCCTTAACTAACATAGGGAGCCATTTGCATCCTTTGGCGAACGAATGTTCATTCATAGAGCATTATAAATCCATGGCAATTTCTGTCAAGCAAAAATTTGGAGACCTCTGAAAAAGTGGATCAATCTTGCCCACCTGCACTTTTCAAAAACAATAGTGATTTTAAAAGATGGTTC
>FWPV01009315.1_pt1 | contig 16647 bp, 16 predicted proteins | sample 2228371 | NCBI WGS metagenome assembly FWPV01 (sample SAMEA103939776, study PRJEB20133) | metagenome | reverse complement strand
CGGTCGTTGGGGCCGATCCCCACCGCTTCGACGGGGATCATGACGGCATCGGGTGTGAGCGGTGATGGGAAGCCCGACTATGATATAATTGTCGCAGTTGAGTCGCTATAGTCCGTACGGTTCGGGTTGTAGCGGCGACTGCTTGGTGGCTACGATCCATGAGATTCCATTGGAGATCGGACGAGCGGAAGACCTGTTGGCTGTGATGGGAGGGAGGGGTGCAGTATGTTTGCAATCGAGTTCCAGACCACCGTCAAGAACGGCATCATCGAGATTCCTCGCCAATACCTTAGAAATCTCCCTAATCGCGTACGTGTGATCTTGCTGGTTGAGGAAGCTTCCCAAACCACGACGGATTTCATCGACCAATTGCTTGCTCATCCCGTGCGAGTGAAGGATTTCCGTCCCTTGACCCGAGAGGAAATCTATGCCAGGTGACCAAGCCACCTCCTGCTTCATTGATACGAACATCTGGCTGTATGCCTTCATCGAAGCGGATGACGCGACCAAGTCTGCTACTGCATGTATGCTCATTCAAGGAAGCATGCCTGTTGTCAGTAGCCAGATAATCGCGGTATTCATTATCCTTCTGGGATAGCATGGTCGTGGCAACTGCGTTGAGCGCTGGCGTCACCGTTCTGTATTCTGAAGATATGCAGCATGGATTGACTGTCGAGGAGCAACTCCAGATACGCAATCCGTTCATTCAGAGATAGTACACAAACGCCGTAACATGATCGCCATCATGTGGCAGAACTGATCGCTTACAATGCAGTCTTGCCGATAAGGAGCATGCGATGCCAGACATTTCAAACATCCTCGCCCAACTCACCCTGGAGGAAAAGGCTGCGCTCTGCACTGGCGCCTCCATGTGGACGACCGTTCCCATCGAGCGGCTCGGCATCCCCGCCATCAAGATGGCCGATGGGCCGCATGGGGTGCGATGCGTGCCCGATGTCACCGCAGTGAGCGCTACCAGCCTGCCAGCTACCTGCTTCCCTACCGCCTCGTGCCTGGCGGCCACCTGGAACCCGGATCTGCTACGCCAGGTCGGCGAGGCGTTGGGCCGGGAGGCGCGGGCGCTCGGCGTGAACGTGCTGCTCGGCCCGGGCGTCAACATGAAGCGTTCCCCGCTCTGCGGCCGCAACTTCGAATATTACTCGGAAGATCCCTTCCTGGCGGGCGAGTTGGCTGCCGCGTTCGTCGCTGGCGTGCAGAGCCAGGGCGTGGGCACGTCAGTCAAGCATTTCGCAGCCAACAACCAGGAGACCGAGCGCCTCCGCATCGACGCGGTGGTGGACGAGCGCACTCTGCGCGAGATCTACTTGCCAGCGTTCGAGACCGCCGTGAAGAAGGGCCGCCCCTGGACTGTCATGTGCGCCTACAACAAGCTCAACGGCGCCTATTGCTCCGAGCACCGCACGTTGCTGACCGACATTCTCAAGCGCGAATGGGGCTTCGATGGCTTTGCGGTCTCCGATTGGGGCGCGGTGCACGACCGGGTCAAGTCGTTGCAGGGCGGCCTCGATCTGGAGATGCCCGGTCCGCAGCCGCGCCGCACTCAGGCCGTAGTCGACGCGGTCCGCGCTGGCGTGCTCGACGAGGCCGTGCTCGATGAGGCGGCGCGTCGCATCCTGGACGTGGTCTTCAGGGCTGCGCAGACGCCGTTGGGGGGGGAGTTCGACGTGGATGGCCATCACGCGCTCGCCCGCCTAGTCGCTGGCGAGGGGATCGTCCTCCTCAAGAACAACGGCATCCTGCCCCTGCGCGCCCCTCGGCGCATCGCCGTGATCGGCCGTTCGGCGAAGGAGCCGCACTTCCAGGGCGGCGGCAGCTCGCACGTCAATCCGACGCGGGTGGACATCCCCTTCGACGAGGTGCAGAAACTGGCCGGCGACGCCCAGTTGACGTATGCCGAGGGGTATCCAGCCGGCCTCGCCTTCGATCAGGCGCTGATCGATGAGGCGGCGGCGGCGGCGCGCGCGGCAGACGTGGCGCTCCTCTTCATCGCCCTGCCAGCTTTCATCGAGTCGGAAGGCTACGATCGAACTGACCTCGGCCTCACGCCGCAGCAGGTTGCGCTGATCCAGGCCGTCTGCGCCGCGCAGCCGAACACGGTGGTGATCCTCAACAACGGCTCGGCGCTGACGATGAGCGAGTGGCTGGACGGTCCGGCAGCCGTACTTGAGGCGTGGATGATGGGCCAGGCGGGCGGAGGAGCGATCGCCGATGTGCTCTTCGGCAAGGTGAACCCATCGGGCAAGCTGGCGGAGACCTTCCCGCTCAAGCTGGTCGACACGCCCGCGCACCTCAACTTTCCCGGCGGCGCGGGCCAGGTGCGCTATGGCGAGGGCGTCTTCATCGGCTACCGTTATTACGACGCCAAAGAGATGCCGGTGCTCTTCCCCTTCGGTTATGGCCTGAGCTACACCTCGTTCGAGTACAGCAACCCTCGGCTCTCAGCCGCAGCGTTCGACGACGTGGAGGGGGTGACCGTCGCGGTGGACGTGACGAACACCGGCGCGCTGGCGGGCAAGGAGGTCGTCCAGGTCTACGTGCGCGACCGCCAGTCGAAGTTGGCGCGGCCGCCCAAGGAGCTGAAGGGCTTCGCCAAGGTCGAGCTGCAGCCCGGCGAGACGAAGACGGTCACGATCCCGCTCGGCTTCCGCGCCTTCGCCTACTACCATCCCAGCTACGGGCAGTGGGTCACTGAGGACGGCGAGTTCGACATCCTGATCGGCGCGTCGGCTGCGGACATTCGCTGCATGCTGACGGCAACGCTGCGCTCTACGGTCAAGCTGCCGTGCATCCTGAACCGCGAATCCACCGTCCGGGAGTGGCTGGAGGATCCGGCCGGCCGTGCAGCCTTCGAGCCAATGTACCAGCAGATCAAGGCGCAGACGGCGGCGATGTTCAGCGGCGGCGAGGGCGGCGAAGGTGGCATCGGCATGGATCCGACCGGCTTCATGATGGAGATGCCGTTGCTCAGCCTGTTGCAATTCCAGGAACGCAGCCTGCCCATGCCCGCCGAGGCCATCGTGGACGCGCTGCTGCAGCAGGCGCACGCCATAGCGACGTAGTAAGCGGGCTTGCTCACGGACTTCGTGGACGTAGCGCAAGCCTCCGGCTTGCGGCGATAAGAGGATGGAAGATGTAGCGCAAGCCTCTGGCTTGCGGCGACAAGGGCCGGGCGCAAGCCGGAGGCTTGTGTCACGGACGAAAGACGTAGCGCAAGCCTCCGGCTTGCGGCGACAAGGGCCGGGCACAAGCCGGAGGCTTGTGTTACGAGCACATTTTCAAGAAGACTACCTTGCTGCTGGGGAGTATCGAAAGACGGAGACGATCCTATACCGCTCAAGGTTGGCTGCCCCAGTCAGCGCCATGTCGCCGCAGCGCAGCCACGCGTGCGCAGCAATGACGCCAGGTTGGTCTGCCGCTTTGGCGACGCCCAGGTAGAGCGCGCAAGGCAGGCGACGCCGACGCGACAGGGCCGCGCCAGCCAGGGCTTGGGCCAGACAGGCGCTCTGCCACGGTGTATGCGCGGCGGCCGTTCGCACGGCCCAACCGATACGTTCGGCTTCCGTCGCCTGGGCCGGCGCAATGGCGGCGGGGCCTTCGCCGGGCGTCAGCTCTAACAGGCGTGCAATCCGGCGGAAAGGCAAGAGCAGGATCGCCAGCCGCAGCAGGCCGAGCCAGATGGCCGCCTGGAACAGCAGCCAGCGGTCGGCCCAGGAGAGGCTGGCCAGCTTACGCAGGCTGGGGGCCCACGACATTCAGCATCCCCTCGTCCGCCAGCTCGGCCAGGAACGCCAGCACATCCGCCGTGATCTGATCCGGCGGGCCAGCGAAGTCCTGGCTCAACTGTTGGCACAGATCGGCCACGCGCCGCGGCTTGGCCAGCAGGTCCCAGATGCGCCGGCCGATGTCATTCAGCGCCAGATAGTGATTGCTGGCCAGGTTCAGGATCACAAGCTCGTCGTCGACGGCCGCGGTGAGCGGATTGTCGACGCGGCGCACCACTGTGTTCACCTCGATCGTCATGGCTGGTCTCCTCCAGATAACCCAGGCGACGCATCATCTCGCCATGCGCCGCGATCAAGCGCTGCGCCAGTGTCGGCGGCAGTTCGTCGCGCCAACCGCCGACCTGTCCGCGCCGGAAGAACGGGGTGCGAGCGACGAGCGGGCGCTCACGAAACCCTTTGGCCTGCTCCTGTTGTCGTAGCTCCCCAAAGTCGGAGAAGGCAATCGCTTTGCCAACGCGCGCCGCGTCCCAGGGCAGGCCGCAGAAGCGCACCACCTCTCCGAAGACCGCTTCGGGCCGCGCGCGCAGATCCTCGTAGCGCACCAGGTGGACGGGCAGGCCGGACTCGTCCAGCCATGACCGGACGTGGCCGCTCCAGCACGAGAGCGTCTGGCTCAGTTGGTCGTTCAGCCCACCCAGCGAACGGGCCAGGACGAACGTCGGATCGCACAGGCGCTCAACGGCCTGCTCGATGCTGATCCCCCAGTGGTTGGCGCACGACGCCGCCAGGTCCAGCGGATTGCGCACGATGTAGACCACGCCGGCCGTGATATCGGCCGGAAAGAGCGGCTCGCCCTGGTCGGTGCGGCTCCAGGCGTCATGTACCTTCATGTACAACATAGTGGACGTCGCGCGCGCCATGCAGCGATAGACCTCGGGCCGCAGCCGGGCGATCATGGCGTCGCTCAACGCCGACGCCTCGATGCCCACCCACTCGTCGAACCAGGCGCGGGCGCTGGCGATCGGGCCGCCGTCGAGGTCGTTGATGTCGGCCGGCGCGTCGCCATCCCGCAGATAGTTGGTCAGCAGCGCGCGCATCCAGGTATTGCCGGATTTAGGGTAGGAGGCGAGCCAGATGATCATGAGCGTCAGACGTCGTGCGTCGTGCATCAACTGCCAGGATCGCCTCGGCGACCTCGGCGACGCTCCAGCGGCGCGCCGGGCGAAAGAGGCGATAAACTGCGACCTGTTCCAGGACGGCGGCGAGCAGGGGAAACTGGCCGGGGTGTTCCTGGGGCAAGAGCGGCCCGTAGATGCACTCCTGCACGGCAGCGAACTTCGCGCCCCCGGTCAGCGCGGTCATGTGCACCTCCTCCCCGGCATGCGTCTCGAGCAGGTAGAGCGCGCGCAGCGGCGCGGCCGCCGGAGCGACCGTCGTCGGCACCGCCGCTTTCAGCCGGCGCCATTGCTGGCGCGGCAGCCCCTCGATGTCCTGCCCCAGCCCGGCGGCAGCGTCGTCGCACAGGTGCAACTGCGCGATGCCCGGCAGCGCCTCGACCCGCCCGGCTGGCCCCAGGCGCAGCGCGGTGATGTCGTCGGCCAGCATCGCACAGCCGCGCGCGAGCAACGCCGCCAGTGTAGTGGTTTTGCCCGCGCCCGACGCCCCGCCGATCGCCGCCGCGCCGGCTGGGGTGACGGCAGCATTGGCATGCAGGACGAGCAAGCCGCGCTGCTGCAAGATCGCGGCCAGCACCATGTCGAGGAAATGGAAGGCCAGGACGTCGTCGGTGGCGTCTGGATGTCGTTGTAAGGTCACGCGGCTGCCGCCCTCGACCAGAAAGCGGCCGCTGCGCCTGCCGCCGCGCCACAAGAAGCGCCCCGGCTCAGCCTGCCAGGCCTTATCGCCTGCCAGCGGCCGAGCCAGCTCGTACGGCACATCCCCCTCTGCGACGATCACATCGGGCGCGGCGTCGTCCGGCGCCAGCGGGAGGACCGGGCAGGGAAACGGCACGCGTAAGGTGAGCTGGTAGACGGTGTAGGTCGGTATGGTCACGCCTCCGTGTTAAGAACCTATCCGAAACGTTTCGGCGCGGTCTCCTGACCGTGCCGAAGAGCCTATCCGAATAACCCGGATGCACGAAAAGCGATCAAGGCACAAGCAAGATGCAGAAGAGCGACGTAGTTCTCAGGCTTCTTCTCCCAGCGCACCAGGATGCGGCGAGATTCGTCTGGAGCAGCACGAGATTGGCCGTCCACGCGTCCACGCATTCACGAATCCTGGCCACGAATTCGCGAAGGGCCATTACGACGAGTGAGACGCGTCAGTGCAGGCGGATGCTTCGTGGATTCGTGAGCGCAATTCGTGGACGGTCATCCCTTCCCTTCCTGTTTTCGCTAGCGAACTCAGATGGACCTCTTCCACCAGCGCGTCGATGCACCATTTCCCGCGCGGCCGGCTCAACCGGCGCAGCGGCGCTGCCTGGGCGATGGCGCCCGCCTTGCGCAAAAAGACCGCGCGATCCAGCAGGGCGTCCGCGATGTGGGTGTTGTAGGCCAGATAGCCGATCGCGCGGAAGCGCGCGGCGCCGGTCAGTTCGCTCGCTTCCACCGCATCCCGATTGTGGACGGTGAGCCAGTAGATGGCCCGCAACGGCTGCGCTTCATCTGCTGGCGCGGACCTGGCTGCCAGCCCCTCCGTCCAGCCCAGCGCCGCTTGCGCATCTGGCCACAGCCGGATCGGCGATGGGTTGGGGAGCACGACGGGGCGACCGTGCGCGTCAAGATCAACGATCGCCAGGTCATCGGCCAGTGGGCGCCAGCCGCGCTGCGCGAGCGCGGCCAGGAGCGTGGACTTGCCGGCGCCAGAGTCTCCGGCCAAAAGAACGGCGCCGCCAGCCTGGGTCTCCGAGCCCGGTTGCCGGTTGGAAAGCGGGGGCGCGCAAGCCGCAGCGTGAAAAGCCAGCGCGCCGCGCTGGTAGCAGAGCGCGGCCAGCGGCGCCATGCCCAGAAAGCGTGTTACCTCCGAGAAGGCTGCGTCCGGCGCTGGCTCGATGGTGATGGCGCGACCATCGCTCACTTGATAGCGCGCCACACCTGGCACGTCGAGGAGGAAACAGCCGCGCGCAGCCTGCCACAGCACGCCGCGCACGACAACGTCCGGCGCCAGATCGGGCGCGATCGTCACCGCGACGCTCCAGTCCAGGCTCGAGAATCTAGAATGGATTGAGTTCTGAATCTGGCCGCTCCCACCCCAGCGGAGTTGTGTTCAGGGCGGACTTGATCTCGATACGGGGTAGGGTCGGCCGGCGTCAGGCCGCTTGGGGCGCTGGCGGCTCTGCCGGGGACACGGGCTCGGGCGTGAGGAGCGCCTCGATGTCGGATGCAGGCCGCCCGGTAGACGTAGCGTACTCCTTCCGGGCGTCCGATCGGGAATCGTCTCCACGCCGCTGCTTCAGCCCAGGCGCGCAGCCCTCAGGCCGGCGTTCCAGGCCCTTTCCCGTCCCCCAATCCAGCGCTGCCGATCAGCGTGCGCTTGATCTCGATGCGGGTCAGGGTCGGCCGGCGCCAGGCTGGCTTGCCTGCCGGTGGCTCAGCCGGGAGCACAGGTTCGCTTGTGCGGGTCGCTTCCGCGTCGATCGTGAACTGATCAGAAGACATGATCTGCTCCTTTCTGGGACGGTGGAATTACTCTGAAATTTGGGGCAGAAATCATTATAACTCACTTCGACGCGGGCGACAAGAAATCGTTCACGAACAATCCCGCCGCGATGCCTCGCGTCAGCACGGTGACGGCTTTGACGAAGGCTTCGGGCGTGTCGCGAGTTTGAACCATCTGCCAGGTCTGGCGCAGGTAGGGCGCATCCACATAGGCGGCGGCCGGGCCGCGCGCGATCTCATCCAGCGCCATCTCCACTTCGGCCGCGCAGGCGCGCAGCCGCGGCGCCAGGTCGCCGGCCTGTTGGCCGCGGCGGCGGTTGAGCCGCACTGCATCGGGCAGGCGCCCCGCCATTGCGGCGCGGATCAGCCAGCGGTCGAGGCCGGTTTGCGGATCTCGAAAAATACGATCGGGCACGGAAAACGAAAACGCCAGCACGCGCGCGTCAGCCGTCGGGTCGCGGATGTCCAATCCCACCGCTGCGCCCGTCTCGGCCCACAGCGCGCCGATGAGCGACCGCCCCGGCATCAGCCAGCGACGCTCTTCACGCGGGGAACGCGGCGGCCAGGTGTGCGGGTCGTCCAGGCGGCGCTCCCACAGCTTGAGCCGGGCGGCCACATCGGGCCGCAGCGCCGACTGGCGCACCCAGGCGTTGCTCCGCCAGGGACGAAGACGCTGCGCCGCGCGGTACAGGATGGGCGGCAGGGCGCGGGTCACACGTGTCCTCAACCACTTGCGCCAGCCAAGCTCGCGCACTTGCTGTGTCAGCGGCAGGGACAAAACGCTGCCAGCCCACGAGAACGCCGCGTTGCCGTTCTGGCCCGTGAGCAGGATGCGGCAGCCCGCTGCTCGCGCCGTCTGCAGCAGGTCAAGCATCCAGTACTGATTGCCAGCGGCGTGCTCCGGCTCGTGATGAATCTGCAAGGCGCGGCGGATGCCCTGGATGGGCGTGATGCTGGCCGCCAGGATCGGTTGCAGGTCCACGTTGCCGGCAAATCGCGCGGCGGCCTGCGCCAGCGGCAGCTCGTCGCCGAAGCGTTTGCCAACGTACGCGGTCGGGTCTGAGAGCGGCGCGGAGGTGAAGGCGGTCAGGCGCTTCCCTTCGCTGCGCAGCATGGCCGCCGCGGTGACCGTGACCGAACTCGAGTCCAGCCCGCCGCTGAGGGTTACGGCGATCCCCGACGCTGCCCCCGATACCGCTTCTGTGAGACGATGGGCGTCGCCGTCTCCCTTCCCTGGCAGAGAGAGAGGCTGGGGGGAGAAGTCCGGCGCGCGCAGCCGCGCGCGCACCGCTTCGTCAATGATCTCGCGAAACGCTTCGACGTAATCCTCCCGCTGTGGCAGGCGCAGCTCGGGCGTATTCTCCAGGAACCAGTACTGCCGCGCCTCCAGCCGGTCGGGCGTGACGGTGAGCGCATGCGCGGGCGGCAGCCGCTTGAGCGGGGCGTGGATGGTGCGCTCGCCATGGTACGCCGGCCAGGCGGTCAGAACTTGGGCCAGGTAGAGTTCGTCCAGGGCGATGGGCGCCAGGTTGAGGTCGAGCAGCGCCTGGCGGTCCGAGGCGAAAGCGAAGACGCGCGGGTCGGCGTAGTAGTAGAGCGCGGTGTTGCCGAAGTGGTCGCGCGCCAGGAATAGCTTGCGTTCGGCTCGATGCCAGGCTGCGAACGCCCAGTCGCCGTAGATGCGCTCGACGCACGCCCCGCCCCAGCGGAGATAGGCCTGGCGCACGATCTCGCCATCGCTCACCAGCGACGGCTGGCCGCCGATGTCCAACTGGTGGATCAACTCGGCGCGGTTGTCCACGCGCGCGGCGGCGGTGAAGGCGACGCCCTGCGCTGCGTCCAGGCAGGGCAGCCGCTCGTATGGGGACTCCGGCGTGCTGTAAAACAACGCCTGCCCGAGGCCGGCGCAGCCTTCCAGCCATACGCCGCCGCCATCCGGCCCCCAATGCGCCAGCGCTCGCTGCATCGTCGCCAGATCATCACGCGCAACCGGCGCGCCGTCGCGTCGAAACAATCCAAAGATCGCGCTCACGAGATAGGGACGCCTTTCATTCGCCCTCGCCGCCGCCTTTTTCCTTCTGAAGCCACTCCACGAACCGTTCGATCCAGCCGTCCACCGGCAGCCCCTGCCGATTCATCCCGAAGCCGTGGCCGCCGCGGCTGTAGATGTGCAACTCGGCCGGCTTGCCGGCAGCCTGCCATGCATTGTAGATCGCGATACTGATAGCCGGCGGGATGAGCGGGTCGTCGCTGGCGTGGGCCAGGAAGAGCGGCGGCGCGTCGTCCGGCGCGACGACCTCGCCGAAGTGCGCGGCGTAGATCGGCGCGACGAAATCGGGCCGGCAGGTCGCGTCGTAGTTGAGCGCGACAGCCATCGCCACCCCGCCGCCGGCCGAGAAGCCCATGACCCCGATGCGATTGGCCGCAATGCCCCATTCGGCCGCCCGTTGCCGCACCAGCCGCACCGCCTGCTGCGCGTCGGCCAGGATGAGGGGCGCGAGCGGCTGCAGATGCTGCATCATCTCCTCGCGATGGCTCAGCCGCCGCTCGATCTCGGCCTCGAAGTCATCCGAGGTGCGGATCAACCGGTATTTGAGCATGAACGCCGCGATGCCCCGGCTGTTCAGCCAGGCGGCCACCTCGGTCCCCTCATGCTCGTAGGCGAGGAAGTGAAACGCGCCGCCTGGGCAGACAATGACCGCCGTCCCGGTCGCGCGCTGCCGGTCGGGAAGATAGGCTGTCAGGGTGGGCCGCGCTACGTTGCGGATCACCTTCAAGCCGCTGCGCATGGTCGAGATGGTCTCGACCTGCGTCCAATCCTCTGAGCCGGGCGCCGCGCCGGGCCAGAGGGGGATGACCATCGGTTGAGATGTGGCCTGCACGATGTTCCCTCCTGGAGATGTCCTGTCATGGCCGGTGGGCTTGCGGGGACGTATCCTCGCAAGCCCAAGACGAAGTGCGGTTACGCCCTGACCTCATGCCTTCCGGCTTCCAGGCGGCGCGGGGCCTGGCCAGCCAGATCCACGATCACCGGCACAGGCGAATCCACGACCACGCGGCCTGTCTCGGCGCGGACGTGGATCAGGCCATGCGGCGTGGGGACCTTGCCCTCGGCCCATGCCAGACGGCCCAGCCGCGGCGCGACGCGAGCGACGACATAGCCCGGTTCAGCCGGGGTGACGCCCAGCGTGTAGAAGATCATGTCCTTCGTCGGCGTGCAACTCCAACCGTGGACGTGCGTGCCCCACCCCCAGCACTCGCCGATCGTGTCGTAGCCGTCCACCAGGAACTCGCTCCACTTGCGGTAGAGGTCGGGTAGACGGTCGGCCATGCCGGCGGCTGCCACGGCATCGTGCACTACGTAGCTGATGAACGGCTCGCCCATCACGATCTCGCGCTCGACGTCCCAGTCAGGCTCGTAGATGCCGCGCATCTGCTTCATCATCTTCTCCGGCGAGTAGTCGCCGCCGCCGCCCGTCCAGGAGCGGACGACGAGCCTCGCGGGGTCGGTGATGGTCTCGATGATCCGGCGCCGCCGCTCGCTCGGAGCCAGGCCCGCGACGATGGCGAACGCGCCGGCCATCTGGCTCATGGCTGGATGGCGCACACCGTTCACGACGTGGTCCACGTAGGAGCCGCGCGCCTCGTCCCAGAAGATCTCGAAGCCAGCTTTGGCTTTGGTGTAGACCTCTTCAGCCCAGGCGCGGCTGGCGTTCTCGCCCAGCCAGCCGGCCATCTCAGCGAACTCGCGCAGCCCGCGGCACCAGAGCGCCGTGATGAGCGCGCTGGTGTCCTCGTTCATCACGCTGGCCCAGTCGATCAGGTTCCAGTCGGTCACGTCTTTGAGAACACCTTGCGAGGTCTGGAACGGCTCGTACCAGCGGAGGACGCGCGCTACGGTGGGCATCAACGCGGTCAATGCCTTGCGGTCGCCGGCGAAGCGATAGAAATTGTAGACGCCATGCACCCAGTGGAGCGCCCAGTCGGGGATCGTGTCGCCGCCGCCCCACTCGATGTCGCCCGCCACGCTCATCGGCAGGATGCCATCGGAGCGTGGGGAATTGGCCAGGGTCAGGTAATGCCAGGCCAGTCGCCAGTCGCAGTTGGTTGCCAGGTGCACCATCTGATGGACGACGCTATCGCCCACCCAGGCGCGCTGCTCGCGCGTGGGGCAATCGAGGAACGCGTCGTGCGAGTTGAGCTGCACGGTGCGGATGCCGGCGCGAAAGATGCGGTTCAGCTCCTCGTCGCTGCAGGCGAACTCGGCGCCGGGCGTCCACGGATAGATGTGCTCCTTGACGGCCATGCCGCGGATGGTCACCAGGCCGCGCGCGCCGTGCGCCAGCACGTAGATATAGCGCAGGCCGTTGGAATCGAAGAGCTGGCCGACGTCGTTGCTCCCCCGAGCGATGTAGCGAGCGCCCGCGTGTGGCCCGCCGAAGCCGAGGCGTCCGGTCATCGGCTCTTCGACGAAACAAAAATCGAAGACGGTCCCGGCCGGCGCTTCGATCGCGAATTGCACGAAGCCCGACACGATGCGCCCGAAGTCCAGAATCACTCGCGCCGCGCCGTCCGCTGGCGCCTCGAACGTGACCGGCAGGGCGGCGGGCTGCTCGCCGCCGATCACCGTTGCCTGGAGGCTGTTGTGAAGGCGCATGCCGGGGTGCTCTGCCGTGAGGTCGGCGCCGGCCGCCAGGCGCTCGACCCGAATCGCCGTCGGCGGGACCACATCGCCGCCGAGCCTGGCGATGGGTCTCGGATAGAGCGGACCGTAGGGGCTGGTGGGCGGCTGGCTGTGCGCGAAGCCCCCAAAGTAGATGGAGGGGATCACGACCGCGGCGCCCCAGGCGCTGTCGTCGAAGCTGGGCTGTTCCCAGCCATGCGGCAGGCGTCGCGCATCGAGAAGCTCGATGGGGACGCCTCCACCGGCCGGTCCCCAGCCCGGCGGCGGCTGGTCCCACGCGTCGCAGCGGATCGCCTTCCATGTGGCGTCGCTGATCAGCCAGCCGTCGGCGCCCAGGTTGGCCTCGAAGACCATCACGCCCGTCTTGCCGAGGGACATCGTGGGCACGGCAGGCATCCAGAATGAGCGGGCGCGGCCGTAGTACTTCACGTGGACGGCGATGACGTTCTCGCCGGCCTTCAGATAGGGGGCCAGGTCGAACAGATCGTAATACAGTCGTCGCGGCTGGCTGCGGACCGGCCCGCGGAAGACCTCTTCGCCATTGACATAAAGAAGATAGCGTGAATCGGCGGTGATGCGAGCTGGCGCGCGGGCAGGCACGGCGTTCAGGGTGAAGGTCTTGCGGAAGAAGCCGTGCGCTTCCGGGCGCGGCTCCCACGGGTCCCCGCCAAAGGGATTGGAGGGCATGGGCGGGAACTCGGTCCAGACCCAGTGGCCGCGCCAGCGAATCTCGGAGAACTCCTCGGGAGTGACTGCAGCGCTCACGTTGGACCTCCTTTGGTCCTTAAGCTAGACTTTATCCATCATGAAGGGCCCGATGGGTACTGAAAAGGGCCCAGACCAGGTCCAAGCAAGAAGGGGAGGATGGCCATCCACGAATCACACACACGAATCCACGAATCAAGCGGCCCGCGTCAGCGTGCTCATCTCACACGTGATCATGGTCATGCGCGGATTCGTGGCCAGAATTCGTGGACGGCAAGCCTTACGACGCCTCATGCACGGTCTCCTGACTGCGCCCCTGGCTGGCCAGGAGATCAGCCAGAACCGTTTTTCGGATAGGCCCCTTAGGGGCTGATGGCCCCCAAGAGCCATTTTGCGATCCTGTCGACGAGGGGGGCTGGACGAATCGCTTTCGGAAAAAAGAAGCGGATACCTTTCGGCATCCGCTCTCGCTAGCGATCGCGTCGCTAATCTAAAGCCAAAGCGAGAGATGCCGCGCGGCCGAGAGATCGTGGTTTGCCGGGCATGTGGGTCTCACTTTGGTGGTGCTGGAGAGACGGCGCCCGATCGCGGGCGCCATAACCATCGTTTCCATGGGCGAAGCAGCGGCCTTGCGCCGCGCGCCGCAATTTCCTCACAACGGGCAGTATGCCAGAAACTGTGTAAAACCGCCAGGAACATCTGTCGGCGCCATTTTACACAAAAATCGTGGCGTTGCCCGCAGCGACGGGAGGGCCGCCTTCCCGTCAGTTGCCATGCGCCTCCAGATACTTAACGGCGTCGCCGACGGTGGCGATCTGCTGCGCCTCTTCATCGGAGATCTCGCCGCCGAACTCCTCCTCGAAGGCCATGATCAGCTCGACCAGGTCCAGCGAGTCGGCCTCCAGGTCGTCACGGAAGCTCGCCTCCATGGTCACCCGCTCAGGCTCGACGCCCAACTGTTCGACGATGATGTCACGCACGCGCTCGAAGACGCTCATGGACTGTCCCCCTTTCCCTGTGGTTAAATGCAGTCGTGCAGACCGCGCCATTCTACCTACCCTCGCGAGCGGTGTCAAACCGATCGAAGGTTGACACCATCTTCGCGCGGGGGTAAGATGCCCTCGCTCTGCGGCGATATACAGAGATAGGAACACTCGCTTGCGCCTGAAGTTACGAACTGGGAGACGATCCGGATGGCCGAAGCGAAGGGACACGAGAACCGTAAGGCGGACCATCTCCGCATCAACTTGGAGGAGGATGTCCGCTTCCCTCAGTTGACGAATGGGCTGGAACGCTATCGCTTCGTTCATGCTGCGCTGCCGGAATTGGATTTGGACGAGGTGGATCTGACTGGCGTCCTCTTCGGCAAAGCGCTGGCGCTCCCGATCCTGATCTCCTCGATGACCGGCGGCACCGAGCAAGCGGGCCGCATCAACCGCGCCCTGGCGGAGGCGGCGCAGACGTGCGGCCTGGCGATGGGGGTAGGCTCGCAGCGCGTCGCGCTCGAAGCTGCGCATACAGCGGAGACCTTTCGCGTGCGCGCTGTGGCGCCCGACATCCTGCTCTTCGCCAACCTGGGGGCTGTCCAGCTCAACTATGGCTATACCGTCGACCATTGCCGACGCGCCGTCGAGATGATCGAAGCGGACGCCCTGATCCTGCACCTCAACCCGCTGCAGGAGGCGATCCAGGCCGACGGCAATTGGAACTGGCGCGGTTTGCTGGCCAAGATTGAGCAGGTGTGCCGCGCGCTGCCGGTCCCGGTGGTGGCCAAAGAGGTGGGATGGGGCATCTCCGGCGAGGTGGCCCGTCGCCTGGTCGAGGCAGGGGTCGCGGGGATCGATGTCGCTGGCGCTGGCGGCACGTCGTGGAGCCAGGTTGAGATGCATCGCGCGCCGACGGCCGCGCGCCGCCGGTTGGCCGCCGCCTTCGCCGATTGGGGCATCCCCACCGCTGAGGCGCTGCGTCAGACGCGCGCCAGCGCGCCCGACCTGCCCCTGATCGCCTCCGGCGGGATTCGCACCGGCATCGAGATCGCCAAGTGCCTGGCGTTGGGCGCCGACGCGGCAGGGCTGGCCGGGCCTTTCCTCAAGGCCGCCGCCGTCTCAACGGAAGCGGTGATCGCTGAGGTCGAGGCGCTGGCCGCTGAGCTGCGCGTGGCCTGTTTCTGCGCTGGCGCCCGTAAGATCGCTGATCTGCGCGCGCCCGGCCGGCTCGTCGCCGTCGCCTGAACCCAAAGGGCGGACGCCGTCCGACCCTACTTTGACGAGGTGTCCCCGTGACGCTTGCTGCTGCCTCCGCCCGCCTCCTGCCTCTGATCGAGGATGCTCTGCGGGCGGCCGTGACCACGACCGAAGACGCTCTGGCCCCCCACTACGGGATGATGGCCTACCACCTGGGGTTCCTCGACCGCGATCTGCGCCCGACGCAGGCGGCGGTCGGCAAGCGCGTCCGCCCGCTGCTCTGCCTGCTCGCGTGCGAGGCCGTCGGCGGCGAGGCGACGCGCGCGTTGCCCGCCGCGGCGGCGATCGAGTTGCTGCACAACTTCTCCCTGATCCACGACGACATCGAGGACGGATCGCCCACGCGCCGCCATCGCGAGACCGTCTGGCGCCTGTGGGGAGTGCCCCAGGCCATCAACGTCGGGGACGGACTGTTCGTCCTGGCGCGGCTGGCGCTGCTGGGGCTGCGTCGGACAGGGGTCGCGCCTGAGGTCGTGTTGGAGGCGGCCGAGTCGTTCGAGCGCACCTGTCAGGCCCTCACCGAGGGCCAGTATCTGGACATGGCCTTTGAAGAGCGCGTCGCGGTGAGCGAAGAGGAGTACCTGCGCATGATCGCCGGCAAGACCGGCGCGCTGATCGGCCTGTCGGCGGAGCTGGGGGCGCGGATCGGGGGCGCCTCTCCCCGGCAGGCGGCCGCTTTCCGCGAGTTCGGGCTGGCGTTGGGCCGCGGCTTTCAGATTCAGGACGACATCCTGGGCATTTGGGGGGAAGAAGCGATCATCGGCAAATCGGCCCAGAGCGATATCCTGAGCTGCAAGAAGTCGTTGCCGCTCGTCCATGCGCTGAGGCAGCCCGCGCCGGTCGGCGAGGCCCTGGGCCAGATCTGCCGTCGCCGCCAGATCGAGCCGGAGGAGATCCCCCAGGTGCTGTACTGGCTAGAACAGGCGGGAAGCCGGGCGTACGCGGAGGCCATGGTGCAACGCGCGCACGCCGAGGCGCTCGACGCTTTGGAGGCGGCTCAGCCCGCTGAAACGGCCGCGCTGCGCGAGCTGGCGGCTCGCCTGGCGGGACGGGCCGCCTGACGCCTCTGGGGCAGGTTGCGCTCGCATCCATCTTCAATTGAGGGCTGGCCTCCGCCTTCGCGCCTTGCGGCGATCTGGTCAGGCGCAACGAGCGAGCGGCGAACGCTTCGAGTCCGGCCTGCGATGGGCTTTTCGTTCCCGAAGGGAGAGGCGTCCGCTGCGCCTCTGCGCGATGCCGCCTGGCGGGGCGCCTGGGCCAGGTTATCTTTGGGCGAAGCGGTCGGCGTGCACAGCGCGTCCGTCGCGTCCGCCGCGTGTGGACGCCTCATGCGGCGGCGTCGGCGACAAGGGGGGCAACGCGTCCAGAGCAATGCGCTGCGGCTGCCGACGCGACCACAGCCAGCCCCCTCCGATCAGCAAGGCCGCAGCTAACACCACAGCGATCCAGAGCCAACGTTTCATCGGCGATCCCTCCCGATTCTACTATCGCGCGCGCCTGCCCTTTTCGTCTACCCCATTCTCGTCTCGAGGCCGCTGGTCGAGTAGGGCTGCGCCGCAGGGCTTGGGGTGGCGCGCGATCTCGATACGGCCCTGTGCGGTCACGCTCAGCGCGCC
>FWPV01009314.1_pt1 | contig 16648 bp, 13 predicted proteins | sample 2228371 | NCBI WGS metagenome assembly FWPV01 (sample SAMEA103939776, study PRJEB20133) | metagenome | reverse complement strand
TGGTTCCGGATTTTGCCGGCAACTATGCGCTTGGCCACGCTCAAGCAGAAGTCGGGCTGGCGGCAGGTTTCGTACTGGGCCACGCGCAAGGGGATGTTTTTTGAGCGGGTCGGTTCGAGCGTTCCCTTGAGCCGACCTTCCATCGAAAGGAAGGCGGTCGGGATGCCTTCGTTCAAGAGCAGTTCGAGGGCCTGAGTGGTTATCTGGCAGTAGCCGAAGATGAGCACCCGCTCGACTTTGATTGTCGGAACGTCGAGCAGGGTCTCCTCGCCGCGGATGACCAGCAGCCGGCGCGATTCGCGGGTAAGCTTGGCACCCTGTTCGGTTACGTAGAGGGTTGCCATGACAGATGAGTTCTCACAGTACTTACACCTTTCGCCTTATCTCTCCAAATTGTCAAAGAGCGCCGGCGCATTGCGCCCGCCGCCGGCTGGCCGGCCGGCGGCTAGAAGGCAGGCGGCTTCAGCGAGTTAGCACGGTTCTGGTAGTCGGGTATCAGCCACCGAAGCCACGAATAGACGTAGTTCAAAAACTGGCGACTCTCGTCGGCACTGACAGACGCGTTTCTGTGTTCCATCCAAAGGTCGTTGCGCGTGTCGAGCTTGGACCGAAGCCCTGTGAGGTATTCGTGGCTCCGCTCGCGTTTCACCAGTTCATCGCCCATCAAGTGCAGGAGCATGAAGGCGTGGAACAGGCCGACGCGCGTCGGCACTGAAGCCTCGCTCTCGAGGAGTTTGCGATGGAGTTCGCGGAATTGAGTGTCGTACTTGTCGCGAACCTCGCGGGGGACATCGCCGGCCCGGACGTTGTTCTGTAAGAGGCGATACTGGACAATCAGTTCCAGCAGCCGGTAGGCACAGACCGCGGCCGCGCCTGCTTGACCGGCACTGAGCCATTGTTCGGCCCGGGCCGCAAGAGAGAGTGCCGCGGCCTCGAAGTAGCTACGGTCTTTGAGCAGCTCGTAGTAGCGCTCGCGTTTGTCAGCTTTGAGGGGGTTCAATACTGCAAGCTGCTGCTCCCATAAGCGGCGTTGAGGTTCGAGCAGGCCGTATTGTCTCGCCCGGTCAACAGCCTCAGTCAGCGACCGATGAGCATCAGCGAAGGCAAAATCGGCCCACGCAGCATAGGCCACGCTGGCAAGCCGCTTGACCTCGCAGCCTCGGGGGTCGGGTATCCGGCTGCAGAGCGCCTCATAAAGCAGCTCGGCACCCCGGTAGTCGCCGGAGTTGAACAGCTTGTCGGCGTGGCTTTCTTCGATGCTGCCGAAGACCGAATAGGGGTTCGCAAGACGGGCCACGAACTCGCTGCCCGGTTTTGGTCGTCGTTTCTCCGGGTCGAACTCCCGGAAGTCCACATAGTAGACCGGCAGTTCGCAGAGGAATCCGGCCAGAGCAGCACCGGCGACCATCGCCTTCTTGCCGCCAGTGATGTCGAGCGCCAAAGTCTGACCTGAGTAGCGTTCAGACAGCGTCTTGACTGCCCGGTAGGTTTCCTGGGTTTCAAATCCCTTCAGTAAGGTCTTATCGAATTGGCTTGGTTGAAGCCCCGTGCCGGCGACGACCCGGTCAATGAACTTCTCGGAATCGGCCGTGCAGATGAAGTGCACGCGCTGCGGCCGGAGCTTCTTGATGCTGATGACCAGCGGCTCAGGGGAGGTGCCGACGAGCATCAGCAGCACGCCCGGACGTTCGAAGTCGGACGTTTCACCTGACATTGTTACTCCTTTCGGACTGGGGGAGACGACCTTGAATTGCAGTGATTCGGCTCATGTCCCCTCCAGTTCCAGCTGCGCCCAGCCCATCGGGCAGTCGGCGTTGCCCGCGCGCTTGCGCGATTTGGGTGGTTTCACACGGTAGCCATCACGGCCCCAGTTGAGCCCGGTCTCCTTGGCGACCAGCAGCAACGATGTCGCGTAGGCGCCAGAGCCAGTGCCCAAGCGGACAGCCCCGGCAGAGGGCAGTTCCGGCTTCTCGGAGGTGAGTTTGTCTGCGGTTGCGACCTTCTGGTAGAAGTCGTTGACCGCGGAAAGCAGGCTGTCGGGCTTGAGCTTCGAGGCAGGATCGAGCTTGAGGGTGAACCTGAACTCGCCCTTCTGGATGGTCTCAAGCAGCAGGCGCAGGTCCTTTGCCGCGGGGGCACGGGTCGGGTTCGGGTTCTTCACGTCCACCAGCGACAGGCCGAGCACTTGTTCCGGCGCCTTGAAATCCGAGTCACTGATGTCGAGCCAGTGGGTGAACTTGCCGGCGTGCTCGGCGTCGCGGCCGCCGATGCGCTGCAGCACTTCTTTCAGCAGCGCGTCCGACTGGTTGCCGAGCACGAGCGACCTGATCGCCTGCTGGGCGTCGGGGCCCTTTGCCCATCCATCGCTCAGGACTTTCCAGATGAGCGCAGAGAGGATGGCCCCTTTGACCGAGCTGCCCGGGATGTAGACGCGGCCCGCGGACTTGATGCAGGCTTTCACCTCGACCGACCGGTCTTTGCCGAACTGAAGCGCCGTCTTTGATGCCGGCAGGCGGTAGCGCTGGTGTTTCTCGAGCAGGGGCAGGGGCACGAGTTTGTCTATCCGCTCGCCGTTGGGCGCGGCTTCGAGGAACTTGTCGCGCTGGTCCGCGAAGTCCGGGTCGGCGAAGAGCGAATCGAGGTTGACCCGACAGAATTTGCCGGTGTTGTCGAAGTAATAGTCGAGGCGGGTCAGGGTCTCGCCGGAGCCGATGTGGATGGGAGAGAGGACTTTGAGCTTGACCCGGAAGGAGCTAGACATTGTCCCCTCCGGCAGGTCCGGGGACACGATCCCGAATCCTCGGCGGATTCGGGTCATGTCCCCTTGCAGTGGCCTGAGTTGGCAGAACGCAGGGAACGGCGAAGGCAAGGCCGTTGCGCCAGACCCTGTGGTTGAGCCCGAGTTGCTCTGACTGGTCGGGCGTCACGTCCGCTAGCTGCCCTTTCCGGCCAAGGCCGGGGAAGACCGAACCTTCGGCGAACATCGTAACTTGTTTGCGGCGCAGGCTGCGAGTGTCGGGCGAGAAGACATAACCCTTGCGCGGGACAAGGTCATACCAGCCTTGGGTCAGGGCGGTGAGTTCGGCTTCGGCCGGGTAGTAGAGCGAGAGCATCAGTTGGCCGTCGGCCGGGCCGGGCACGTTCAGGTCAATATCCCGGAACTGCGGCTGCTCGAATTGGCCGAGGCCGACTGTGCGGTAGCCGCCGAGGCCTTCGTCGCACATCAACCGGACGGCTGCCTTCAATTTGTCCTGCCACTCGCCCGGGCCAAACCGGACAAGAAAGTAGAGCGCCGCGTTTTTGCCGTACCAGGTCAGGCCGACGTGGTAGTAGCCGCCCTGGTCGGCGGTGCCTGATGTCCGGCTTACGGACACCCGGGGGACATCGTCGGTTTTGACCACTTTGTCCGGCAGGCCGGCGTCCGTGAGCGTCTTGTCCGGCAGGGTCTTGCCCACGAGTGCGGCCTCGAACTCCGTCTGGCGGATGAAGGAGAGCCGCTTGGCCTCTTTGTCTTTCGGCATCAGGCTGCGCGGTACCGGGAAGTAGAGCACGCCCGCCACCGCCGGGAACGCGGAGCTGAAGACAAGCGGCGGGTCGGAACCGTTCTCCGCGTCGAGAAAGCGCTCAAGCTCGTCGCTGCCGTACAGCAACAGGAAGCTGTGACAGAAGGCGGAGAAGAGCGTGTCCGAGTGAATGAAGTGTCCCGAGCCTTCGCGCATGCCCTCGCGCTCGCCGACGTGGAACGGCCCGCGCGGTTTGAGGATGCACGCGGTGAGGTTCATGGCTACGCCAGCCTGGACTTGAGCGTCTCGAACCCCTGCACCAGGGCGGACGGGGTCTTCATGTCGCCGTTGATGCGTCGGTCGCCGGTCAGCGCCACGTTGCCGCTTTCGTAGTCCGCGCCCCGGTTCCACCAGACGCCGACGTTGTCGAACTTGACCTTGCCGTAGCCGCGCGAGCCCATGCCGCCCAAGTAGTCGTCCTCAAGCAACTCCATGGCGACAAAGACGTGCCTGAGCAGTTCCTTGTCGCCTTCCTCGAAGACGTTGAATACCAGCTCGGCCGGACGGAAGACCGCGCCCGCCGGCACCCGCTCGATTTGGCGCAGGCTACCCTTTAGCGCTGTGCCGCTGATACGGTCAATGGCGGTCTCGAACTTCACCTCGGTGAACTCCATGTCCATGCTGGCCCGCATCTCGTCGGTGATAGTGGAGTCATCAAGGAAAGTGTCGCGCACCACGAGCCGCGTAAGGGTGGCGAGGCCATCGAAGCCCTGGAGCGTGCCGTACGTCCGGCAGATGACACATCTGCCGTAGTCCTCTGCCCGGCGACAGGAGTGCGTGCCACGGTCGCCGATGGGCGCCCGCAGTGCGCGCTCGGCCAGCGAGCGGAGCTTGCCTTTGACCGATGAGCCGGGAATGTACGGACGGCCCAGCGGGTCGGTGATGACGTTCAGGTCAACGCCGCCGATCTTCAGTCCGCCCTGGCTGCCACCGACGCGCGTGCCAGTGACCAGTCTTATGTCGGCGTGGATAATCGCTTTGCCAAGTAGTGTTGACATCGGTTCCTCATTTCCCGCCATAGTAGCGATGGTAGCCCACTATCGCCTCGACAAGGTTCTTGAAGTTCTTGAAGTTCGAGGCGTTTGTCATCCCGATTGCGGCGTCGATGATCCTTTGCAGGTCCTTGACCTTGCCGAGGTGCCGCCCGGCTGCGTACGCCAGCTTGGGGCGCAGCATCTGCAGCCGGTGCTCGTCGTACGCCCGCATTCGCTGGATGTCGTCCAAGACGTTGCGGATTTGGGATACCGACAGCCGCTCGCGGTCACTGCCCGCGGCTAGATACTCGCCGGTCTCCCGAGCGAACTCAACAAGGTCAGCGCTGCCACCGGCCAGGGCCTTCTTGATCCTCTCGGTTCTGTCTGCGCCACCCGCTGGCCGCGGCGCGGCGCCGGGTTGTCTGTTCTGCATTCTACCTCCTTAGCTCGAATTCGGCCCAGCGGACGATGAGGTCGAGTTGCGGGTGAAGGTCGTTGTCTTTCACCAGCAGTTTCTCGAGGTCGTCAACCCGCTGGGCAAGTTCTTTGTGTCTTTCTTTCAGGCGCTTGAGCGCATAGTACAAGCGCCAAATTGGGAAAATCGGTATCGTGCCGTCCTTCGCCTCCGTGCGCTGGCCCCAGCTCGAGCGCAGGATGGCCAGCAGCGACCTGGGCAGGCCGTCGTTGACCAGCCCGACCAGTTTGTCCTTCACGGCGCGCGCCTGAGCAAGCTCGGACCAGGTAACAACCGAGCCGAGGAAGCTGATGCGGTCCTTGTTCTTGGTTTCGGACTTGGCCGAGTGCTCAGCGTCGCCTGCCTGGTCGGCAGCTTCGTAGACCGGGAACTTCTCGGACGGAGCAACAAAGACCCCGGCGGACAGCGTCAGGCGGTTTGAGGTGAACCGGCGAAACTCTTCCCGGATGCGCTCGGCAAAGTTGGGCAGGGCCGACCACGCGCCGATGGCGAACAGGTCGTCGCCGCCTGAGTAGGCAAGGTAGACTTTGTCCTTGAAGGCGGCGTCCTGCGCCACCGCCTGAACCCGGGCCGAAAAGAAGTAGCCGAGAAGGTAGCTGAGCATCGAGAGGCGCGAAATCGAACGGTTATCACCGAGCCCGGTCTTGAAAGTCTCGCCCAAGCTGTCAACGTCCATCCGCAACACGCCCCAGCGGTGAATGCCGTCGGACCCGGCAGCAATGTCCTCAAGGTCGGCAACTTCGTGACCTTTCATCGGTACGTGACGGGCGAGGAAGCGGAAGCCACGCAGGCCGGCAGCGGCGAAGTCGGTCTGGTTCAGGACGTAGTCGCGGCCAACTCCTTCCGGACGCGGAATCAGGCAGTACTTCCGGCCGAAGCTGGCGACCGCGTCGGTCCAGGTGACCGGTCGGCCCTGACGCGGCTCGCAGGGCCGCTCGGAGATGAATTGGGCATCGTGCAGTTCCCGACCAACAGCGGCAAAGCTCGCGCACATCGGACAGCGCGGCTCGCCTTCGTCATCCTTCTCTTTTGTCTCCTCGCCGCAGACCGAGCAGGCGCTCGGCTCACCACCGACGCCGATGGGACCAAGTATTTGCTCACGGCTGCCGCGGTCAAAGAGTGAGCTGAACCGCCTCCGTTTCTCGCGCGCGAGCCGGTCGTGGAGCCGCTCCCAGGCACGGCCGAATTCCTCTCTGCGGAAGTCGCTCACGCACAGTTCTTCGACCGCGAGCGAGATGCTCAGCCTGCCGGCGTGCGCGGACAGTAGTACCTGGTTGACTTTGCGACCGATTTCTTCGACGGTCTGCCGGGCCGAATCCACGGCCGGGACAAGCGCATAGAAGTGACCGCCACCGCAGTAGAGCAGGTTGGCGCGGGTGAGCCCGAATTCGTCGAGCACGAGCGCGGCGACCGCCTCGGGCAGCAGTTGCAGGTAGAGCGAGCGGCCGCGCAGTCCTTTGAGCGCGCCCTTGGCTCTCAGGTTGTAGATGAAGCTCTGGATGCCGGACAGGTCGCCGCCAACAAGACAGGCAACCGCCTGTCCGCCGGGCTGCCCGGCCCTGAAGATGTCAAGCAGGACGTTGATGGCGGCGGCATCGAGGCCGTCTTTGTGCAGGCAGGCGGCAATGGCTGCGGTTGACTTGAGGTGGTGGTAGAGTGAGATGTCCGACTCGCTCCTCCACGCCGCGCTGGGAACAAACGAAGTGTGCTTCTCCAGCAAGGCGAGAAGGCGGTCAACGAGCAAGCCGAACTCGTCGGTCCGGAGCTGGGCGAACTCACGGGTGAACCGGTCCCAGAGACGTTCGTAGTTGTTGCGCGAGGCACGAACATCCGGGCCGGGTTCGAGCTTGCCGTCGGCGGCGAGTTCAATAAGCGGAAAACGCGTGTAGTCTGTCGAGCCGCCTAGCTTCGAGAAGACTGAGATGAGTGCGTCGTCACCCGGCTGGCCGGTCTCGCCTTCGGGCAGGTCCCGCCGCTCACCGGAGGAGAGCCAGTCGGCAAGCGCCACCGTGAGGGCGAGGCGCGGGTTCTGAGCGGTTGCCGCACCGCTCAGATGATGGTTACTGACTACGTCCTCGACGTGGGGCCAATTGGCAAGCTGCTCGCGCGCAAACCAGGCGCTGAGTTCCGGGTGACTGCGCCCGGTGTGCTGGCCGGACCGCTGCGCGAACTTGCCGATGTCGTGTAACAGGGCAGCAAGAACAACGGTCTGAAAGTCCTGGTCTTGGTGTTCGTTCATTTCACCTCCATCTGGTACCGACCCATGCCGAAGGTTGTGCCTTTGCCGACGTGAAGCAGCTCACCCGCTTTCAGGAATGGCAGGAACGGCCCGAGCTCGCCTTGGTAGGTGGCGCTGCCGGTCATGCCTTCCATCTCGACTATCCGGTTCTGGCGCGCGGAGTAACGGCGCATCTCCCATCCGGCCATAGTGCAATCGGTCAGCCGGACCGATTCTGCCTGCCCGATCAGGCCTTGGTAGTCGAGTTCGACCGGCTGGTCATGGAAGTAGGCCAGCAGGCCAAGACGACGGAGCAGGGCCCGAACGATGACATGGTACTGAGGCCGTCGGGCCATCCGGCCCTGGTAGATGAGGTGCAGCGGAGTGAGGAACCTGAGAGTGATGCCCGCTGCCGGTTTGTTGCCCGGCACAAGCTCGAACTCGGTTCGCTCCAGCGGAGCGACGAAGTGCTTCTTTCGACCGTCGAAGAAGAGCCGCCCTGACTGGGTGATTCGGGTCAGGGCGAATCGCGCCCGGCCGGTACCAAGTCCTTGCCCGGCCATCTGCTCAAAGGCGTAGACGAAGTAAGGAACGTACTCGATTGCCCGACCGACGAGGACCAGCCCGAACTCGAGCCGGTCGCCCGGTTCGAGGCGAGTCCGCTCGTCGTCCGGCGGCTCGATGACAAATGGGTGGGGGATGGTCTCGTACTTGCGCATCACTGTTGAGTCGGCAGGACGGGGCGTGTTGAAGACGTACGACCAGATGCACTGTTGGCGTAGCAGGCAGTCGTCGCACTCGCGTTTGGGAAACGGGCAGCTCACCCGACGAAATGCAAGCCCGAACCCACCCCGGAGCACGGCTCCTTTGTAGGCCGGCAGCCGCGCCGGTTCCAGCGCGGTCAGTTCAACGGTTAGACGTGATACTTTCAAAAGTCACCATTTGACCCGTGCCACCTCCTGCCGGCTGCGCGTTCCCCGCCGCAGAACCGGCTCAGTTCGTGATGCGGGCCGCTGGCGGAGTATAGGCTGTCAGGACCACAAGTCAAGTCGTGCAGGCCTCAGGCGGAGACGAGTCGGGCGACTGCCGCACTTGACCGGCGTGCCGGTTGGGATACAATCGAGCGAGGCCTGACTCGTGCGCACCAGCCCGATGACCGCCAAGTTTGCTGGTGCACTGCGGGTAGGATTTCGGTGAAAACCTTTAAGGAGGCACTGTGAGAACCATCAGGTTCGTATTTCTCCTCGTGGCCGCAGTGGCCGCGGTCTTCGTCGGTTGCAAGAAAGAGAGCAAGGCAAAGTGGACCATCCTCGCCTACATGGATGGCAACAACAACCTCGACACGCTTCAGAACGGCAGTTCTTGGGTCATCGGCGACTGCCAGGAGCTGGAGGAAGTCGGCTCGACCGACGACGTTCATGTTGTCGCGATGGTCGGGTCCCTGCGCAACGGCGGCAACTCCAAGGTCTACTACATCGAGAAGCATCTGAACGAACAGCCCGACCAAATCAGCTCGAGGGTTTTGGAGGACCTCGGCGGCAAGGATATGTCGGACAAGGCCACGCTCCGGGATTTTGTCCGGAAGTATGTCAGCCAGTATCCGGCCGAGCGGTACATGCTGATTATTGACGACCACGGCGGCGGCTGGTACGGCGCCTGTGAGGACAACCAGAACGGCTCGGGCGACATGATGTCCATGCCCGACATGCGTGATGCACTCAAGGACACGGTCAAGTTCGACGTCATCGTGTTCCACGCCTGCCTGATGTCCATGGTCGAGGTCGCCTACGAGCTCAAGGATTGCGCCGACTACATGGTCGCCTGCCAGTTCACGATGCCGATGCAGTCAATCCTCGGCTCGGACAAGTGGCTTGCCGACCTCGCCGCCAACCCGGAGATGACGCCGCTCGACATCTCGAAGAAGGTCGTGGATGCGGTGTACCAGACCGCGGGCGAGAAGCAGAAGGACTGCCACATGGCCGTCACCGACCTTTCCAAGATTCAGGCGCTGGCCGCCAAAGTCAAAGACCTTGGGAACAATATCGTCACCGAGGCCGGCGACAACTGGGGTGAGGTGCTGCAGGCCTTCAACGAGACCCACTTTACTCAGTACGACCATCCGGCTTTCGTCGACCTGCGCGAGTACGCGAAGAAGATAAAGCAGATGCCGAATCTGCAGAACCGGAATATGATCAAGACCGCGGCCGACGACGTGATTGCGGCAATCAATGATGCCGTACCTCTGACCAAGACCAACGTCACGGCGATTCCGCGGGGCGGACTCTGCATCCACTTCCCGTACAAGACTGAGTTGTTCGATTCGGTCAAGTACGTCAAGCTCCAGTTCGCGAGCTGGAACTGGCAGAACTTCCTATCCAAGTTCATCGCCCTTGCCGGCGGCGGTGGTGGCGGTGGTGGCGACAAAGGTTGGCTCTCCGTCAACTCGACGCCGCAGGGCGCTACCATCTGGGTCAACGGCACGAACATCGGTGCCCAGACGCCCGCGGTCTTTCAGGCTGACCCGGCATCTTATCAGTTGAAGCTGACCTTGACCGGCTACCTCGACTGGGAGCAGAATGTCACGGTCCGGGCCGGCGAGACAACCTACATCAACGCCCAGCTCCAGCAGCAGGGCGGCGGGGCCGCAACCGTGACCGGTACCGCGCTCTGGCAGGGAGGACAACCGCCCTCGACCCACACGCTCGCCTTCGTGGACACGGTCGCCGGTTCTCAGGCCGTGCCGATCGCCCAAGGACAGGTCAGCTCGGTCAACGGCAGCTACTCAATCAGCGTGAACATCAGCGCGGCCCGCCAAGTGCTGGCCGACGCGTGGGACGACGTGGACGGTGACGGCGACTGGACCCCAGGCGTGGATGGATGGGGCTTTTATGACCCGGACGGTGACCAGCAATGGACGACGAACGACCTGTTCACCATCAGCCCGGGGCAGACCACACCCAATATCAACATCACCATCTACCAGGGCAAGGACCGGCCCGGCGGTCCAATCAAGAAGTAACAGCCGCAGTCGGAAGACCCGGGACAGTGTTCGCCGCGTAGGGACGCGGCGCAATCCGGTGCTGTCCCGGGTCTTCATGCTCCGTTGGTACTGCGTCAATCATAACATCTTGTAACACATATAGTTAGCCGACCACAGGGCACCATTGCCGAGATCGCGAGCAGGTGCGAACTCGTTACGTAGAAAAGCGGGGTAATCTGATACAATCTCGGGTTCTCGCGTGCAGGGTCTTGACAAGTCTGGATGATTCTGTATATTCAGGTGTCTATGGGGTCCAGCAGACGCCCCGAAGTGTCCGTTATCGTCCCGGCGTTCAACGAGGCTGACAATATCGTTCCTTTGTTGGATGAGCTATCAGCAAAGCTGGACAGCTCATACGAGGTCATCGTGGTTGACGATGGCTCGACCGACCAGACCTACGCGAATGCTGTCCAAGCGTGCTTGACACATCCGTCTGTACGGGTGGTCCGTCACGCTGCCAACCAAGGAAAGACCGCAGCGATTCTGACCGGTCTGTCTGCGGCCCGCGGCGAAATCATATCCGTGTTCGATGCCGATATGCAGTTCATGCCTGAGGACATCGTCGCGCAGGTGCGGCGGCTGAGGGGCGGGGCTGACGTCGTAACCGGCTGGAAACAAGGGAGATACGAAAAGCGGTTCGTCTCCGGTATCTACAATTGGTTGGCCCGGGTGATGTTTGGATTGAAGGTGCATGACATCAATGCTCTGAAGACGTTCCGGCGCGCGGTGCTGGAGGGTGTGAGTCTACGCCGGGACTGGCATCGCTACATCGTTCCGCTGGCTGCGGCGCGTGGGTTCAGAATCGCTGAGGTACCAGTTACTCTGCGGCCGAGGCTTCACGGTACGCCCAAGTATTCAGGCAAGCTGCGGATACTCGTCGGTCTTTTCGACCTCGTCGCGGTTGCGTTCCAACTGACGTTCATGCGCAAGCCAATGCTCTATTTCGGCTTTCTTGGCGCCGGTGCGCTCGGGTGCGGTTTGATTGTCGGCATCATCGCAGTGGTGCTGAGGATTCTCGGTCATGGGTTCCGGCCGATGCTCTATCTGGTTGTGCTGCTTGTTCTGGCCGGGATTGTCCTTTTCGCAGCCGGGTTTCTTGGTGAAGCTTTGGCAGGGATAAACGACCGGTTGGACCGTCTGGAACGGTTGATGGGCAGAGAGTCATCCCGCGAGAGCTCCAAGGAGGAGGGCCCGGAGGTTGTTGGTTGACATCCCGGCTGAAAAGCGCGCTGGCTACTCTCGGCCGGGTGTTACTCTCGGCGGTCCTGCTCGGGGCGTTGGCCTGGCTGTTCCGCGACCGACTGGGCGAAGCGTTCGCGTTAGTCGGCCGGGCTCGGGTGATGCCGATGGTCTGGGCCGGCTTTTGGTATGTTGTCTTTATTCTCATCTCGTCTTGGCGCTGGCAGGTGCTGCTTTCCGCCCGACAGCTTCGGTTCAGCACATTCTACTTAGCCCGGGTGTTTACGATTTCCCTTTTCTTTTGCAAGCTCCTGCCGACTTCAATCGGCGGTGACGTGATGAGAATCGCCTACACCGCGCCGCGTGACCGGGTTGCCGACGCGTTCTCCGCAACCCTGATTGACCGGCTCATTGGATTCACGAGCCTGCTCTTTCTCGCGGTTGTAGTGGCAATCGCTCTGTTTGCCGGTAGCGCTCAGTCGCGCAGCCTTGAGCTGACTGTGCTCGGCATCAGGTTTGCGGGCCCGGGCATTCTGGTGCTGCTCTGCGCCGGACTCGTGGCGCTGGTCCTGCTTACCTTGGCTTTCTTCAGCGACCGGGTTCACCGGCTGGTAAACCGATGGTTCGGCCGGCTGCAGTTGCTCAGGCTGGGTGAGCGTCTTGACCGGGCCTTTGACGCGGTCAAGCAGTTCCGGCATCACTGGTTTGCACTGGCGGTGAGCTTCGTTTCCGGCATCGGCGTCCAGGCGACACTTGGGCTGGCATGGTACAGCGTGGCCGCGGCGATTGGCGGCACCGTGCCGGTCGTCTACTATTTGATATTCATTCCGCTTCTTAACATCGTGGTCAATATCCCGACAATCGGCGGACTCGGAGTCAGGGAGTGGGCGTTTGTGCTCCTGTTTACTCCCCAGTGGCTGACCGGCCACCTGAAGCAGGAGCTGGCGCTGGCGACTGCCCTGCTCTTTTTGGCTTTGGACCTTGCATTTGCGCTGGCCGGCGGGGTGCTGTTCGCCGTGACCAGACGCCGAACCGCTGACCGGTCGGGGCTTGAACCCGAACCAATCACCAAGGAGGACGGAAATGTTACCCGCTCCCAGACCGAACATTGATGACATCCGGCCGTACAAACCGGGTAAGCCGGTTGAGCAGGTCGCGCGCGAGCTCGGCCTGAAGGGCCCGATTGTTAAGCTCGCCTCGAACGAAAACCCGCTTGGGCCTTCACCCCGAGCCCTAGCTGCCCTGCGCAAGCACTTGCCGGAGCTACATTACTATCCCGAGGACTCCTGTTACTTCCTTAAGGAACGACTGGCCCAGTACTGGAAGGTTGACTTCGACTCGATAATTGTTGGCAATGGTTCGGTCGAGCTCATATTCCTGGCGTGTCTGGTCTATCTTGACCCGGGTTGTGAGCTGGTGATGTCCGAGCATTCTTTCATTATGGCGAAGATTGGCACTCGGGTGATGAACGCGCGGGTGGTGGAGGTTCCCACCCGAGAGTATTGCCACGATTTGGAGCGTATCCTTGAGAATATCACGCCGCGCACGAGAATCGTCTACCTCGATAATCCGATCAACCCGCTCGGCACGATGGTCACGCGCGACGCGTTCAAGGAGTTCATGGAGAAAGTGCCGGACCACGTGCTGGTAATAATTGACGAAGCCTACTCCGAGTACATCACCAGCCGTGATTATCCGAGGAGTCTGGATTACTACAACCAGAACCGGAACGTGCTGATATTGCATACGTTCTCGAAGGTTCACGGTTTGGCCGGACTGCGCATCGGTTACGGTATTGCCCGGCAGGAGATTATCGCCACGCTCTCCAAGGCTCGGCTGCCGTTCAATGCCTCCCGCGCTGCCCAGGTCGCGGCGGTGGCCGCGCTCGAGGACAAGCGCCACATTCTGCGCAGCCGCCAGGTCAACGATGCGGGTAAGGAGCTGTTCTACCGCGAGCTGAAGAAACTCAACCGGTTCTACCTGAAGAGTTACGGTAACTTTGTGTTTGTTAATTTTGCGGTTGACTCGCAGGAGATATTTGAGGGGCTGCAGCGGCGCGGGGTCATCACCCGCACGGTCAAGGAGTACGGCTTGCCCAACGGGCTGCGGGTTTCGGTCGGCACCCCACCGCAGAACAAGCTGTTCATCAAGGCGCTGGTCGAAGTTCTCAATCAGTAGACGGCCGGGGCGGCCGCCGCGGCCTTGACTTCCCTTTAGGTTCGGCTACTGTTAGTTGCCGGCTATGCTAGGCGCGAGCCATCCCGGTCGGCCCGGGATGGCTTTCGCGTTCGAGAGGACACTCGCCACCCGGTGCGGTCGAGTCTGTTCGACGAAAGGAGCAGTGTTGCTGAAGTCAGTGATAATCGCCGGCTACCTTGTCGTTCTTGCCCTTATCGGCCTTCTGGCCCGACGCCGCAGCAGGACTGGTCACGAGGATTTCTACCTCGCAGGCCGCAGTCTTGGTCCGGTATTGCTGTTGCTGACCATGGCGGCAACCAACTTCTCGGCCTTCACCGTGCTCGGGTTTGCGGGTGATGGCTACCGTGTTGGCTATGCTTGGTACCCAATAATGGCTTTCGGGACCGGGTTCATGGCCTTGTCGTTCATCTTTCTGGGCATCCCGCTGGCGCGCGCGGCCCGAGAGGCGGGTGCGGTCACGCCGCCTGAGGTTGTCTGGCACCGGTTCCACAACCGACCGTTGCGGCTCGGATACCTGTTGGTCATGGTTCTCTTCACCCTTCCCTATCTTGCGCTGCAACCGATGGGCGCGGGCTATGCGTTGCAGGGCCTGCTTGGCATTCCGTACGTTTGGGGCGCGGTCGCGGTCACTGTTATCAGCACGGCGTACCTGCTGCTCGGCGGGATGCGGGGCGACGCGTGGACTGATGCGCTGCAGGGTGCAGTGATGCTCGGAGCGATGGGGCTGGTTATGGTCGGGCTCGCGCGCGCGTTGGGTGGCCTGAGTGCGGCTAATGCGCAGGTCTTTGCTGCTCACCCGGAGCTGTTTGACCGGCCGGGCGGCGGAGCGGAGTTCTCGTCCGGTATCTGGCTTTCGTATCTGTTGCTCTGGCTTTTCTGTGACCCGATGTTCCCGCAACTGTTCCAGCGGTTCCTAGCCGCACGCGACGACCGGGCACTCAAGCTCACGGCTGTGTTCTACCCGGTTGTCACCGGCGTGCTCTTCTTCATCCCGGTAGCGGTCGGAGTGATGGGACGGCTGGTCGAACCTGGCTTGACCGGTAAGGCGACCGACGGGATTCTGCCGTTGGCGGTCGGAAGACTGCTGCCCGGCTGGGTCGGCGCGGTCGCAATTGGCGGTGCGATGGCCGCACTGATGTCAACGATGGACTCGCAGTTGCTGACGCTTAGTTCGATGCTGGTGCGGGATGTGCGTCAGCTTTGCAGCCGAGAGGCAGAGAGCCGGTTTCCCTGGAGCCATATAGTTATCGTTATGCTGGCATGCGCCGGCTTGCTGCTTGCCCTTCGGCCTTGGGCGACCATCCGGATAATCGCGACCCAGACCTTTACCGGTCTGGCCGTGCTCTTTCCCACTACTCTGGCCATGGTCTACTGGCGCCGGACCAATGCCTGGGCTGCGGTCGCATCAATCATCGTGGGCGAGGCGCTGGTTGTGCTCTACCATTTTAGGATGCTACCGACTCTTGGACTGTTGCCGGTGATTCCGGTCGTGCTGGTCGCGGCACTCGTTCTTGTCATCGGCAGCTTGGCCACGCCCGGGCCCAATCTTGAACCGATGGCCCGGATACCAGGCAGGGCTTGGCGCTGGGTTGTGGCTTTCGGACTGGTATTCCTGGCCGGCAATGACTACTGGAACTGGGGCCGCTGTGGCCGGCTGTTCTTTGGTCTGCCGACTTGGGTCTGGTACTTCTTCGGGCTGAACCTCGTCCTGACTCTGCTTACCGCCGTGATGGTGCGCCGAACGGGTAGTCACCTGACCACAGTGAACGATTGAGTCATGGCCCAGCCTGTGCCATCAATGCGGACCTGATATACTCCGGCAGACAGCGACCGAAGGTCGAGGGCGACTTCGGATTCCCGAGGGCGGATTGCCGACCGTAGGATGAGGCAGCCTGAGGAGTCGAAGACGCGCAGGGAGACTATCGGTTTTTGGGGCGACTGGGCTCGGGTCTTGGGCAGGATGAGGCGAACGACAGCCATGTCCCGCACCGGGTTTGGGCTAACCGTAATACGAGGCATCACCGACCCGCCCAGGACCTCTTCAGCCCCGGTGCCGTAGCGCACCTTGGCGCGAAGCAGGTGGTCGGCTGCGTCCATGCCCATCGGTGTGACCCAGCCCCAGTCGGGAAAGTACCACCACTGCCGGGTCGGATAGTCGAAGTGCGTGTCGGTGCCGAAGAGGAGATTGAACACCTGTTTCTGGAAGAAACAGAGGTAGAAGTCTCCCGAGTCAATCACCACCGGCGTCGTCAGGTCGTAGTCTCGAAAACCGAGATTCTGGCCGCGGGGGATGTCGGTGCGCAACTGGTTGTAGAGCACGGTGTTGGGTAGACCGTTGGTGCTATCGTCGTCGTAGACGCGCAGGTAGATGTTGCAGGCATTGCTGTAGCCGACCTCGGCCCGAGCGCCGACTATCTCACATGGATACTCGGCCGGGGTGAACCTGACCGCGGCTCCGAAAGAGTCGCGGTCTGAGCACCACCAGGTTTGGTGGATGCCGTTGTCGTAGTAGATTACCGTGTCCTCGTCGGCTGCGAGTGCGGTTGCGGTGAGGACTGCGGTCAACACAGCAATCATTTGTCTCACTTGGCGTTCCTTTCTAGCGTATCACCACAAGTTTGTAGACCTCGGTGCGGCCCTTGCTCGCAGTCGGCTCCTGCCTGATGAAGTAGACGCCGGGAGGCAGTTGCTGGGCAATCTCCGCCCTGTCTCCAGCAGTGCGGCGCAGAAACCGGCCAACAAGGTCAAAGATGCTCACCGGATAGCGGGCCGATGAGCCGGCAGACGCCTTGCCAGTTGTCCGGACAGTCAGCGGGCTCAAAGTTCGGCCCACCAGCCGACTCACGCCTGAGGTCTGAGACTGAGCCGGTGCGTAGCGCCAGAACTCGAGCGTCTTGTTGCCTTTGAGGGCGTAGAGACAGTCGCGGGTTCCGACAATGTCGGCTCCGGCCTTGACCTTCTTGCTCTTGCCCGAACTGCCCAGCAACGGCAGCGGCTCGA
>FWPV01009313.1_pt1 | contig 16651 bp, 19 predicted proteins | sample 2228371 | NCBI WGS metagenome assembly FWPV01 (sample SAMEA103939776, study PRJEB20133) | metagenome | reverse complement strand
AGGCCGCAGCCAAATTCTGCAACCGGTGTAATTTTTTAGTTTCTGCTTCAACTGCTGATTTACTTGCACGAAAGAAAACGGTATTTTTTTTAATCTTTGGCAAATAATTAAACCAGCTATTTCTAATACCTCTAATTTTGCTATCGCCTCCTCCCCCAGTGAAGAACAGAAAACAATTTTTTCTGCCAGCTCCATATCCAAATCGAATAAATTCAATTTTTCTTGAGAAAAATAGACCAGCTCTCCGCAAATATCCCTTCCGCACCCATCATCGGCGCTAAACACTTCTTTATCAATTTCAATCTCCAAAAAACCTTTATGTATGCCTGCTACTTTTCCTTCTGTGGGCAGTAACAGTTTCTCTTTTTTTTTACCGCTGGCTTCTTCAAGGGTGACTGTTCCTTTTTTCAGGTCAATCTCCTTAATTTGGCCCTGTATCGGGCTTTTCACCAAAACAGTGGAAAATAAACTTTTTTTTTGAGCTATTACTTCTCCCTCCAATACTGACTGTCCGATCTGTTTCTGAAGATACTTAGTTATAGCTTGAGGTTTAATATTTAACAGGTTGGCCAGCTGAATGATTTTTTCTTCCGGTGAGGCTAATATTTCTGCTAAAATTACCTTGGAAGAAATTTTGTCTCCTTTATCAACTAAAATTTTGGCGGAAGAAAGAATGGGCAGTTTTATTATTGTCTTCATTTGTCTTACTTATTATTGTTTTAATTCAAGTAGGACGAACTATAAACGGTAGTAAAGCTATAAACCGCGCCCGTTTTATCGACTGGGTAAGACGGCGCTGATGCTTATGACAGACACCAGTGTCAACACTAGATAGAATTTTTCCTCGATCAGAAATAAATTTTTTCAAAATATCAATCTCTTTATAATCCGGCTCCAAGTGCTGCTTGCAAAAGAAGCATCCTCCAACCGGCTTAATTTTTCTTTTGATTTTTTTAATCACACGGGCTGTCATAGATTAAAAAGGAATATCGTCCGGAGTAATATCCTCGCTTTCCTGATTTTCTTTTTCCTCATCTTTATTACCTTCTTCCGGCGGCGATTTCTTTTCTTCTTTTTGGGCTTTGGTTTGTTTCCCCTTTTTGGTCTTTTTATCATCAGAAGAAGACGCGGCTTGACTAGCGGGCGCTGCCGATTCGTCTGCGAGCTTTTCTTCTTCCAAAACATCCTCCGAGAGCGAAACACCAGCCTCATCAGCCGCTGTGGAGGGCTGGACAACAGTTTCTTCCCTTGACGATTTTTTGGAATCCAAAATTATCATATCTTCAATTACGATTTCTGTTGTTGTCCTTTGGGCTCCATCCTGACCAGTCCAGGAATGTGTCGTCAAACGGCCTTCAACATATACTTTTCTTCCTTTGCTTAAAAGTTGAGCGCACAACTCTGCTAATTTATTCCAAGCTACGATGCGGTGAAATTCAGTTTCTTCTTTAGTTTCTCCTGTTTGAGTAGTCCAACTTCTATTGGTGGCTAATCCAAAAGTGCATACCGCTGTGCCGGCTGGGGTGTAGCGAAGTTCCGGATCTCGGGTCAAATTGCCGATTAAAATTACTTTATTTAAAGATCTTGATGCCATATTATCACTCCTTTACTACAAATAAATATCTCAGCAAAATTTCTTCAAGATTGAATTTTTTAGCTAGAGATTTAACTTCCTTTCCTTCAAGTTTTAATTTTAATAACCAATAATTGCCTTCTGTCTGTTTTTTTATTTTATATGCTAGTTTTCTTAAACCCAAATTTTGTTTTCCTTTAATTTCTCCTTTATCCTTAATAAATTTATCAAGCGATTCAAAAAATTTTTTTTCTTGCGACGGTTTTACATCAGGTTTAAGTAGCAACATTAATTCATACTGTCTTTGCATGAAAGCTAGTATAACAAAAAGAGGATAAAAATAAAATAGCTATATTTTGAATTTGAACTCAACCACATCTCCGTCTTCAACTTCATAGTCTTTTCCTTCCAATCTTATTTTTCCATCTTGCTGGGCTTTTTGCCAGCTGCCTATTTTGGAAAGCTGGCTGTAATTTATCACTTCGGCTTTGATAAATCCTTTTCTCATATCAGTGTGGACTATCCCGGCTGCTTCTTCTGCTTTGGTTCCTTTTTTAATCGACCAAGCACGCACCTCTCTGCCTCCTTTGATAGTAAAAAAAGTAATCAGATTCAAGATCTCGTAGGCTCTTTTTATTACTTTCTCAAGTCCCAACAATTCAATATTATATGACTTGAGATATTCCGCCTGTTCTAAAGAAGAAAGTTCTAAAATCTCCGCCTCAAGTCTGGCGCAAATAATCAAGAAATTTTTTTCTTCTAGGCTTTTTAATTTAGGTGAGCTAAGTTCTTTCTCCGAAATATTCATCACGTAAAACATCGGCTTGGCGCTTAGCAGTTGAAGGCCTTGCAGATAGTTTTTTTCTTCCTCGGTCAAAGAAAAATCAAGAAGCGGTCTGCACTGATTTAGATGGTCTTTTATTCTGGATAACAAGTTTTTTACCGACAAGTCTTTTTCTTTCTCAATTAGCCTTTCTACCGTATCCAAATCTTTAAGAATTAATTCAGTATTGACTATTTCTATATCTCTTTGAGGATCAATTGTTTTTAAAGTATGCTGGGCTGTTTCACTTTCAAAAGCGCGGACTACCTGCAAAATAGCGTCTACTTTTTTGATGTAAGACAAAAACTCATTGCCCATCCCTTCCCCTTTATGCGCTCCTTTAACCAAACCAGCGATATCCACAAAAGTGATTGTTGCCGGGGTTGATTTTTGCGGTTTGACCATTAAAGTCAGGCCGGTCAATCTTTTGTCTGGAATGTCAATAACTCCCTCATGCGGCTCAATAGTGGTAAAAGGATATTCGGCTACTTTGGCTAGCTGTCTTTTAATCAAGGCATTAAAAAGAGTGGATTTGCCTACGTTTGGCAGACCTATTATCCCGACTGATAGATTCATACAAGAAAATTGTAGCATAAAAGATTTAGTTTCAAAACAAAAAAAACAACATAAGCTATAATATAGAATAGATATATGAATAAAAAAGCTGTGGTTATTTTATTTCTTGTTTCCGCCGCAAACATTGTATTTTTCTTCTATAATATTTCTCCTTTAATTAAAAAAAATGTTCTCATTAGTCCAATCGGACAAGAATCCCCTTCTCCAACAGTCAAACCGCTGGAAAAATACTCCTTTGAAAATTTGAAAAATAGAGTTTATCGGGCAAGTGAAATTACTTTTGATAAAATCCTAAAACAGAATTCTGAATTTACTTCTTATCTTTTCTTTTTTGAATCCGATGGAAAAAAAGTCAGCGGTCTGGCTAATATTCCAAATCAAAAAGGTCAGCTTGAGGTAATAATCATGCTTCGCGGCTTTGTACCAAAACAAAGTTTTACCAGCGGTGAAGGGACTAGGCGAAGTGCGGAAGCCTTTGCCAAAAAAGGCTTTATCACACTAGCGCCTGATTTTTTGGGCTATGGAGAATCCGCTTCTCCTTCCGCCCATCCCATGGAAGAAAGATTTGAGACATATACTACGGCCCTTAATCTTTTATCTTCGGTTAAAAATTTAAATCAGTCTTTAACCAAAGCCAAAATATCAGGCATCAAAGCTGCCGAAAACAAAATCGGCCTTTGGGGACATAGCAACGGCGGTCATATTGCTCTGGCAGTTCTGGAGATATCCGGTGTCAATTACCCGACAGTCCTTTGGGCGCCGGTGTCAATTATGTTTCCCTACTCTATCCTCTATTATACCGACGAATACGACGACCACGGCAAAGCGCTGCGCAAACTGGTGGCTGATTTTGAAAAAGACTACGATGTAGAAAAATACACTATTACCAATTATTTCGATTGGATAAAAGCCCCAATTCAGCTACATCAGGGAGGAGCAGACGAGGCAGTGCCGCAAAAATGGTCGGATCAGCTCTATCAACAATTAAAAAAACTGGGCAAGGAAATCACCTATTTCATCTATCCTTCAGAAAATCATAATTTCCTTCTCGGAGACTGGCCGCTGGCAATTTCCCGAAGCATAAAATTTTATCGGGATAATTTAACAATCGACTAGAAGCTGTAAAAAATCAATAAGAACTTTCGAACATCTTATATTTTATTATAATTTGGCTATAATAGATTTATGACTGATTTTTCGAATATCAAAGAAATGCAAAATAACATTTTAGATCTATTGCCTCGCGCAGGACAAATTGTCAGACGCTTTTTTCATGCGGAAAATCTCTCCCAAGAAAAAAAAGGCATTCACGATGTAGTCACAGCCGCAGATCTGACGGTAAACAATTTCTTGCAAAAAGAATTAAAACAAGCTTATCCAGATATTCCAATCTTAACCGAAGAAGCTGTTCAAAATATCAATCAATACGCTCAAGAAAAACTAGTTTGGATAATTGATCCTCTTGACGGCACCGCCAATCTTTCCCGCGGCGATGACAACTTTTCTATTAGCGTTGCTCTAGTTAGTGAAGGAAAAACTTTATTGGGGGCGATCTTTGCCCCAATCTCCAGTCGGCTTTTTTGGGCTAATTGCCAAGAAGAATTTGCTTTCTGGAACGGCAGAAGAATAAAAGTGTCCGATGTCGATAAACTGGAAGAAGCAGTCGTCTGTACCGACTGGTCCCATCTGTTAGAAACACGTGACGCCACAACGAATTTTTTAAAAAAAATCTATGGAAAAGTGCGACAAATAAAAATTTTAGGAAGCGCTGCAACTGATATCACCCTATTGGCTAAAGGTCAAATAGATATTTATTACCATGTCAGACTCTTCCCATGGGATGTAGCCGCAGCAGGATTTATCGCTCAAAAAGCCGGCGCAAAAGTGACGGATATAGATGGAAGCAAGTGGCAAGCCTTTTCTCCCGGCATTTTTGCTGCCAATCCAAAACTTCATCAGTCTCTTTCAGATTTATTAATTTTAACTTAATATTTATATAGAAAGGAATTTATATTATGGAAGCTTTAAACCAACAATTAGCACAAATATTTCAAAACCCAATACTTTTGCCGATTCTGCTTATTTGGCTTATGTTCTGGAAAGGTTTGGCCTTATGGATCAGCGCCAGCAAACGCCAGCTTATCTGGTTTGTCATCCTGTTTCTGATAAATACACTAGGAATACTGGAAATTGCCTACTTAATTTATCTCAAAAACTGGGATATAGATAAAGGCAAAACTCTTTCTTTTCTGGAAAAAAAATTAAAATTACAGTCAAAGCAAATAAGAAATAAATAATTGGAAGACTAAAACTATTTAGATTTTTTATATTTAAAAGCGAATTTCAATTTTTTTTGCCTTGTCAATTTCAACTGCGGCACTAAATTAATATTTTTTTTCCAATATACGCAATTTTTCTGTTGCTAGTTTATCGCCGGGGTTAAGCTGCAGCACTTTTTTATATTCTTGAATGGCTAAATTCGGCTGATTAAATTTCTCATAAATTACGCCAAGGTTAAAGTGAGAACTGAAATAATTTTTATCCAAACTAATGGCCTTTTGGAAAAATGCTTTAGCTTGATCTAAATCCCCTTTCTGGAAATAAATTACACCCAGTTTATCATACGCGGGAGCAAAATCAGAATAGATGTCAAGCAGTTTTTGAAATTGCATCAATGCTTTTTCTTTTTCTCCTTGAGAAAGGAAATTTTCGGCTAAATTATAGCGGGCTATGACGCTGGCTGGATTTATATCCAGCGCTATCTGATAATATTTCTGCGCCTCTTCTTTTTTTCCCAAGCGGGTATAGACCGCTCCTAAATTATTGTAGGCTTCGAAACTATCCTCATCCATCTGGATAGCTATATTTAACTCGTCTATAGCCTCTTGATATAAATTTTGGCCGGCGTAAGCAATACCCATATTTAGATGCGCCCGAGCTTTGTTGGGAGATTTTTTCAATACATCACTCCAGAGTGAAAAATCGCTTTGCCAAACAATATTTCTCCTATAGGTGGCAACGGAAAATACAATCAGAACTAACAGCCCAAAAACAATAAAAAGCCGGCGAAATTGGTTAGAACAAAGACGACGATAAATCAAATAATAAACAACTGAAACAAAAATCACAAAACCAAAAGAAGGCAGATATAATCTGTGTTCGTTGATAACATCAGCTATCGGTATGATAGACGATTCTATTGATAGACTGATAAAGAAGAAAAAAATGCCGTAAGCTAACAAGCGATTTTTTCTCACTAACCAAAAAGACAAAAAAAACAGCGCCAGCAAGAAACTTAGGGGAAGAAGTGACTGTAAACTGTAAAAATCTCGAGTTATAGGATAATCATAGTCGAGATTTTGATTTACCGGAAAAAATAATAACCGGATATAGGTAACAATAACGCTTTGTTGGGTAAGTAAATATTCTTTTCTGCTGATCCCGCTATTTTGAGCGGCAGAAGGCAAATCAACTGTTAAATCAGGCGAGACGGCAATATTAATCTTAAGAAGATAAAAATAGACAAAAAAGAAAACTAAAAAATAAGGCCAGAGCAAAATGACTCTTTTGAAAAATTTTCTTAGCGATTGACTGAAAAAAAGATATTCTGTAAGAAGAATCGCAAAAGGCAAAGAAGCCGTATTCTCTTTGGAGAAAAAAGCGGCCAGCTGGGTAAGAAGAGAAATAAAATAATAAAAGATAAACTGTTTATCTTTGATGATTTTTTTCAGACTAGGCTGCGCATATTTTGCCGCTAATTTTAGATAAAGAAAAAGGGTTAAAAGATAAAAAAAAGCCGCCATTAAACTCATTCTTTGAACAATATAGCTGACTGCCTGAGTCTGGATCGGATGAACAGCAAAAAGCAGACAGGCAAAAAGAGACAATAGATGCTGAACTATTTTTTTTTGCTTGCCAATTCCTGATAGAGCCAAAAGATGCGAGACGAAAAAAAAGACCAAATAACAAGTCGCCAGATGTATAAGGAAATTTAACAGATGGTAGGAAAAAGGGTTTCTTTTTCCCAGAAAGTAATTAAGAGAAAAAGTCAAATTTGGCAAAAATCTCAATGGAGCCGCCTGATAAATTCTAGATAAGTTGCCAAAATCTTTAACTGCTTTGCTATTTAAAATAGATCTGATGTCGTCAAAAACAAATGCTCCGTAAAAACTATTTGAATAACAAATCAAAGTCGCCAGACATATTATTACTAAGAAAAAAAATTTATAAGGAAAAGAAAAATTTGATTTATCCATCTTCGTCTGTTTTTGTTTTAATTAGCTTTCCAACATATCTTTTTATCTGCGGCCAGCTGTAAACTCGTTTAATGTGAGGCTTAAGCCGGCCTTTATTCCAGGGACGATCAAGAAGAAATACCAAGGTGGGAACCGCCTCTGCAATTTCTCTGCTGTCTTCCACAAGAAAATCAATCTCTAAATCAGCTACAACTTTCTTCTTAAAATCGACGTCAGAATCATAACAATCATAATCCATCAAATTTACTGTGGTTTCGGAAAATATCAAATTGTAATGCTTCAGATAGTCAATAGTAGTCTGTCTTGCCTCTAATGGTCTGGCGCTAATATAATGCACTTGATAATTGTTTTTTCTCCAGCTTTGAATCACTCTCTGAGCCTCGTCATAAATTAAAAAAGTGGTTATATTATTCTCCTTTAGAATCATGGTATCAATCAAAAATCTCACTCTATCCTTTTCTACCCCGGCTTGTTTTTCCAAGTAAAAAAAATCGTAAACATCTTGATAACGAATTTTTTTATTAAAGGTCTTGTTAAACTTTTTTAAAATCGGCCGAAAGGTGTCGCAAATCACATTGTCAATATCAACGCCAATTTTTATCCGACTAGATGGGAAGCGGCTGATTTTACTTTTTAACATATCACAGAGGCTTCACAATTGTACCTGCGGCGGTATCCTCAAGATAATAACCTTTCTTTTTGATCTGCCGACGAAGAAGATCTGCTTGAGAAAATTTTTTAGCCTTTCTAAGATTTTCTCTTTTTTTAACCAAACGTTGAATTTCTGGCGGGATTAATACTGGTTTTGAAGCTTCCGTCTTTGACAATCCCAGACCTAACACTTCATCAAAAAGATAAATTAAATCCAGTTTATCATGGGGAGGAATATTGCTTTTAATCACAGAATACATTACTGGCAAAGCCGCGGCTGTATTGAGATCGTCATTGACAGCCTCGGTAAATTGATCCCTAAAAGAATCTATTTTGCTCAATTTTTCAGCTGAAAGAGTATCTCTTTCACCACAATCTGCCGCTTTCTTTATTTGGCTGATTTGGTCAATTAAAGAAGTTAAGGCATTTTGGCAGGCCTTAAGACTTGTCCAAGTAAAATTAAGCTGAATCCGGTAACTTGCTGTTAAAAAAAGATAGCGCAGAGCCATCGGTGAAAAACCTTTTGCGGTTATATCTGCCAAGCGATAATAATTACCCAGTGACTTGCTCATCTTGGCTCCATCGACCAATAAATGATCAGCATGGAGCCAATACCTGACAAATTTTTTTCCGGTAGCGGCCTCACTTTGAGCTATTTCATTGGTGTGATGAATAGGAATATGCTCTACTCCGCCGGTATGAATATCTATTGTTTCTCCTAAATATTTCATGCTCATACTGCTGCATTCAATATGCCAGCCGGGAAAACCTTTTCCCCAAGGAGAGTTCCACTCCATCTGTCTTTTAACTCCGGCCGGAGTAAACTTCCACAAAGCAAAATCTGTTAGATTTCTTTTCCCTTCCACCATCTCCACTCTTGCTCCCGCTTTAAGGCTCTTTTGCAGGCTAGAAAAACTTTGGCCTGTTAATATCCCATAACGGCTGAACTTGGAGGTATCGAAATAGACACCGTCTGAAATGACATAAGTGTAACCTTTATTTTCAAGCTTTTTTATTAAATCAATCATCTCTTGAATTGAATCAGTGGCTTTACACACGATAAAATCCTGCTTAATATTTAATTTCTCAAGTAAATCAAAAAAATCATTGGTATAAAACTCTGAAATCTGCCAGACGCTTTTTTTTTCTTTTTCCGCTTTTTTCTCTATCTTATCCTGACCGGTGTCGCTATCAGAAGTCAGATGGCCTACGTCTGTAATATTTATCACTCTTTTAACTTGATAGCCGTTAAATTCCAGCACTCTTTGCAAAGTATCAGCGAAAACATAAGTACGGGCGTGACCAATATGAGCATAGTCATAAACTGTTGGTCCGCATGAATAATAAGTGACAATATTTGATTTTAACGGCTGAAATGCCTCAATTTTTTTGGTAAGCGTATTATAAAAACAAAGCATAAAATCAAAAACTTTTAATAGATATCTGTATTTTAATCACATTTTTTATTTATCCTATTTTTGTATCTTTGGCAAATCCTTCAAACCCTTTGGGCTGTTTTCTGCCAATCCTATTGAGTCCTGGCTTACGGCAGGTGCCTCTTGGCGTTATTACAGGAAGAGTTTTCTTTTTTGCCTCTACCGCCATAGCTTTTTTCTGCTCTTCTTCTTCTTTTAATTTTTCTTCATAAGGGGATAGCCTTTCTTTAACTGGTCGCGGCCGCAAATGAGGCGGGATAGCTGCTTGAATAATTTTTCTGGCTTGCTGTAATTTTTCCTGCTCTTCCTCTGACAGATCTTTTTTTCTTTTTTCCAGCTCTTCTCTAGACAACTCCGGACCGCTATGTGATAGGAAATCGCTGAATTCGCTTTTTTGCTGACCTAAGGCCTGCTTCAACAACTCATCCGGACTGACAGTTTTACCAAGCTGTCTTGCTGAATCTTTGATAATCTCAAATCCGCCGCTGATTATTTTTTTCACTTTTGAAGACATATATTTTTTTAAGGCTTTGCTATTGAAATCCTAACTTAATTTTTGCTTTCTTACTCATTTTATCAGGATTCCAAGGCGGATCAAAAGTTAACTCGACTAACACATCTTTGACTTGAGGGTTTTTTTTCAAGATGGATTTTATCGGTGCCTGAATCATTTCAAACAAAGGACAAAACTGAGAAGTCAAGGTCATAACTACTGTAATAATATTATTTTTACTTATTTTGACATCATAAATCAATCCTAAATCAACTATAGAAATTCCAAGTTCCGGATCCGGAATTTTTTTTAAAACTTCAAGAATTGCTTTTTTTGTCAGCATAGAAAAAATTTTAATATTCTCTTCGTCCTTCAAGAGCCCGGACTAAAGTAACTTCATCTGCATATTCAAGATCTGCACCAACGGGCAAACCATGCGCCAATCTTGTCACTTTGAGCTTTGCGTTTTGCGCTTTAAGCTCTCTTTTAATATACATCGCAGTAGCCTCTCCCTCCATATTTGGATTGGTAGCCAAAATTACCTCTTCTATTCCTCCTTTTTTTATGCGCGCCAAAAGCTCGGCGATACGAATTTCATCGGGACCAATATTATTTAAAGGATTTATTACTCCATGAAGCACATGATAGACTCCTTTATACCTGCTAGTCTTTTCTATCGATAAAACATCAAGCGGCTGTTCCACCACGCAAACTATCTTTCTGTCTCGATCGATGCTGGCGCAGATTACGCATGGATCTTCTTCTCCTATATTAAAACAGCTGGAACAGTAAACAGTGGATTTTTTCAAATTTTTTATCGCCTCTGAAAATTGATCCAGTTGTAATTGCGGTACATGAAGCAGATAGAAAGTAAGTCTAGAAGCGGTTTTGGGTCCGATGCCGGGCAACTTTTCAAATGATTCAATTAGTTTTTGAATTGAACGCGGTATTATTCTCATTTATCTATTTTATCATCTTCTTCATCTGTGAGGCTAGAAGCGAAGAAACTGGAAAAATTTGCAGTTTGGGAAAAATTTTTTCTGCCGGAGTAAAAATCGTATCGGTCACCCATATCTTGTCTATTGGTCCTTCCTGAAGAATTTTGTCAGCCCCACCGACAAAATCAGCATGAGTGGCGGCAGCAATGACGCTTTTGACCCCTTTTTCTTTCAACATAAAAGCCGCATTTACCAGTGTGCCGCCGGTAACTATCACATCGTCAATTATCACCGCAATCTTATCTTTGACATCTCCCACCACCTTCATGGATAAGATTTTATGGGCTTGATTTAGATCTCTTTTTTTTTCAATTAAAGCAAGAGGGAGATCCAAACTCTCCGCAAATGCTTGAGACCTTTTTAACGCGCCGGCATCTGGAGTAATAATCACTACTTCATCTTTTATCTTTTCTACTTCCTGGCGAAAGGCGCTCACTCCAGAAATATGAACTACAGGGATTTCGAAAAAGGCCTCAATTGCTTCATTGTGAAGCTCCATGGTGATAATCTTGTCGAATCCAACTGACTCAATCAACTTTGCTACTACATGAGCTGATAAACACTCCCCCTGCCTGTGTACTCTGTCTTGTCTGGCATAACCATGATAAGGAAGTACAGCAATGATTTTTTTGGCCTCTCCCCGTTTTACGGCATCACCGATAAAAAGAAGCTCGATCAGATGTTCGTCAACTGGAGCAGAGAGTGATTGAATAACAAAAACTGTTTTTCCTTCAACCTCTTCTTCAATTCTCACCCGACACTCAGAATCGGCAAAGCGGATAATTTCAAGCTTCCCTAGTTCCTGACCCAGTTCTTTGACAATATTTTGCGCCAGAACCAGATTGGAGTTGCCAGAAAAAATAACTGTATCCATCTAAATTATATTATCAATTTTTTTATTTTTTTTGCAAGAAGAAAAGAGGTAGTTTATACCGAATTTGCCTCTTGACAAATATTCCGTATGATAAAGTATGATAAATGCCACAGATGGCTATTGCTGAATTAGCACGTACAACAGTAGATGCTTCGTTATCACAACCTATAGATCAGCAAAAATTAGGCGTTCCGGACCAATTAATTTATCCTCAACCTCAAAGCCTTTTACAGCTAATAGCTGAAATTACAGAAATGAGAAGAAGAGGCGAACCAATTACATCTCTGGCTGGTGGTTTACCACCAAACAAACGACTGAAGCATTTATGGACAGATGTCTATCCACATGCTCTAGCTGAACTAGCTTTAGAAATCCAAGCAGGAGAAGCGCTCCAATATACAAGTCCAGAGGGACATCCACTTTTCAGACAGTGGGCTGCTAGAGATGTATCAATATTAACTGGTAAAGAAATTACTCCTGAACAAATTATCACAACTGCTGGTCTACAGTATGGTATCTCAGCTACTATTCAAGCTCTATGTTTACCAGAAAAAAAAGTTGTTTTGACTCAAACCCCTACCTATTCTGCCTTTCTTGAAGCTGCAAAAGTTCCTGCTGATATAGAAGTAGTAGCTGTTGCTTCGGATGAGCAAGGTATGATACCAGAAGCTCTCGAGGAAACCATTATAAGACTCAGACAAAATGGTGTTGAACCTGGTCTGGCTTATGGAATGGTAATTGGCAATCCGACAGGGGAAGTAATGTCAGACAAAAGAGGTGCTACAATAAATGAAATTTGTAAAATATCGGGTTTGCCTTTTTTTGTTGACTATGCCTATTACCGACTTAATTTTCCGGCTGTTTCTGCTCCACAAATCGGATGGATGGATGATAATGTTATTCTAGGTTTTACCACCTCAAAACTTGGCGCTCCTGGAGGAAGATTGGGATATCTAGTAATAACTAATCCTGATCTATATGACAAAATAAAGAAAGTAAAGAGCGCTCAAATGATGTCATTACCTACTCCAATGGAGCTTTTATTCTTTAAATTAGCCACTCAACCAGCTTTTGAATTAGAAGTCAAACAACTCATGCAGGTTTATCAACAAGGAGTAAAAGCAGGACTAAAAGCAGTTAGAGATAACGCTGATATTCTCGCTTGTCAGGAACCTGGCGGAGGAATGTTTCTCTGGGTTGCCGCTCCTCCAACCCTCTCTACTTCGAAACATTTGGGCAGAATTTTACATGAAGAAAGAATCGGCTATTCTCCAGGAATCTGGTTTCAACCAGATCAATTGAGATTGCCAGATGGATCAATAATTGGACCAAAAGCAGATGATAATCATATGCGGCTATGCGCAGTTACCGAATCACCTGAAGTCGTATATGAAGCAATAAACAGGTTAGCAGGAGCTTTTAGAGCTTTCGTTTAGAAAGTTATTAATCACTGAAATAGCGCAGTGCTGTAATATCTGTCTCCGCGATCAGGAAAAATTGTTACAATTACTCCCTTATTTATAGTCTTAGCAATTTCCATTGCTCCCCAAAGAGCTGCACCTGAGGAGATACCAACTGATAAACCATTATTTTTGAACAAATCCCGAACCAACTCAATTGCCGATTCTTCATTATCAATTTTTAGCTGTTGATCAATTAGAGTTGAATCAAAAATCGGAGGAACAAATACTTCCATGCTTCTTAATCCTTGAATCTGAGAAAAAGGTTTGGGTGTAATCCCGATTATCTTGATTTTTTCGTTATACCTTTTCAGTCTTTTCCCTATTCCCATCAAAGTTCCTCCGGTACCAATACCAGAGACAAAATGAGTAATGCCGGGAATATCTCTGATAATTTCTTCGCCGGTTGTAAGATAATGAGCTTCAACATTTACTTTATTACTGAATTGATCAAGCATTAAATAATTACTTTTTTCTTTTACGTATTTGGCTGCAAATTGATAAGCATAGTCAGTCCCATTTGCTTGTTTGGTCAATATTATTTCTCCTCCATATGTCCTAATTAATTTCCTTCTTTCCTTACTAACATTTTTAGGCATTACTGCCGTAAAAGAGTACCCGTATATAGCACAGACCAAGGATAAAGCAATACCGGTATTGCCACTGGTGGCTTCGATAATTTTTGTATCTGATTTTATTAAACCTCTTTTCCTAGCTTCTTTTATCATAAAATAGGCTATCCGGTCTTTTATCGAACCGCTGGGATTAGTTCCCTCCAGCTTGGCAAAAATTCTCACGCTTTTTTTTGGCGAATATCTTTTCAGTTTGACAATGGGAGTATTGCCAATGGTGCCTAAAACATTGCTGTAGTACATAAAAAATATATTAAACAACAACTATCATCCACTTTCGCTTTTGTTTGACTTAAAACCACCTATGTTATGCCGCTATGGCATTCACTCAGTCAAAAATTAGCTACAGAGAATGCTAATAATTGGTTAAGTCATCTTCGTTTGCTCTTATCTTCATTAACCCAAATAAAAAAACCTCCCTTATTATTTTTGGGAGGACAAACCTACTCTTTTTCTAACCAAAAAAAGTCTACCTCCCCATCAGGAGGTATCACAACAGTTTTGGTTAGAATAAAAATCCATAAGTTAAAAATCTACCGCTTCAATTTTAATTTTACCAAGGTCATCTCTAGGCCCATCGATTTTAAAATCAACCGATGCTTTACCCTGAAGCTTAACAAGCTCGATAAAATTCCTGTTTTTACCCCCGGATGAGCCCACTACCAAACAAAGATCTCCAATTTTCCCTTTGCTGCCGTTTCCCAAAGTATTTAGAACAAATTGCGAAGTGTCATCGATAGATACTCTAAGCATTCTGGATTTGGCAATTGTACTAGAAAGATGACTTCTCCTGATTGTTGTCTTCAAATTGCCATAGCCGTCGATAGAGGCTACTCGATATTTGGGCACATCAGGAATTTTTTCTATATCAAGTTCTTTGCCGATACGGGAAAGATCACCGGAAACAATAGCCATCGTAGCGGCCGGATAATAATCTCTAGAGCGAAACTGCGTACCAATATTTGGCACCTTGACTTCCCATAATCCTTTTAGCCTGTTTTTCACAAAAGACAGATTATAGCCTGCATTGACGGCAAAAATTGGGATGCCGCTGTCTAATATGCCGCAGACAAAAAACTGTGTTTCTTCCCCTTTCCATTTGATATCTCCCCGTGGAGCAGTATTTGAAAAAATCACCAGATCTTTATGCTCGCTATGAAGCCCCTCCTGCGCAATCCAAAAGCCGGTCTCAAGGGTAGAAAAGGCATAAACCGGATGTTCGGTGACAGTGCGAACCAACTTCTTATTGTCAAAGCGGAAAAAATGATTTCTTACTTCGGCAAAGGCATGATCAGTAGTATACCTACCTCCATAATCAGCTATAACCTGGATATGCAGAGAATATTTTTCGATTTTCTCTGGTGAGCGATAAAACCACTTTTTTAATTTTTGTACCTGCATAAACTGCATTATAACAAATTAATTTTCAATCACCAAGTTTTTTTAGTAGCTTATTTTAATTTTTAAAATTAAGAATTAGAAATTATCAATTTTTTTACGTCCCTTCCTGCCAACTGGATAAATATTTTCTTTGTTCTTTGGTCAACTTATCAAAAGAAATATTCATCGAATCCAGCTTTAACTTGGCCACCTCTTTATCAATTTCAGCAGGCAAAGTGTAAACCTTGGCCTCCAGCTTACCCTGATTTTCTATCAGAAACCTGGCCGCCAGCGCCTGATTGGCAAAAGACATATCCATCACCTCTGCCGGATGACCTTCTGCGGCTACCAGATTGACTAGTCTCCCCTCGCCTAAAACAAAAATCTTCTTTCCTGAAGGTAAAACAAACTCTTCCAAATTTTGACGCAACACTCTTCTTGACTTGGCCAATTTTACCAATCCGTCATAATCTATCTCGACATTGAAGTGACCGCTGTTGGCGACAATAGCTTTGTCTTTCATTTTCTTCAAATGCGCCAGCGAAATCACATGCTTGTCGCCGGTAGCGGAAATAAAAATATCGGCATACTCTAAAGTATTCTCGATTTTATCCACATTAAAACCATCCATAACAGCCTCTAGCGCTTTGATCGGATCTACCTCACAGATCGTTACCAATGATCCCATACCCCTCAGCCTGGCGGCAATGCCTCTGCCGCACCAGCCATAACCACAAACTACAGTTTTTTTTCCCGCCAGAAGTAAGTTAGTCGCTCTTAAGAGTCCGTCAACAGTTGACTGACCGGTGCCATAACGATTGTCAAAAAGATGCTTCGTGTCGCTGTCATTGACGGCAATCACAGGAATCTTCAACACCTTATCCTTGGCCATAGCTTTGAGCCTGATTACGCCGGTTGTAGTTTCTTCAGATGATCCGAAAAATTGCCAACTGTTTCCTTTTTTATCTTTCACGAAATATCGCGAATTTGAAATTTGAAATTTAAAATTCCTATGCAGGGCATTTACCAAATCCGCTCCGTCATCCATCGTAATTTGAGGCCGGTATGACAATACTTTATCTATATGGGAATAATAGGTTTTATTGTTTTCCCCATGGATAGCAAAAACACTAATATGATAATCTTTAACCAGTGAAGCTGCCACCTCATCTTGGGTGGATAAAGGATTTGAAGCGCAAAGCAGGATTTTGGCCCCGGCTTCTTTGAGCGTAATGGCCAAGTTTGCAGTCTCACTGGTAACATGAAGACAAGCTCCAAGCGTAATTCCAAAAAGAGGCCTGTTTTTTTTAAATTTTTCCCGAATAAGACGGAGAACAGGCATCTGAAATCCGGCCCACTGAATTTTTAATTTCCCTTGCGAAGCCAAAGATATATCTCTAATGTCAGAATCAATCTTATTTTCCATTAAAATACCTCCTTAATCTATTTATTTAATTAGTAAAATTTAAATATAAATATTTTTTTTGCTTTAAATAAAC
>FWPV01009312.1_pt1 | contig 16653 bp, 13 predicted proteins | sample 2228371 | NCBI WGS metagenome assembly FWPV01 (sample SAMEA103939776, study PRJEB20133) | metagenome | reverse complement strand
CGCCCTTCGCCGAGCTTGAGCAGCTCCGCGACCGGCCCGCTCGCCCCAGGCAGACCGTTCGGACCCTCCCGATCCACGGGGCTGCCTGATAGACCATCTGCCACTGTACGACTCATCGTTCATGGTTTATTCGCCGAAGCCACTCCCCGCTCCTGCTGGCTCGGTCCCGGGCCTGCGCGGCCGCTCGTGGTCCTCCCGGCTCCTTGTTCACCTACCAGCCCGCTTGAAGGCGCCCCAGCCCGGGTAATAGGCACTCTCGCCCAACTGGTCTTCGATCCGTAGCAGCTGGTTGTACTTGGCCGTGCGCTCCCCGCGGGCAGGGGCCCCGGTCTTGATCTGTCCGGCGTTCACAGCCACCACCAGGTCGGCGATGGTGCTGTCCTCCGTCTCCCCTGAGCGGTGGCTGACCACCGTGGTGTAGCCGGCCCGCTGCGCCAAAGCGATGGTGTCGAGGGTCTCGGTGAGCGTCCCGATCTGGTTCAGCTTGACAAGGATGCTGTTGGCCACTTTCTGCTCGATGCCGCGGGAAAGCCTCTGCGGATTGGTCACAAAGATGTCGTCCCCCACCAGCTGGATGCGCTCTCCCAACAGGCGCGTGAGTTCGGCCCAACCCCGCCAGTCATCTTCCGCCATCCCGTCCTCGATGCTGACGATGGGGTACCGCTCGCAGAGGTCGACGTAGTAGGCGGCCATCTCTTCCGGATGAAGCAGCTTCGCTTCGCTGGAGAGCACGTACAGCCCGCGGTCCACGTCGAAGAACTCGCTGGCTGCGGGGTCGAGAGCGATGGCGACGTCCTCTCCCGGCGTGTAGCCCGCCTTCTCCGCTGCTTCCAAGATGACCTTGATGGCGTCCTCGTTGCTGTCGAGGTCCGGGGCAAAGCCGCCCTCGTCCCCTACCGCCGTCGACAACTTCCGACCACCGAGGACCTTCTTCAGGGAGTGGTAAACCTCCACCCCCATGCGGAGCGCCTCGCTGTAGCTGGGGGCTCCCACCGGCACACACATGAATTCCTGCAGATCGACGTTGTTGTCCGCGTGTTTGCCCCCGTTTACGATGTTCATCATGGGTACAGGCAGAACATGGGCGTTCACTCCGCCTAGATAGCGATAGAGGGGAAGCCCCAGCGCCTCCGCTGCCGCCTTGGCTACCGCCAGCGAAGCCCCCAGAATCGCATTGGCCCCCAGACGGCATTTGTTTTCGGTGCCGTCAGCTTCTATGAGTGCTTTGTCGACGGCCCGCTGGTCGAGGGCATCCATCCCGGTCAGCAGATCGCTGATCTCGCCGTTTACGTACTCGACCGCTTTGAGCACCCCTTTGCCGCCGTACTCCTTTTCTCCGTCGCGCAGCTCCACCGCTTCCAGAGTGCCGGTGGAAGCCCCGGAAGGAATGGCCGCTCGCCCGACCGCACCGCTCGCCAACTCTACCTCGACCTCGACTGTGGGGTTGCCCCGCGAGTCAAGGATCTGCCGACCATGCACTCCCACGATAACGGTCATTTCTCCTGCTCCTTCTTGGCCCGTTGATAGTAAGCCTCTTGCTCCGCAAGACCCAGCTCCGCGAACACCCGCCCGTCTGCGCCCGCCGCTTCCGCGGCCGCTTCCACTCGCTCCCTGAACCGGAGCGCAGAGCGGCGAAGGGCTAGTTCGGGATCCACTCTCAGCTTGCGCGCCAGATTGACCAGCGCGAAGAACAGATCACCCACCTCCTCCTCCACCCGCCGGCGTTCCGGCTCACCCCTGAGCTCTTGCTCAAGCTCGCTCAGCTCCTCGTTCACCTTCGCGATCACGTCCGCGGCTTCCTCCCAGTCAAAGCCGACGGCAGCCGCCCGCTGTTGCAGTTTCTGGGCGAACAAAGACGCGGGAAAGGTGGCCGGCACCTCGTGGAAGATTCCTTGCCGTCCCTCCGCCTCCCGTTTGATGACCTCCCAGTTCTCCCGCACCTCTTCGGGAGTGTCCGCCACCCCTTCGCCGAACACGTGAGGATGGCGACGCACCAACTTCTCCCGGATAGACCCGGCCACCTGGCCCAGGTCGTAGAGTCCGGCCTCCTCCGCCACCACCGCCAGGAAATAGACCTGAAAGAGCAGGTCGCCCAGCTCGCCGCACACCGCTTCCTCACCACGCTCAGCCCGGTGATGGATGGCGTCGGACAGCTCGTAGGTCTCTTCCAACGTGTAGGCAACGATGCTTTCCTGAGTCTGCTTGCGGTCCCAAGGACATTCCCGCCGCAGTCTCCAGGTAAGGTCATAAAGGAGTCCGAGCTCCTCGATTATGCGCTCACGGGCCACCGACTACCTCGCCTAAACCTCCAGAGGACTTCCACCCTACCGCCCCTTCTAGGTCCCAGCGGTCGCGGAGACCGGCTCAAACCCCGCACGGTAACTCACCCCCAGGGTAGCGAACCGCTCCTTGAGCCAATCCTCCCAGGTTTTCTGCTTGAGACTGGTAAGAAGCGCGGAGCGGATGCTTTCCTTCACTTCCTCATACGCAAGCTGCCGCCCGGGGATGATGTCGGTCACCTGGATGAGGTGATAACCGTATTGGGTCCGCACCGGCTCGGAAAGATCGCCCTTGCGCAGAGCGAACACCGCCTCCTCGAATTCCGGGACCAACTGTCCCCGCGTTATCTCGCCCAATTCCCCCCCGTTGTCGGCGGTGGCTTCGTCATCCGAGTATTTGGCGGCCGCCGTCCCGAAGTCGCGACCGTTTAGAATCTCGCTGCGGATCTGCTCCGCCTCCGCCTTGGCCGTCTGCCAGTCCACCTCGCTCGGTAGAATCACCTCGTCGCCGGCCGGGGTCACGTAGGGGGACACCAGAATGTGACGGGCCTTGCGGACCTCCCCTTCGGTATAGTCGGCTTTGTGGGCTTCGTAGTAGGTCCTCACTGCGTCTTCGGTCACCTCCACCTCGCGGGTGATGGTCGTCTTCATCAGGTCGATCAGCAACCGCTCCCGCACCGAGCGCTCCAGATCCGCCTCGGTCAACCCCTGCCTTTCCAGCGCAGCTTCGAAGCGGGCCTCATTCCCTTGGAACATCTGACGGATCTTGTCGATCTCTCCCTGTACCTCCGAGTCCGTGACCGCGATGCCGTAGCCCGGGGCCTCTTGCCTTAGGATCTCGATGACCACCAGGTGTTGGACCACATCGCGCTCGAACCGTTTGAAAAGCTCTGGCTGTTGCTTCTTGTCAGGCGCTTTGCCCGCCCGCACGTAGGCGTCCCGTACGCTTTCGAACTGTTCTTGGGAGATGAACACCGTGCCCACCCGGGCGATCGCACCCTCAGGAAGCGTGTCGTCCCTGCCACAGGCGGCAGGTAGCACAAGAACCAGACCCAGAATCGGCACGGCGGCCCGGAGGACGAGCCTTCGCATCAAGCGGGTATCTCCTTCCCCGTCGGAAGACCTTCCCGGGTAGAGAGCGCGAGTATATCACCCAGTATCCCGCTCACCGCCTCCCGCAGACCGCGCGAGTCACCGCGCAGACCCAGAGACAGCTGGCCCTGCAACGGTGAATACACGTAACGCCGGTCTCGCGCCCGCAGCTGCTCCCTGGCCCCCGGGGGCAGCTCCAGCCCGGTGATCACCACCCGGTCACGCCGAGCAAGGAGAGAATCGGCGCCCAGACCCTGGAGTATCACCCGCACCTCGCTCATGAAGATCAGGTTGTCTACCGGCTCGGGAAGGCGCCCGAAACGGTCCTCCAGCTCCTCGCGTAAATCGGCCAGCTCTTCCAGTGAACTTGCGGAAGCCACTCGCCGATGAAGATCGACCCGCGCCGCCTCATAGGGTATGAACGAGGCCGGCACGTAGGCATCGATGCCCACCTCCACCCGCACCATCTTCTCCGCCGACGGAGGCTCACCCCGCAAGGCTGCCGTGGCCTCCTCCAGCATCGCCAGATACATCTCAAAGCCGACCGCGGCGATGTGCCCGGACTGCTCCTCACCGAGCAGCTCCCCGGCCCCCCTGATCTCCAGGTCGCGCAAGGCGATCTTAAAGCCCGCACCTAGCTCAGTGTAGTCGGCCAGGGTAGAGAGGCGGGCAACCGCCTCCTCGGTGAGTACTGCCTCATCGGGATGGAAAAGGAAGGCATGCGCCACCCGGTCCGAGCGCCCTATGCGTCCTCTTAGCTGATAGAGCTGGGCCAAGCCCAGGAGGTCGGCTCGTTCCACGATGAGCGTGTTGGCGTTGGGGATGTCGAGCCCGCTTTCGATGATGGTCGTGGTGACGAGAACGTCCACCTCCCCGCGCAGGAACTCGAGCATCACCCGCTCCAGGTCCTGCTCCGGCATCTGCCCGTGAGCCACCGCGAAGCGGACGTGCGGCATGAGACTCCGTAACCGCTCCGCCGCCTTGTCGATGGTCTCCACCCGGTTGTGAAGGTAATACACTTGCCCGCCGCGGTCGATCTCCCGCTGGATGGCCCGCACCACCATACCCTCGTCGTACAGACCTACGTAGGTTTGGATGGGGTGCCGGTCACGCGGAGGCGTCTCGATGACACTGATATCGCGGACCCCGGAGAGTGACATCTGCAGCGTCCGGGGAATGGGAGTGGCGGTCAGCGTAAGCACGTCCACCCGCAGCTTGAGCCTGCGGAGGGCCTCCTTCTGCGACACTCCGAAGCGCTGCTCCTCATCCACGATGACAAGGCCCAGGTCTTTCGGCTTGACATCCTCCGAAAGCAGGCGATGGGTGCCGATGAGCACGTCCACCTGACCCGCGGCGAACTCCCTGAGTATCTTGCGCTGCTCCCGAGGAGAACGAAAACGGGAGAGCATCTCCACCTTCACCGGGAAGTCGGCGAACCGTTCCCGGAAAGTGCCGTAATGTTGCTGGGCCAGGATGGTGGTGGGCACCAACATCATGACCTGTTTGCCGTCCATGACCGCCTTGAAGGCCGCCCGTAGCGCTACCTCGGTCTTGCCGTAGCCCACGTCGCCGCATATGAGGCGGTCCATGGGCCGGGGCGATTCCATGTCGTCCTTGACCGCCTCGATGGCCCGCAGCTGATCATCGGTCTCCTCATAGGGAAAGGCTTTCTCAAAGCGGAACTGCCATTCCCCGTCCTCGGAGAACTGATAGCCCTGGACGGCTTGGCGCATGGCATAGAGCTGGAGCAGCTCTCCAGCCACTTCGCGGGCCGCCCGGCGGGCCCGGCTCTTGATGAGCTCCCAGGCGCGGCCACCCAGCTTGGAGAGAGCAGGCGGCGCTCCTCCTGCCCCCACATAACGCATGACTTTGCCTATCTGGTCGTGAGGAACATAGAGTCGGTCCTTATCCCGGAAGGCCAGGTCGAGATAGTCGCGGGTAACCCCAGCCACCGTCCGGGTGGAGATACCCTCGAAGCGGCCGATGCCATGGTCCTCGTGCACCACGTAGTCGCCCTTGCGGAGATCGCGAAAGCTGGAGATGGTCACCCCCACCGCTGGACGGCGCCCCGCCCGCTGTCTGCGCGGGAACACGAGCGTCTCGGTGAGAAGGGCCAGCTTGAGATCGGGGAGAAGAAAATGCCGGCGCAGCCCCAAGGGTAGGTAGGAGACTCCCGGGGAACGCTCGATATTCTCCGGACTGCTGACCTCCCCGGAGGCCCGGCGGAGGATGTACACCGCCCGCTCTGCCTCTGCTCGGTGTTCAAACGCGATCACCACCCGGTAGCCATCTCTCACCAGTCTGACTATGGCCTCCTCGGCCTCGGGCAGGCTGGCCACCGCGAGCTCGCCGCTGGTGGCCCGCAACCAGGTACCGGCGGCGTCGACTCCCGACGGCGAGGCGAAGTCCGTAGAAACCGCGGCCGGCGGGGTCTCGTATGGCTTCTCAGCCCCGCCCAGGCTCCGGAAGGCTGGACCGGGGGCATCGATGGAGAGAACGACGAACCGGCTCAACTCTTCCTCGATCTCAGCCCAGGCGAGGTAAGGCTTACCACCTTGCGGCTGGACGGACTCTTCCGACACGGGGTTTGAACCCGGCAACGCGAAGAAAGCGGATTCCCCCCACACATCGAGCAGGTCGTTCGCGAAGGCTTGGACCCGCGCCGCCGCCCGGGCCCTATCCAGGCGGATGATCCGAGAACCCTCCGGCAAGAGCGACAAGAGTCCGACCGGACTCCCTTCACTCGGCTCTGTCGCAGAATAGACCCGGACGGACTCCAGCGGGTTGAGCGACCGCTGTGTGAACACCGAGAAGCTGCGCAGACTCTCAATCTCGTCACCCCAGAACTCGACCCGCACCGGATACCGCTCTGTGGCCGGGAATACGTCCACGATCCCCCCGCGGACCGCGAACTCCCCCGCCTCTTCTACCTGATCGACCCGGGTGTAACCCAGGGCGACCAGGCGTCGCCCCAACTGCTCCCAGTCCTGCTCCGTCCCCACCCTGAGCTCCAGCGAGCTCTCGCAGCCCTCGATCGGGGCCACCACCCCCTCCAGCAAAGTGGCTGCCTCTACGATCACCACTGAGCGTTCCTTCCCCGCTCTGATGGTTTCCACCGCGCGCGCCCGCCGGCCCGCCACCCGCGGCTTGACCTCGCCCTCCGACCCGTACCACACGCCCCGAGGCGGCAGATAGCACACCGTATGCCCGGGACAGTAAAGACTCAGCTCATGTTCTAGTTCAAGGGCGGCCTCCTGCTGGGCAGCCACGACCAAGACCACACTGTCGCGCCAGGGTCGCTCCTCTACCAGCGCGGCCACGAGGTAGGCATGGACAAAAGAAGGCACCGCCAACTGCTGCTGCCCAGAGCCGCTTTCGGCCCCGACCAGTTGAGCAAAGGGGAGATACTCCCGCAGGAAATCGGTCAGCCGTGGCATCGTGACTCAACCTTCGCGTTCTTGAGCACTTCTCGGCGCTCGCTCTGCCAACCACTCATCGGCCAGATCCGCCGCCCTGTGGATCAAGGCAAGCACTTCCTCTCTGGGCTCGTCGAAAGGAGCCAATACGTGGTCGACAAGCGGCCGACCGGGATCCGTAGGTCTTCCCACCCCCACTCGGAGCCGCCAAAAATCCCGGGAACCGAGCCACTTCTCCAGGCTGCGGAGTCCGTTGTGTCCGCCCAGTCCCTGGCCTTCCTTGAGCCGCACCTCCCCGAAAGGCAGCTCGACCTCATCGTGGATCACCAAAATGTCGTTCACCGGGATCTTGTACCAGCGGGCAGCCTCAGCGACAGCCTGGCCCGAAGCGTTCATGTAGGTGGTGGGAAGGAGCAAGACCACTCTGGCGCCCGCCATGCGCCCCTCCGCGGTGAGCCCATGAAAACGCGCCCGGAGTGGCGGCAGCCCATGCCGAAGCCTCAGCTCCTCACCGACCATGAAGCCCACGTTGTGGCGATGGAACTGATACTCGGGCCCGGGATTACCCAAGGCCACGATCAAGTAAATGCGAGCGTTATCCACTCCCGGCAGGAGCTACTCCTCGCCCCCGCTCCCCTGCCCGACTGGGGACTCACCGGTCTCCTCGGCGGCCGTCACCGCCCGCTCCACCCGAGGCGGAATCACGGTGACCACGATCGTCTCGGGATCATCCAGGATCGTCACCCCAGACGGGGCTGTCAGCGCGGCCACGGTAAGGTGCTGACCGACCCTGAGGCTGCTGACATCGAGCGGTATCGCTTCGGGCACCTGCGCCGGCAGCGCCCTCACCGTCACTTCGCGGTGCTCCCAGTCGATCACCCCCCCTTCCCGGACCCCCACCGGCGTTCCCACCAGCTCGATAGGCACCGGTGCTTCGATCTCGTGGGCAAGATCGACTACTTGCAGGTCGACATTCAGAGGGTGATGCTTGATCGGGTGGAGCTGCACCTCCTTGATGACCGCATAAGTGGGCGCCGGTCGCTTCGCCCTGCCCCGTTTGGTCGGCGCACCGAGCTCCAGCTCCAACACGACGTTGTGCCCGTGACCAAGGACCGCGCGTAGGTCATCAAGAGCTACGGAGATGCTCTTCGGCTCCCTCCCCTTCCCGTAGAGCACTCCCGGCACCCGTCCCGTGGCTCGCAACCGGCGGGATGGGCCATTGCCAGTCAGTTCGCGCTCTTCTACCGACAGTCTCACCGTCTCCATGGGCCCCTCCTCGAGCTTCTGCCCCTTGGCTTCAGCTCTTGGTACAACTCAGAACAACTGGTTGTCCCCCTGGAAGAGTTCACTCACCGACTCGTCGGTGAACACGCTCTTGATGGTATCGGCCAGGATACCAGCGGCGGATAGTACCACGATCTTGTCTTTGGGGACCCCTGACCGCAGCGGGATGGTATCGGTCACCACCACTTCTTTCAAGGGAGAGGCGGCGATGCGCTCGTACGCCGGGTCGGAAAGCACGGGATGAGTGGCCGCCGCGTAGACCTCTTTGGCTCCTTGTTCGATGAGAGCTTGGGCTCCGTTGACCAGCGTCCCGGCGGTGTCGATGATGTCGTCGACCATGATGGCCGTCTTGCCCTTGACCTCGCCAATCACATGCATCACTCGGGAAACGTTGTGCTCCGGGCGCAGTTTGGAGAGCACCGCCACCGAACACTCCAAGCGGTCCGCCAGCCGCTTGGCCGTCTTCAGACCCCCCGCATCCGGCGACACCACCACGCTGTCGCCCAGGTCCTTGAGTTTGAAGTAGTCGGAGATCATGGTGAGAGCGGTCATGTGGTCCACAGGCACACTGAAGAAACCTTGGAGCTGTCCGGCATGAAGGTCCATGGTGATGACCCGGTCCGCCCCCGCCGCCTGGATGATGTCGGCCACCAGCCGGGCCGTGATGGGTTCCCGCGGCCGGCTCTTCTTGTCCTGGCGGGAGTAGCCCATCCAGGGCACCACGGCCGTCACTCTATGAGCCGAGGCCAGGCGCGCGGCCTGGATCATGATGAGAAGCTCGACCAGGTTCTCGTTGACCGGTCGACAGGTGGGCTGGATGATAAAGACATCGGCCCCCCGGATGCTCTGCAGATACTTGACATAGATCTCACCGTCGGCGAAGGTCTTGATCTCGACCCGACCCAGCTCGATCCCCAGTTTCTCCGCTACCTTGGCGCTGAGTTCCGGGTTGCCCCGACCTGAAAAGACCATCAACGACCGCTCCGGGGTAATCCGCGCGCAGTGACGCGGTTCCCAGTCACCCATCCTCGACCCCTCCTCCTGGTTCGACGATCTCATAGTGTTAAGGTACCACCGGCAGCGGATACATGTGGTCCACGAACCGCTTCGGGGCAGGCCGGGGTGCGAGCGAGCCACAACTTCTCCGCCTCGATGAGCTCCTCCGGCGAGTTCACCCCACGTAGTTCGTCCGGGTCAGCCGCCTGGTAGGCCGCAATCCTGTGACCGCGTTCACGCAACAGCGCGATGACATCGGTGAGGTAGACCTCGCCTTGCTCATTGTCAGTCCCCACCATGCGCAGCAGATCCAGCGCCAAGGGAGCAGTGAGCACGTAGACGCCGCTGTTGACCTCTCGCACCGCCCGCTCCCGCGGGCCGGCATCGCGGTGCTCCACGACAGCCGCGACAGATCCGTCGGCCGCCCGCAGCACACGGCCGTACCCGGCGGGGTCAGCCAGTTCCATGGTGAGAAGCGTAGCTTCCGCCTTTGCCCGCCGATGCGTTTCCACCAGGGCGAGCAGCGTCTCGCCCTTAAGGAGCGGCGTGTCTCCGCAGAGGACAAGAAGAGGCCCCGGCAAGATATGCCGGGCGGCGCACAAGAGGGCGTGACCCGTACCCAGCTGCCGCTCTTGAAGCGCCACCTGCACTCCGGGGGGAAGGATGGGCTCCACCTGCTCGTGCCCATGACCCAGCACCACCACCACCCGCTGGGCCGCCACGGCCTGGGCGGCCCGCAAAACATGCAGAAGCATGGGAGTGCCACCCACAGGATGGAGAACCTTGGGTAGGGCCGAGCGCATGCGTTTGCCCTGTCCCGCCGCCAAGACCACTACGGTCTTGATGTCAGAAACGGAGTCCAGTCTCTACTCCAAGAAGATCGTTGAGCGAGAAGAAAAGGCTGGGGCGGCAGGATTCGAACCTACGAATCACGGGACCAAAACCCGTTGCCTTACCACTTGGCCACGCCCCAGCACTATCACGCGCGGGGTCCGCCCGCTGACGCCGGAAGTATAGGCCAGTCGCAGCAGCCCTTCAAGAAGCCTCCGCTTGCTTGACCACGAGGACCCGGTCCGCGGCGACTCCTCTCCGGTATACCAGCGACCGGACCACTTGCGTCGCCTCCTCTTCATCTGGGCAGAGTCCCAGCAAAGTGGGACCCGAGCCGGTCATGACCGTTCCCCTCACCCCGGCCTCGACCAGCGATTTCTTGGTGCGTGCCAGCTCAGGAAGAAGCCGGAAGCTGACCGCTTCCAGGTCGTTCATGAGCAGCGGGACCACGTCGTCCAGCGCAGCCACCCGCCTCCAAGCCGCCTCGGCCTCTCCCGCCCGCACTGAGAAAGCGGCCGCGGACGAGCAGCTTTCCTTTTCCTTCGGCTCAGACTCGTCGCTCGCTGTGGACAGCGTCCTCCCCTCCGCCCCCCTCATACGGTCCAACGTACGATAGACCTCGACCGTCGACAGCTGATGGTTCGACAGGACGAGAACCAAGACCAGCGATGGCAGCGTCAGCGGCTCGAGCAGATCGCCGATGCCCCGCCCAAAGGCCGGCCGTGGGTCCAGGAAAAAAGGCACGTCGGCCCCCAGCCTTCGCGCGAGCCCCCGCAGGGTGCCTGCGTCCACCACCGGCCCCCCACTTGCCTCCAGAACCTGGGCCCCTATCCGTAGAGCTGCGGCGGCATCGGTGCTCCCTCCTCCCATGCCGGCACTCATGGGGATACGCTTGTCAATGGTCACTCGGCCCGAGAAGCACCAGCCGGTGGCCTGCTCCAACAAGCGCAACGCCCGCGCCACCAGATTGGCCTCGCCTTCCACGGCGTGGCACCTCACCTGCAGCTCCCCCTGGCGAGGGGCTGCCTCTCGAGCTACCAGGTCGAAATCCAGACGGTCGTAGAGCGCTATTGGCGCGAAGACGGTGAACACCTCGTGGTAGCCGGAGGCATCCGCCCGCCCCACCAGCAAGCAAAGGTTCACTTTGGCAGGAGCAAAGAAGGAGAACTTCATAAAGCTGTCCGCCGGCTCAGACGATAACAGTGGAAATCCAGACAAGCTGCTGTGTAGTGTTCGGACCGAACGGGAACCTTATGGCTTTGAGGGTACATCTGAAAGCACACCTTCCTGCCCGTCTGAGTGATAAGAACAGTATCGCAGGTATTTGCGCCGGAAGGGAGCCACGCGGAGTACTATAGTCGACGCAGGCCGCAGCCCAAGGAGGGTAGAGCATGGCCCTGACTCGGAGAGCCCCTGAGGCGTCCCACAGACGAAGCTGGAGGAGTCTGACCCTCTGGGTGGCTTTGGGAGTGGTAGTCCTTGTGCTGGCGGTCGGCGGGGGTTCTTATCTCTGGTTCCGCAGCCAGGTAGGGGCTTCCAACGCTCGCCTTGACCCCGAGATAATCGAGGCCCTCAAGGAGAAGCCTTCCACCAGTCTGACCACCCAGCGCCCCACTACCACCTGGCCTACCACTCCCTCGACGACCTCTCCGGGCGCCGTCATCACCAACCCGACCTCGACTACCAGCTCCACCACGACCGAACCGCCGGTGCCGCCACCCAGCGGCATGAACATCGTACTGCTAGGAGCCGACAAACGGGCGCCGGGCAGCTCTGAGGTCACCGAGGGTAGGTCGGATGTCATAATCCTCGTCCACGTGGACCCGGAACAGGGCTACCTCTCCATGCTGTCGGTGCCCCGTGACATGCGAGCCGAGGTACCCGGCTACGGCTACCACAAGATCAACGCCGCCTACGCCTTCGGAGGCGGCGCCCTCGTCATCCGGACCATCCAATCGGTGCTGGGAGTGGACCTTGACCACTACATCGGGGTCGACTTGGAGGCCTTCAAGGCCATAACCAACAAACTGGGCGGGGTCTATATCGACGTGGACCGGCCCTACAACGACGGCAAGATAGATTTCCAACCCGGCTACCAACTGCTCGATGGACTGAACGCCTTGCGTTATGTCCGCACCCGGCACGACCAGAACATCGACTTCGGCCGCAACCAGCGACAGCAGCAATTCCTTTCCGCTGTAAGAGAGCAGGTGATGCGCTGGAACCTGCCTCTCAAGCTGCCCGGCCTCATAGACACCCTGTTCGACTACGTCGATACCGATCTGAGTGCCAACGAGATACTCAAACTGGCCTACTGGGTGGTGCGGCTCGACAGCAGTCGGATCAAGACCGGCGCCATCACCGGGGCCACCGGCGATATCAACGGTTCCTTCTATGTCCTTCCCACCGAGGAGCAGTTGGCCAACGCTGTGATGGACTTCCTGTCGCCTCCGGAGGAGCTCGCCGTGCAGGCCGCGGCCGGCGGCGGCGGCCGGCCGCGGCCTGCCACCGCTTCTGCCCTCAGCCTGCGAGGCATCACTGTGGACGTCTTGAACAGCTCGGGCCGGGTGGGAGAGGCCGCTCTCCCGGCGGTCTGGCTGCTCCGCCAGGGGGCCAGCCTGGGGGAGGTGCGCGAGAGCAGGGAACGACCCGTCACCAACGCGACGGTCAGCTATCCTCCCGGGCAGGAACAGGCAGCCAGACTGGTGGCCCAATCTCTAGGTATCACTGACGTAAGGGCAAGTGAATACGCCCTCCGGGTCACCGTCACCATCGGTCGGGCCTACGCCTTCCCCGGCCGCACGCTGCTTGACTTCCCAGCCGGGGCTCCGGCGGACCTCGCTGCCTGGCGAACCCTGGCGGCCAAGGTGGACTTCCCGGTGCTGGCTCCCACCTACATCCCGCCTACCTGCCGCTACACCTTCCAGCGTAGTTATCAGATCACCATCGACAACAAGAAGAGCGCCCCCGCCTACAGGGTCGGCTATCGCTACCTGAGCCAAGACAAGTACCTAGGCGTAAGCGGGACCACCTGGCTGGACGCCCCTTTGGCCAGCCCGGGCACGGAAGTGGAGGTGGGCGACCTGACCTACACCGTAGTGGGCACGGCCGCCAAGACCGAGCGGGTGTGGTGGGTCAAGGACGGCGTGCTCTATTGGGTGACCAACACGCTCTTCCACGAGCTGAGTCGCGAGGAGCTGCTCACGGTAGCCATCTCGGCCACTGAGGTCCGTTGACCGACCCGCCCAGCGCGCCCGGGAGCGTCGCCCCTACTTTCGCGCTTAGAGGCCTTTGCCCTCGGATTACGCCGGCTTGAGCACGCCGCGGTCTCTCAAAGCCACAGCCAGGGCGGCAAACCCGGAGGGATCCACCTGCTCCGCCCGCAGACCAGGGCTCAGTCCCACCGAGTCAAGGACCTCTTCCACCGCTGCCCGCGACAGATTAAGGCCCGAGGCCAAAGCATTGGCCATGATCTTGCGACGCTGTCCGAACGCAGCCTGCAGCACTGCTCTCAAGAGCCGGGGGGGAAGGGTCGGCGAATCCTGGGGCGGCCTTCGTTCCAACACCACAAGACTGCTGTCCACGTGGGGTCGCGGATAGAAGATGGCGCGGGAAAGCGGTCGGGTATCGATCACCCGGGTGTAGAGCTGCACCCAGACCGACAGCTGCCCGTATACCTTGCTGCCGGCCGTAGCGGCCATCCGCCCGGCCACTTCACGCTGAACCATGAGGCAGTAGCGCCGGATGCCGGGCAGCCGCTCCAGCGCCTCGATGATGAACGGCCCCGCGACCTGATAGGGTAGGTTGCTAACGCACAGGTTGGGAGGAGGGTCAAGCATCTCCAGCCGAGCCTGCAACACGTCCTCGAAATGAAGACTGACTCCGGCCGCCTCTCCCAGGGTCGCCCGCAGGGCGGTCTCCAAGGTCCGGTCCACCTCGAAGGCGTGGACGTGGGCCGCCGCCCGAGCCAGCGTCGCCGTAAGCACCCCCAGCCCCGCTCCCACTTCCAAGACCACATCCTCCGGACTGCACTCAGCCATGTCCAGGATGACGGCAACGATGTTGTCATCGACGAGAAAGTGCTGCCCCAACTCCCGCTTGGGCCTTATTCCGAACTCGGCCAGACGGGCCAGTGACACCTGGCGCGGCAAGCGGCTTTCGCCTGCCCTCCCGTAGGAGCGCTCACTCACCCACCGGCCTCCCGAGCCAGGCTAAGTTTGGGGAAGGCCCGTAACACGTTGGCTTCCACTTGCGCGGCCAGTTCGTCGACGGAAAGGTCTCGCAGCGCAGCCAAGAACTCGTAGATGCGCGGCACCAGAGCAGGGGAATTGGTCCGTCCCCGCCAAGGCGTGGGGGCGAGCCAGGGCGCGTCGGTCTCCAGCAGGAGTGATTCGAGCGGCGCCCGGCGGGCAGCCGCCTGCAGGGCAGTGGCGTTCTTATAGGTGAGGTTCCCGGCGAAGCTCAGGTAGTAGCCGCGCTCCACCACCTCGTCCAGACGTTCGGGAAGCGAGAAACAATGGAGCACCACGGTGAGACCATCCGCCTCCTCGGCGAGCACCTGCAGGGTCCGCGCAGCCGCCTCCCGAGTGTGGACCACCACGGGCAGACTCAGACGACGAGCCAGGTCAAGCTGATAACGAAAAGCCTCCTCTTGGACCGCGTGCGGCCACCGGTCATGGTAGAAGTCAAAGCCGGTCTCTCCTATGGCCACGACGCGCAGGGCCATGGCGAGCATTTCCAACCCCGTCTTAACTTCTGGAGTGAGAAGACCGGCCTCGTGCGGATGAAAACCCACGGTGGCAAAGACTTCCGGGTAGCGTCCCGCCAAGGCTGCGGAGTACTTGGACCTTTCCAAGTCGGTGCCCGACTGGATGATGATCCCTACCCCGGCCGCCCGAGCCCGCTCAAGCAGCCGATCAGGTTCCTCGCGACAATAGTCGAGATGAGTGTGACAGTCGATGAACACGCAGATACCTAGACCAGTGCGGGCACTGTCCGCACGAGGTTCTTACTCCTGGATGCGGGGGAAGAGAGGCTGGCCGCTCGCCACCCGCAGCCCCTCTGGTAGCAGGCCCCAGCGCGCCTCTTGCCAAGACGGGATCGAGCTGTCTCTTCCCTGGACTTCCACGCCTCGCACCATCCCGGTCGGTTCCCCCGCAGCTTGCCCATCTTCCCGCTCGGAACCGGCGCCCCCAGCCAGTCCCAGGCGTTTCCGCATGGCCAGGGCGGTCTGGGGCATGAAGGGGTAAAGCAGCACAGAGAGAACCCGCAGGCCCTCCGCCAGGTCCCATAGGGTGGCATCGAGGGCCTGCGGAGCCTCCTTGGCTTGTTTCCAGGGGGCTTGCTCTTCCACATAGCGGTTGAGACGCCGCACGAATCCCCACACCGTCTCCAGGGCCCCGCTCAAGTCCATATCTTCAAGCTGTTCCCGAGCGCGAGCAGCCGTCTGGTCGGCCTCCATCGCCAAGGGCGATTCCATCCCCCCTGCCCACCGGCAAGCGGGCACCACACCCTGGCGATACCTCTCGACCATAGCCAGCGTGCGGGACACCAGATTGCCCAGCTCGTTGGCCAGTTCGCTGTTGTAACGAGCCTTGAAGCCCTCTTCGCTCACCACCCCGTCCTGGCCGAAGCTCACCTCTCGCAAGCAGTAGAACCGGAAGGGATCGGCCCCATAGCGCTCGATCAAGGGGAAGGGATCCATGACGTTCCCCCGGGTCTTGGACATCTTCTCGCCGCCCAGTTTGAGATAGCCGTGGATGAAAAGATGCTCGGGCAGCGCGTAGCCGGCGGACATCAAGAGCGCCGGCCAGATGACCCCGTGAAACTTAAGGATGTCTTGGGCCATGAGATGGTAGGTGGCCGGCCAGAAGCGGCGCACCAAGTCTTCGCCGGGCGCGTAGTGCAAGGCACTCAGGTAGTTGATCAAGGCATCCACCCAGACGTATATCACCTGGCTCTCATCCCAGGGGACAGCTATCCCCCATTTGAGCGTGGCTCGCGAGATGGAGATGTCCTCCAGACCTTGCTCGATGAAGGAAATAGCCTCGTTGTAGCGGTGTCGCGGCCGCACAAAATCGGGATGGCTGCGGTAGTGGGCAAGCAGCCGTTCCTCGTAAGCCGAGAGGCGGAAGAAGTAATTCTCTTCCTCCATGTGGATGGGAGCGGTCCCGTGGTCGGGGCACAGACCGTCCACCAAGTTCTCCTCGGTGTAATACGCCTCGCAGGCGGGACAATAGAGACCCGAATAGGAGCTCTTGTAGATGTCGCCGGAGTCGTAGCAGCGCTGGACGAAGGCCTGCACGAAGCGCTCATGCTCCGGATCGGTGGTGCGGATGAAGAAGTCGTTGCTGGCCCCGACCTTGACAGCGACGTCTTTGAATTTCTCGACTACCTCGTCCACATGCTGCTTAGGCGATAGGCCCCGGGCGACCGCCGCCTGTTCAACCTTGGTACCGTGCTCGTCGGTACCGGTAAGAAAGAACACGTCATCACCCAGTTGACGATGGAAACGAGCGGCGACATCGGCCGCAGCCGTGGTGTAGGCATGCCCGATGTGCGGCACGTCGTTGACGTAGTAGATAGGAGTGGTGATGTAAAACCGGCCCATGGCGCGGCTATTCTAACAGACGAGCCCTCACCCCCGACGGGAGGCGAGCCCTTGAGCTTGACTGGGCTCGGGGGGTATGACGCCGCGACACGGCCGGCGGGTGAGCCCCGCGGAGCATGCCGCCGCGACGCGGCCGGCGGGTGAG
>FWPV01009310.1_pt1 | contig 16657 bp, 14 predicted proteins | sample 2228371 | NCBI WGS metagenome assembly FWPV01 (sample SAMEA103939776, study PRJEB20133) | metagenome | reverse complement strand
AGAGCCCGTGCAAGCCTTGAAGGAAATGCGCAGAGTGTTAAAGCCGGGCGGTAAGTTGCTGTTTTGCGAGCATGGCGCGGCACCGGATGAAAAAGTGCGCAACACGCAGAATCGTTTGCAACCCGTGTGGGGAAAACTGGCGGGGGGTTGTCACTTGAACCGGGATATTCCCGCTTTGCTCAAGGAAGGCGGGTTTTGGGTGGATGACATTGAAACCATGTATGTGCCGGGCCCCAAGGCGTTCACGTACAACTACTGGGGCCAGGCCTACTGCGAGCCAGCTTGATCTTTTGAATCAGGCTTGCAGGGTGGCGGGGTAACCGGCCTGGCTAACAATTGTGGCCAAGGTGTGTCCGTCCAGACGAGAATCAATTTCTACCTGTTTGTTGGCGACATCGACCTGCACCTGTGCCTGTGGGTCTTTGGCCAATACAGCCTGCTTTACATTGGCGGCACATCCGCCGCATTTCACTTTTTCTACACTCAAGGTAATCATGTTTTGCACTCTAGTTGGGGTTAAACGCAATTCTAATGCATGTACTTTCCCGGGCAATCGCCATGGCGGTGTCATGAAGATCCTCCCATTGAATTGAACACATGGATATGCTGAAGCTTCCAATCATGGTAAGGTCAAGGCATTGACCTTGACATGGCGTTAAGGTTGAAAATGCTTCCATCACACCACAGAGAGCAAGCATGAATTCCAATCCGTCCAATACCATTGACATTGCTGTGGGCGGCATGAGCTGCGCCTCATGCTCCAGCGCTGTCGAAAAAGCATTGTTGGCTACACCCGGCGTCATTAGCGCAACGGTGAACCTGGCCACCGAGAAGGCCCGCGTGCAACTGGCCAAACCCGATCTGTTGCAAAACGCGATCGCGGCGGTTCAAAAAGCAGGCTATGACGCGGAGCCCGTTAAAACCGATTTACCGACAGATCAGACCGGCCAGCAACCCGCTGCAATTGCCAAAAAAGCGGATACAGAAGGGCAAATGGTGTTGTGGGGCGCATTGCTCACCTTGCCCTTGGTGTTGCCCATGGCCGGAATGCTGTTTGGCAAGCACTACATGTTGCCTGGCTGGGTGCAATTGCTATTGGCCAGCCCGGTGCAGTTTTGGTTGGGCGCCCGTTTCTATCGGGGAGCATTGAAAGCAATTCAAAACCGCACCGGCAACATGGACCTTCTGGTGGCCATTGGTACTTCTGCGGCATTTGGTTTGTCGGCTTACATGTTGGGCGAGGGCAACCCGCATTTGTATTTCGAGGCGTCTGCTGCTGTGATCACCTTGGTGATGTTGGGCAAGTGGCTGGAGACACGCGCCAAACGACAAACCACTGCTGCCATTGCAGCGTTGCAAGCCTTGCGCCCCGACACCGCCACAGTGATTCTGAATGGGCAAGAAAAAGTGCTGCCGATTGCCAGTGTGGCGGTGGGCATGCAGGTGGTGGTGAAGCCCGGTGAGCGAATTCCGCTGGATGGCCGTGTACTGGAAGGCGAAGGCCATGTGGATGAGGCCCTGATTACCGGGGAAAGCCAGGCGGTTGAGAAATCTCCGGGAAGCCTGGTGACCGGCGGTGCTGTGAACCTGGATGGGCGTTTGTTGATTGAAGTGAGCACTGTGGGTGCTGAAACCACGCTGGCCAAAATTATTCGTCTCGTCGAAGACGCGCAAGCAGCCAAACCTGACATTCAAAAGCTGGTGGACAAGGTGAGTGCCGTGTTTGTACCCGTGGTGTTGGTGATTGCGGTGCTTACCTTGTTGTATTGGGTGTTTTTAGCTGACGGTGGCAACCTGGAGTTGGCCATTGTGAATGCGGTGGCTGTGTTGGTGATTGCCTGCCCTTGCGCCCTAGGTTTGGCTACACCCACCGCAATCATGGCAGGCACGGGCGTGGCGGCGCGCCATGGAATTCTGATTAAAGATGCACAGGCGCTGGAGCTTGCTCACCGAATTAACACCGTGGTGTTTGATAAAACCGGCACCTTGACTGAGGGCAAACCATCTGTGGGTGCAGCAGTGCCTTTTAACAGCAATAGCCTGCACAGCTTTCTTGCCAAGGCAGCAGCTGTTGAAGCGGGCAGCGCTCACCCGCTGGCCGCAGCTGTGCTGGCCTATGCGCAAGGGCAGGGCGTTCAATGGCCTGGGGTAAGCCAATTGCAGGACCAGCCTGGGCGTGGTGTCAGTGGCATGGTGGATGGCACACGAGTGTATGTAGGTACTGCGCGGTGGATGCGTGAACTGGGGGTGCCGGAGTCGGCATTGAGCACTGTGAACCAAGCCTTGCCACACGATGCACCCACCCATGCCTGGGTTGCCGAAGGCCAGCAAGGTGAAGTGGCCTTGCTGGGGGCCTTGGGTTTTGGCGATGCCCTGAAAGCAAGCGCTTTTGCAGCTGTGCAAAATTTGACCAATTTGCAGGTGAACTCTGTGTTGTTGACAGGCGACTCCAGAGCCAGTGCCCAACGCGTTGCCCAGGCGCTGGGTATTTCAGAGGTGCAGGCTGAACAATTGCCGCACAACAAGAGCGAGGCAGTGGCACATTATCGCCAGCAGGGCCAGGTGGTGGCCATGGTGGGCGATGGAATCAACGATGCGCCTGCGCTGGCAGCTGCGGATGTCAGTTTTGCAATGTCCAGTGGCACGGAGGTGGCCATGCATGCAGCCGACATCACGCTGATGCGATCCGACCCCGCCCTGGTGGCTCAAACCATTGATATTTCCAGACGCACCTACAACAAGATCAAACAAAATCTGTTTTGGGCTTTTGTGTACAACGCAGTGGGAATACCCTTGGCCGCAATGGGGTTGCTTAACCCGGTGGTCGCAGGCGCAGCCATGGCTTTGAGTTCAGTCAGTGTGGTCAGTAACGCCCTGTTGCTGACTCGCTGGAAACCCAAACTATTGAAACCTGAAACAGTGGAGTTGTGAACATGTACGCAGAATGGACACGCAAAGATTGGTTCACGATTGGCGAAGCGGCCATGGAATCGGGAATCACCGCGAAAATGATTCGGCACTACGAAATGGTGGGTTTGCTGCCCGAGGCCAACCGCACCGAGGCTGGTTATCGTTTGTACAACAGCCGGGATTTGCACTTGCTGCGTTTTATCCGGCACTCACGTGACCTTGGTTTTTCGATCAAACAAATTGAGGAATTGCTTGGCCTGTGGCAAGACAAAACGCGCCCAAGCCGGGAGGTCAAAAAGCTTGCGCAATCACACCTGAGTGCACTTGAAGCGAAAATTCGCGAATTGAATGCAATGAAGGCCGAACTGGAACGCCTGGTTCACTGTTGCAAAGGTGATTCTCGGCCCGACTGCCCGATACTTGAAGGGCTGGCTGCTGAATAATCAGATCAGTGATTGCCGGGAACCACCGCAATATGGCCCGACTCGGTTTTGCTGACTGTGACTGGAACGCCGTACAGTGCGCTCAAGGTCTCGGAGGTGATTACCTGATGGGCGGGGCCAAGCGCAAGCACGGCACGCCCTTTCAGCAAGCAAGCGGTGGCATTGACTCCCAAAGCATCTTGCGGGTTGTGCGTGCTCAGCACCACACTTTTCCCGGCGGCTGCGAGCGATGCCAGCGTGCGCATCACCCTCGCCGCATTGGCAAAGTCGAGATTGGCGGTGGGTTCATCGAGAACCAGTGTTTGTGCACCTTGACACAGGGCACGCGCTATCAGCACCAACTGTTGTTGCCCGCCGGAAAGCAGATTGAAATCTCGTAGTTTCAATTCACTGATGCCCAATTGTTCCAGAGCATTGTGCACCGCTTGATGGTCGGCCTGTGTGGGGCCACCAAACAAACCCCAGTGCGTGGTTCGGCCCATCAGCACGGTATCCCACACGGAAAACCCGAGGTTGTTGGCATGGCTTTGGGGCACATACGCCAAATGCTGCGCAAGTTCCCGCGCAGCCAGTGGTTGAAGCGGGGTGTTGTTGATCAGCACCCGCCCTGCGCAAGGGGGAATCAAGTTCAACAGCGTTTTGATCAGTGTGCTTTTGCCGCTTCCGTTGGGGCCGAGCAGGCAAAGTATTTCGCCTTGTTTCAACTCCAGGTTAATGTGCTCGACCACCGCACAGCCCCCGTGGCCCACCGACAGGTTTTCGGTTTTCAGGCTCATGAACTGGCTCCCGCACGCCGTAGTAGCAGTCCTAAAAAGAAAGGCGCACCCACCAGCGCGGTCAGAATACCCAGCGGTATTTCTAGATCACCCAAACTTCTCGAAGCGGTATCAACCAACAACAAAAACAACGCGCCCATCACGATCGACATGGGCAACAGGCGTGCAAGGCTTGGACCCACCAGCAGGCGTGCTGCGTGGGGAATCAACAAACCGATCCAGCCGATGACGCCGGCCACAGCAACCACCGCGCTGGTCATGATGGTGGCAAGCGCAATCACGGTAATTCGAAGGGGTTTGACTTGCACTCCCAAAGCGCTCGCCTCAGCTTCGGGCAGGCTCAGCACATTCAGACGCCATCGCAGCAAATACAGCACGGAGCAGGCCACCAGCACCACCGGCGCCACCACCCAAACTTGTGCCATGTGCATGCCGCTTAAACTGCCCAGCAACCAGAAGGTAATGGCTGGCAATTGATCGTAAGGGTCGGCCAGAATTTTCAACAAAGAAGTGATTGCCCCAGCCAGTGCACCCAGCACTACACCGGTGAGCACCAGCACCAGGGTTCGGTCTGCATGTTGAATCGCTTTGCCCAGTGCAATCACCAATGCCACTGCGGCAACGCCACCTGCAAATGCGAGGCTTTGCACACCCAGGCTGGGCAGGCCCAGAAACAAACCCAGAACGGCACCCAGCCCAGCGCCCGAGGACACACCCAAAATATCGGGCGACACCAGCGGGTTTCGGAACAGGAGCTGATAAGCCGCGCCAGCTGCCGCCAAGGCAGCGCCCACTAAAATGGCACCCAGCGTGCGGGGTAGTCGAATGTCTTGAACCACTTGCACTGCCATCGGTTCGCCGGTACCCAGCAAGGCATGCAGGCTATCGAGAAGGCTCAGGGGATAAGCGCCCAAGGTAAGCGACAGTGCAGCAAAGCCGATCAAAATGATCAGCAGCAAAGGCAGGCTGTAGGGGAGGACAGCTCGTGGCATGTGGGGCGCGGCAGTGAAGTAGAGCCCGAGTATACCCCAGGCCTGCCGCGCCAATCTCAGCTTTGGAGCATCTGTTGAATGACGCTTTTCAACACACGGGCAATGTCGTCAGCTTTCATGTCCGGGTCGCGTATGGCGCGAATTTGAAGTCCGTCGAACAGGGCCATCAGAATGGTGGATTTCGCAGCCAGGTTAAGCTCGCAGGGTGGCGAGTCTTTCAAGGGCTGAATGCCTTTGATCAGATGCGTCACCTTCTCTCGAATTACCGCGTCGGTGCCTTGAACCGTGGCGGCAATTTTCGGGTTTCGTGCGGCCTCTGCCAAAATTTCCGTATCAAGTTCGCTTCGGTCAATGCGCCGTTGCACACCTTCATCCACCGTGCCCAGCATGGCTTTCAGAATGTCTTTCTCACCTTGAATTTTTGCGATTCGCTCAAGCGCCTGGTCCAGGTCACGCTTGACCATGGCTTCAATAATCGCTTCCTTGCTTTCGAAGTAGTTGTAGATGTGCCCGGCACTCATGCCAAAAGATTTCGCAATCTCGGACATGCTGGCACCGTGAAAACCGCTTTTCCTGAAACACTCGGCTGCTGCATCCAGAATTTGCTGGCGACGAAGTTCCGCTTTGCTGGTCACGGTTTTAGCCTCGTTGATCATTGCTGCCTCCCCTCGATGGATAGTCGCTCGCCAGGTTGGCGTCACTCTCGGTCCAGCCACCACCCAGCGCTTTGTACAAGGTCACCAGGTTGGCAGTGCGCGCAAGGCGAACTGCGATCAGGTCTTGTTGTGCTGAATAAAGCGCCCTTTGCGAATCGAGCACATTCAAATAGCTGTCAATGCCGCGTTTAAACCGGGCTTCGCTCAGTTTGTAGCTTTCCGAGGTGGCTTCCACCAAGGCATTTTGTGCATCCAGTTCTGCATCCAGTGTGCCCCGTGCAGCCAAGGCATCGGCCACTTCACGGAATGCGCCCTGTACGGTTTTTTCATATTCAGCCAATGCAATTTGCTGATCTGTTTTTGCAACTTCCAGGTTGGCACTGTTGCGACCAGCATCAAAAATCGGCAAGTTGATTCTGGGTATGAAGCTCCAGGTGCGCGAGCCCGATTCAAACAGACCATCCAGCGAGGAGCTGGCAGTGCCTGCATCAGCGGTCAGGGTAATGCTGGGAAAAAACGCGGCACGGGCAGCACCAATGCGCGCATTGCTGGCTTGAAGCAAACGTTCGGCCGACTCCACATCGGGGCGGCGTTGCAATACCTCGGAAGGAATGTCAGCGCGAAGTTCAACCATGGCGGCGGCACCCTCCAGGTTGCTGTCGGGCAGCAATTCTTTCGGAATGTTTTTGCCCACCAGCAGCTCGAGCGCATTACGGTCTTGGGCCACAGCACGTGTAAACCGGGCCACATCGGCGCGTGAGACTTCGACGCTGGTTTGAGCCTGGCGCAAATCCAGCTGAGAGGCCACACCCAAATCAAAACTGCGCTTGATCAAATCGTAGGCGTCACGCTGGTTTTTCAGGGTGTCTTGCGCCAGTTCAAGCAAGGCTTGGTCTGAAGCCAGGGTGAGGTAGCTGGAGGCCACCTCTGCGATCAAGCTGATTTGTGTGCTTTTGCGTGCTTCTTCTGTGGCCAGAAAACGCTGCAAGGCCTCTTCATTCAGGCTACGCACCCGGCCAAATAAATCGAGCTCATAGGCAGCAAAACCCACTGTTGCGCTGTACTGTTTCGGGGTAGCACCGCCAGAGCGACCGCCACTTAAATCAGCGGGCAAGCGTTGCCGGTTGCCTTCACCGTCTGCAGAAATCGTGGGGAATAAATCGCTGCGTTGCACTTGGTAAAGCGCGCGTGCCCGCTCAATATTCAGCGCCGCAATTCTTAAATCCCGGTTTTCTTTCAAGGCCAGTTCAAGCAGTTGCTCCAGGCGCTGGTCCACAAACAAATCTCGCCAGGCCAGGTCAATTGCCGCCTGCGCTGCAGGGCTGTCGGGCTGGTAGGCCTCACCCTCGGGCCAGTTGCTGGCCACCGGTGCGGCAGGCTGTTCATAGGTGGGAGCCAGTGTGCCGCAACCGGCCAAGGCCAGCGCAAACACCACTGGTGTGAGTTTCCATGCGTAAATCTTGGTCATGTCATTCTCCCTGTGCGGTGGCGTTTTTCTGGGCCCGCTTTTTTCCAAACAAGCGGGTCACCACCACAAAGAACATGGGAACAAAGAAAATGCCCAATACGGTTGCAGAAATGGTGCCGCCGAGCACGCCGGTACCAATCGCGTTCTGGCTGCCCGAGCCTGCGCCAGTCGAAATGGCCAAGGGCACCACGCCCAAGCCAAAGGCCAGCGAAGTCATAATGATAGGGCGCAAACGCATGCGCACCGCATCCAGCGTGGCTTCCAGCAAATCGCGGCCCTGGTCGAATTGCTCCTTGGCAAATTCAACAATCAGGATTGCGTTTTTGGCCGACAAACCCACTGTGGTCAGCAAGGCCACCTGAAAGTACACGTCGTTGGCCAAGCCACGGCCGCTGGCTGCAAGCAGGGCGCCCACCACACCCAGAGGCACAATCAGCATGACTGCGAAAGGAATGGACCAGCTTTCATACAAGGCTGCCAGACACAAAAACACGATCAGCAAAGAAAGCGCGTAGAGCAGCGGTGCCTGCGAACCTGACTGCCGTTCTTCGTACGACAAACCGGTCCACTCAATGCCCATGCCCTCAGGCAGGTTTTCTGCAATCGCCTCCATGGCATCCATGGCGTCGCCTGAACTCATGCCGGGAGCTGCCTGCCCTTGAATTTCTACTGCGGGCAAACCGTTGTAGCGTTCAAGGCGTGGAGAGGCCATGGACCACTCTGCTGACGAGAAGTTGGAGAAGGGCACCATTTCGCCGTCGCTGTTGCGTACATAGAACCGGTTCAGGTCTTCGGGCAACATGCGGAATGGCGCGTCGGCCTGCATGTACACGCGCTTCACACGACCTCGGTCCAGAAAGTCATTGATGAAACTGCCACCCCAGGCCGAGGTGAGCGTGTCGCTGATTTCTGAAACCGTGACACCCAGTGCGCCAGCCTTGGCATTGTCAATATCAAGTTGGTATTGCGGTGTGTCGGCAGTTGCATTGGGGCGAACACCCGTCAATATCGGGTTTTTCGCGGCTTCGCCAATCATGCTGTTACGGGCCTGAATCAGCGCATCACGGCCCAAACCGGTGCGGTCTTGAATGAACAGGTTAAAGCCGGAGGCATTGCCCAATTCCCGAATGGCTGGGGGTGCAAATGCAAAGGCCTGTGCTTCTGGCCAGCTTGCGAATTCAGCCGAGGCACGCTGAACGATGCCAGCCGCTGAGTTTTCTTTGCCGGGGCGTTCACTCCAGTCACGCAGCCTCACAAAGCCAATGCCCGAGTTTTGACCGGTGCCTGAGAAACTGAACCCGGCCACGGTGAACAGAGACTTCACATTGTCACCTTCTTCATTGAGGAAGTAGTCTTCCATCTTGGCCAGTACCTGCAAGGTTTGTTCTTGCGTGGCACCCGCTGGCAATTGCACCTGCGTGAAGAACACACCTTGGTCTTCATCGGGCAGGAATGAGGTGGGCAAGCGGGTGAACATGAAGGCGGTAACAGCCAACAGGCCACCGTAAATGATCAGGTATCGCCCAGACTTGTGGAGCATTTTCCCGACAGCACCCTGATAGCGCGCATTGCTTGAGTCAAACTTGCGGTTGAACCAGCCGAAGAATCCTTTTTTCTCGTGGGTGTGGCCCTTCTCAATGGGCTTGAGCATAGTGGCGCACAAGGCTGGGGTAAGCACCAAAGCCACCAGCACGGACAATGCCATCGCAGACACAATGGTGATGGAAAACTGCTTGTAAATTACGCCTGCCGAACCCGGGAAAAATGCCATGGGCACAAACACCGCCGACAGTACCAAACCAATACCCACCAAGGCACCGGTAATTTGGTCCATCGATTTTCGTGTGGCTTCCAAAGGCGACAAACCTTCCTCGGCCATCACACGCTCCACGTTTTCAACCACCACAATGGCGTCGTCCACCAGCAGGCCGATGGCCAACACCATGGCAAACATGGTGAGTGTGTTGATTGAAAAACCGAATGCAGAAAGCACCGCAAATGTGCCCAGCAACACCACGGGCACGGCAATGGTCGGGATCAGCGTCGCTCGGAAATTTTGCAGGAACAGGTACATCACGAGGAACACGAGAATGATCGCCTCGATCAGGGTTTTGACCACGCCTTCAATCGAGATTTTCACAAACGGTGTGGTGTCATAGGCCACATCCCATTCCATGCCTTCGGGAATCAAGGGAGTGATGCGCTCCATTTCGGCGATCACGCCCTCCGCGGTGTCCAGTGCGTTGGCACCGGAGGCCAAACGAATACCGATACCCGATGCATTGCGTCCGTTCCAGCGGGGCAAAATATTGTAGTTCTCACTGCCGTAGTCAATACGTGCCACGTCTTTCAGGCGCACAGTGGCGCCATCTCCAGTGGTTCGTAAAATGATTTGCTCGAAGTCTTCGGGTGTTTCAAGCAAGGTTTGTGCAGTGATTGTTGCAGTCAGTGTTTGACCCTTCACAGCCGGTGCACCGCCCAATTCACCCGCAGACACCTGCGCGTTCTGGGCCAGCACGGCATTGCGAATATCGCCGGGCGTCACCTTGAACTGATTCATCTTGTCGGGGTTCAGCCAGATGCGCATGGCATAGGGGCTACCAAACACCTGTACCTCGCCCACGCCGTTCACACGGCTCATGGTGTCTTGCACGTTGGTGGTGATGAAGTCGGCCAGCTCGGTGGAAGTGTATGCACCATCCACGGCTGTGAAGGCGATCACCAGCAGGTAACCCGTTGAACTTTTGGTCACCTGAATACCCTGGCGTTGTACCGCATCGGGCAGCAAGGGCACAGCCAGGCTCAATTTGTTTTGAACTTGAACCTGTGCAATGTCAGGGTTGGTGCCTGGCTCAAAGGTGAGCTCGATTCGCAGGCGGCCTGTTGAATCGCTGGTGGACTTCATGTAGCGGAAGCCATCCAGGCCAGTCATGCGTTGCTCAATCACCTGGGTGACCGAGTCTTGCAGGGTTTCAGCAGAGGCACCCGGGTAGGTGGCTTGAATGGTGACAGCGGGCGGTGCAATGGCCGGGTACTGCGCCACAGGCAAGTTGAAAATGGCCAACGCGCCGGCCAGCATGATCACTATCGCGATCACCCACGCAAAAATGGGGCGATCAATAAAAAATCGGGACATGGTACTACTCCTGCCAGGCGTTGTTTACTTGTTCTCAGAGTCGGAAAGGATTTCCACTTCCTGACCGGGACGAACTTTCTGGATACCTTCGACAATCAGGCGATCACCTGCCTGAAGGCCTTCTGCAATCAACCATTGGTCGCCAATGGCCCTGGCTGTTTCTACGCTGCGTTTTTCAACTTTGTTGTCTTGACCAATCACAAAGGCAGAAGGCGCACCGGTTGCATCGCGCATAATTCCCTTTTGAGGCACCAGAATGCCGTCTTCGCGCACACCTTCCTCAAGTGAGGCTCGAACATACATGCCGGGCAACAATTGCAGTTTTGGGTTGGGGAATACCGCACGCAGGGTTACGGTGCCGGTGTTCTGGTCCACGGTTACATCGCTGAACTGTAATTTGCCTTCCTGCGAGTAGCTGGAACCATCTTCAAGTTTCAGTGTGACTTTTGCCGCGTCCTTCCCGGCGCTTTTCAACACACCACTTTCCAGGTCGCGCTTGAGTTGAAGCAGTTCGCTGGTCGATTGTGTCAGGTCCACATAAATAGGATCCAGTTGTTGAATGGTGGTCAGCGGGCTGGCTTGCCCCTGCTGTACCAATGCGCCCGGTGTAATGCTGGAGCGGCCAATTCGACCGCTGATGGGTGCAGTTACTTTCGTGTAGTTCAGGTTGATTTGCGCCGATTGAACTGCGGCTTTGCCTGAAGCTACGTCTGCCTCGGCCTGTTTCAAAGCGGCGAACGCGTCATCACGTTCTTGCTGGCTTACGGCATTGAGCTTGGCCAGTTCCTGGAATCGATCGTTTCGAATTTTTGCACTGGTCAGGTTGGCCTCTGCTTTTTCGAGCATGGCTTTGGCACTGGCATATTCGGCCTGGTAGGTGGAAGCATCAATTTGATACAGGGAGGTGCCTGCTTTCACATCGCCACCCTCCTGAAACTGGCGTGCCTTGATAATGCCGTTCACTTGGGGGCGTACCTCGGCGATGAGGTAAGGGCTGGTTCGACCAGGCAATTCGGTGTAAAGCGACACAGGCTTTGCAGCCACCTCAAACACCCGAACTTTGGGCAAAGCAGGGGCAGCCGCAGCATTTGCACCGCCTTCTTGACTGCCGCAGCCGGCCAGGGTCAACATGCCAACAGTCAACAAGGCGCTGGTGCCCAGCGCCATTTTTCTTTTATTAATCATGGTACTACCTCGAAATTAGCAATGCGGGAACAGTGAATAGACAAGAATACTGAATGAACGTTCATTTTTTCATTGAAAAAATTGACTGTCAAATAGGGACAAGTACGCATAGCCAACTAATACAGGTGTAGCACCCCCTAATTTTAGGGGCTGTGTGGGGGATCTCTACCCTTTATTTTTCATACATGGAATCGTTGAAATTTCTTGCGGAGCTTGTCATGAAATCAAAATTAATAGTTGCCGCAGCCTTGGGCTTTGTCCCTGGGTTAGGCTGGTCCATTGACCGTATTCAGGGCGCAGACAGTGGTTTGAGTTGTGATTCGATCGCAACTCAACAAGCCGAAATGAATGGGTATATGGAGGCGGGTAATACAGAACGAGGGTTGGGTACCGCAGCGGTAGGTGGCGCAGCCAATGTGGGTGGGCAGGTGGCTACCTCGCAAGTGGCGAGTGGTTTGTTCGGTGCCTTTGGTGGTATTGCGGCGAAAGTGGCAGGTACCCTGGCCCAAGACCAGGCTGAGGCCGCAGTTGGACCCGATCCCGCAGCCGTTGAAAAAGCCAAATTGGCCGCAAACCGGAACGACTTTTTGACCCAATTGGCTTTGGCCAAAAATTGCGCCACACCGGGCGGAGAGAAAATGCTCACCCTCGCAGAGTTTCAGCAGGTTGCCACAGCAGCGCCATTGGGTACGGTGAAAGCCCAGGCAATGACCTCTGAGTTGGTGTTGTCCACATTGAAGGAACCTGTGTCTGTGTTGCCAACCAGTGGAGTGACTGACGGCAAATTGAGTATCAAAGGCAAGAAGGTTTTTCTCACAGAGTATCGGGTGCTGTTCGACGTCAGTGGTGAAGTCAACGCCAATACGCGGGGTGGGTACTTGTTGGGCAGTGATTACGGTTCAACTCGTGTCACTGTGAAGTACAGAATTCCGAATGTGGACGTGGCTGCCTTTCAAGTCATCACCGACAAAGCCTTCGAAGACTTTAAGTCCCGAATGACCACCACAGGGCTCGACTTGAACTATGGCAATCCACCTGAGGGTGGCGTGTATGACGCCACACAGCCTGGCAGTACACCCGAGGCACCGGTTTATATCACCAAAGACGTGGGTCATTCCAAACGTGTGTTTTTGGTCATGGCCCCCACGGGGATGAAGTTGATATCCAGGGGTTTCACGGGAATTGGGGCCGGCAATATTGGTAATCGCATCTCCTGGGGTGGAAAAAACTACGAGGGAATGAATGTGACCCAGACCATCAACATTGCAGACCATGAGTCCTCAGGTTCGGGTTCATCCATTTTCAGGAAACGTTCTGAGGCTGATGCCAAATCGGGTATGAGTGTGGCAGCAGGTACAGGTGAATTTCTGGTTCAAACCCATGTCAGCGGTAATTTGCTGCGAGCCGACAACCCTGTGCTGATTGCCGGTCAGTTTGCCAATTTCAAGGATGTGGGTGGTTTTGACAGCGATAAAAACACTGCTTTGCGCGTGGTCGGCACACTTCAAAATCTGGCGGGTATGGGGGCGGACAAATTCAAAACTGTTGAAAAAGAGGTTGAACTCGACGGTGCCGCTACTGCTCGCATGGCACTGCAGGGTTTGGCTACCATGAACCAGGCGGTGGCTGAATCAATCCGCTAAGCGTGGTAGAACGGTCAAAGATGACTCTCGGAATGAATATTGCATTGATTCGCGCTTAATCTATCAAGAATCATGTTTTGTTTATTTCCGGGAGCAATACTTTGGACCTTTCATCAATCGTGATTGTCGGCGGCGGTGCAGGCGGCCTGGAGCTGGCTTGCAAATTGGGACGCAAGCTGGGCCCGGACCGCGTTACGCTGATCGACGCCAAGATGTATCACATCTGGAAACCCTCTCTGCATGAAGTGGCGGCTGGTACGCTGGACATTCATCAGGAAGGTTTGTCCTATCCCATGTTGGCCCACAACAATGGTTTCAATTTTATATTGGGGGCTATGGAGGGGCTGGATGCCCACGGTAAACAGCTTGAAATTGCAGCGGTTCGTGACGATGTGGGAGATGAGGTGCTGCCCAAGCGCGTGTTGCAGTTTGGAACGCTTGTGATTTCTGTGGGCAGTCAATCCAATTATTTTGGCGTGAAAGGTGCGCAAGACTTCACTATTTCGCTGGATGGGCCGCAACAGGCCGAGAGCTTTCGCTTGAAAATGCTCAAAAATTTGGCCACGCTTGATTTGCGCAAGAAACTGGATCCAGCGGCAAGCCTGGACATTGTCATTATCGGCGCGGGTGCCACCGGTGTTGAGCTGGCTGCTGAGTTGCGCGAGGCCAGCCATGTGCACAGCCGTTACGGTTTTAGCCGAATAAACGCAGCCAGCGATGTAACCATTACCATTCTGGAAGGGGCTTCCAGCATATTGCCGGTGCTGCCTGAAAGTGTGTCGAGTGCGGCCTTGCGTTTGCTCGAGCAGCGCCACATTACGGTAGTCAACAATTGCAGGGTGGTGGAAATTTCATCCAAGCAAGTAGAGGACGCCAGTGGTAACCGGTACAAAGCCGATTTGTGCGTGTGGGCTGCCGGCATCAAGGCGCCCGCTTGGCTGGCCAATTTGGGTTTGCCTGCGAACCGCAACAATCAGCTGGAAGTGGAGGGCGATTTGCGGGTCAAGGGTCAACAGCACATTTTTTCGCTGGGTGATTGTGCAGCCTGTGTGCAACCCGACGGCAGTATGGTGCCGCCACGCGCACAATCAGCCCATCAACAGGCCGACTACATTTACAAAACCATCATGAACGCTGAACGCGGCAAGCCAGCGTTGAGCAAGCCTTATTTGTACAAAGACCATGGCTCTTTGGTGTCTCTGGGTTCTCGTAGCTCGGTGGGCAGTTTGATGGGCGGATTATTCAAAGCCAGCAGCATGTTTGTGGAAGGTTTTTTTGCACGCAGCATGTACGCAAGTTTGCACTTGATGCATCACTATGCGGTGCTGGGCGGCATGAAAACATTCTTGTTGGCCATGGCGCGTTTTCTGCTCAAACGCGCCACGCCCCTTGTGAAGCTGCACTAAATCTGAATCGGCGGATTTGTGGGCTAGTGGGCGCGTAAGTCGTCCACGGCAAGTTTGCCAAAGTTTGAACTCAACAGGTACCGCACCAAGAGCTTGCCGGTCTCATCGGGATCGCTCAGCGAATTGCTGTTTTTTAACTGAATGAATCGCTGTTTGTTGGGAAAAAGCGATTCGTCGGTTTCCCGAATTTCCGTTTGCATGGCGGTGTCGATCACGCCGGGTGCCAGGCTGCAAATGGCGACATTCGGCAGTTGGTCTTGTTGCACAGCCCGAGCATGCATGTCGAGCGCAGCCTTGGTGGCGCAATACACGCTCCAGCCCGGGTAAGCACTTTGCGCTGCACCACTGGAAACATGCAGAATTCGAAGTTGTTGGGTGCCTTGAATTGTCCGGGTCAGCAGAGCACTCAGGGCCAAAGGCACTGCAATATTGAGCTGAACACTTCTGGAAATATCGACAGTGGCTTGCGCACTCAATGGCCCTATTGGAGACACCAGGCCAGCGTTGTTAATTAAAAGCAATTGTGTTGCGTTTGCAATGAATTCCTGCAACTGTGAACTGTTTTCAAGCCGCTCCAGTGCCGTGGGCTGAGCCAAATCCAGACTGATTTGTTGCAGGTTTTCGGGGTAATGCTGTTGAAGTTCAACAAGAAGTGATCGGGAAATGCCCAATACAGCATGCCCTTCTTGCAGCAGTGCGCGGGCAATGCCCAAGCCCAGCCCTTTGCTGTGCCCCGTCAAAATTGCCTTGATCATGGTTTTTGAATCAGTTTCAAATACAGGATTGAGCTAGCCAGCAACAATGTGACTGCATTGGCCACCACCACAGGCCATTGCTGCACCAACAAACCGTAAACCAGCCACAGAAGCACACCCAAACAAAAACATGCGTACATGCCCAAGGAAATGCTTCGGGTGTCGCGTGTTTTCCAGCAATACACCACCTGCGGAATAAACGAAAAGGTGGTGAGTGCTGCGGCCACAAAGCCCAGGGTTTGGGCCCAATCCAGCTGCATCAGTCGGCCTGTATTTTCTGGGCTGTTTCCTTGTAGGCAGCAATGCGCCCGCCGCCGATGGCAATCGCTTTGTTGATCGCTGCACGGGCTTCATTCTTGCGGTCCAGCTTGATCAGAGTTTCCGCCAGGTTGTTCCAGGCATCAGCCATGTCGGGGTACACACCCACTGCCTTGCGGTAGTGCTGTTCGGCTTCCACATAACTTTTGGCCCCATAGGCCAGGTTACCCAAACCAAAATGAAACCAGGGCTCAGTGGGCCAGGTTTTCGCACCCTGTTGGTAAGCCTGACCGGCTTTCTCAGTGTTGGAGCGCTCAAGCGCAACCGCTGAATTCAGATAGCCTTGTGCATTCACGTAGCTGGGTGGTTCGGCGGTGGTTTTAATCACGGTAAAGCCCCAGTTCTGTGAGCGTTCCCAAAGTTTCAAAAAGGTGGCCACGGGAATCAACTCACGTTCCTTCGGGCCAGAGCGCAAAATCATGCTGTTGCTGCCAGGCTCGTAACCCACCACCACGGCGTAGTGCCATTGCGGTGCAATCGGCAAGGAAAGATTGAGAAGAACCACCACGGGTGCACCAGCATTCAGGGCGTCAAACAGGGCGGGAAGTTTGGGTTCAATTTGGTAACTCAGGTAGCCTAAACGGCGAGGGGCTGCCAGCATTTCAAGTTGCAAGCTGCCTTGGCGGCCGGGCAGGTATACCAGTTCAGCCAGTTTGTTCGGGTCGGTGTTTTCACCGGCGTGGTTAAGCACCATGGCCAATGTTGACGGACCGCAGTAAAACTCTTCCTGTGCGAAAAACGGCACGTTTTTGAGTTCAACAGGTGCTTGGGTTTGAACGGTGTTTTGAAGGTCTTGCGGGACTGTTGGCAAAATTGAACAAGAAGCCAACAGCCCTACAAGTACAGCTGAGCCCGCCAAGCGGGCCCAGGCGGTACTGGAAAAACGTAATTTCATCGAACGGAACGGGTAAACGGAAATACCTTGGTCAGGCCAAGAATGTCGGTTACCAACAAAATAATGAAGACAGT
>FWPV01009309.1_pt1 | contig 16657 bp, 10 predicted proteins | sample 2228371 | NCBI WGS metagenome assembly FWPV01 (sample SAMEA103939776, study PRJEB20133) | metagenome | reverse complement strand
ATCAGCCCCAACCCGCTGGTAAAAATTTATTTAAAACGTGAAGATTTATTACACGGCGGCGCCCATAAAACCAACCAAGTGTTAGGTCAGGCACTGCTGGCAAAACGGATGGGCAAAAAAGACATCATCGCCGAAACCGGCGCCGGTCAGCATGGTGTGGCTACTGCGCTGGCCTGTGCGTTGTTAGGTCTTAACTGCAAAATTTATATGGGCGCCAAAGATATTGAACGTCAGGCCCCCAATGTATTCCGGATGAAACTGATGGGCGCGACTGTGATTCCGGTCACTGCAGGCTCAGGCACGTTAAAAGACGCCGTCAACGAAGCCATGCGCGACTGGTCAGCAAGTTATGCCACCAGTCATTATCTGCTGGGCACTGCGGCAGGCCCACACCCGTTCCCGACTATAGTGCGGGAATTTCAGAAGATGATTGGCGAAGAAGCCAAACAACAAATTCTGCAAGCGGAAGGTAAATTACCGGATGCAGTGCTGGCTTGTGTTGGTGGTGGCTCCAACGCCATCGGCATGTTCGCCGATTTTATTCCGCACGAAGAAGTCAAACTGATTGGTGTAGAGCCAGGTGGTATGGGTATCAACACCCATCAGCATGGCGCTGCCCTTTCAACCGGCAGTTTTGGTATTTTGCATGGCGCCTATACCGCCATTATGCAAACCCCAGACGGCCAGATTGAAGAATCTTATTCTATTTCAGCCGGCCTGGATTACCCGGCGGTAGGCCCACAACACACTTATTTAGCCTCTATTGGCCGCGCTCAGTATGTGGCCATTAACGACGATGAAGCTTTGGCAGCCTTTCAGCTGCTGGCAAAAACCGAAGGTATTATTCCGGCGCTGGAAAGCTCACACGCTTTGGCCCATGCATTAAAAATGGCCGAAGCCGCCACAGAGCCTACTGTGCTTTTAGTGAATTTATCCGGCCGGGGTGATAAAGATTTAGGCCATGTGATGGCAGTGCTGGCTGAGCATCAGGCGGCAGAAATTGCCAAAAGACAACTGGATGAGCAGGCCGCTGAGAGCCAGCATCAGAGCAGATAAAAGCGCCAGCATCAGAGCAAATAAAGAAAGGATTGAATATGTTACGTTATGATTTGATGTTTAAGCGTTTAAACCAGGCCCATCAGGGAGCCTTTGTGCCTTTTGTCACCATCGGCGACCCTTCGCTGGACTTGTCTTTTTCTATTATCAAAACGCTGATTGATAGCGGTGCTGATGCTTTAGAGCTGGGGATTCCGTTTTCCGACCCTATTGCCGATGGCCCTACCATTCAAAACGCCAATATCCGCGCCTTGGCAGCTGGGGTGACACCAGCACAATGTTTTGATTTAATTGCCAAAATCCGCGCTTATGATGCCGATATCCCTATAGGTTTATTGCTGTACAGCAACCTGGTGATGGCCCGTGGGATAGAGCATTTTTACCAGCAGGCGAAAACAGCAGGTGTGGATTCAATATTGATTGCCGACGTGCCGCTGCATGAAAGCCAAATGTTCAGAAAGGCAGCGCAAAAACATGATATTGCACAGATTTTTATCGCTCCGCCGAATATCGATACCGATGGTTTAAATGAGCTGGCAAGCTATGGTCGCGGTTACACGTATTTATTAAGCCGCGCCGGTGTCACAGGCACTGAAACCGCAGCCGCTATGCCGGCCTCACAGTTGGTACAACAGCTGAAGGATGTCAACGCAGCCCCTACTTTGCTTGGTTTTGGTATTTCCAAACCAGAGCATGTTAAAGCAGCTTTGGCCGCCGGCGCCGCAGGTGCTATTTCGGGCTCTGCCATAGTGCAGATCATCGAGCAGCATCATGGTGAGCCTGCAGTGCTGCTGGCAGAGCTTGCCGGTTTTGTGGCTGCGATGAAAGCGGCAACCCAGGGCTGAATCTTTTCCGCTGAATGGGCAGAACCCCCTTGTCAGGCGATAAAACCGCCTGACGAAAGCCTGATTAGCAGTTAAAATGGCCACTTTTGCAGCAGCGCCCGGGCGCTGCTGACGTTATGGAGTTGCCGGATGTTGTTAAAAATGCCCAAAGCTGCTGTTGTATGCGCCTTGTTGGCCTCTGGGCTGAGCCCAAGTTTTGCGGTGTTGGCCACGGTCAAAAAAGTATCGATTGAACCGGCTTTACACCATAACAGCGATGTGACTCATACTTTGCCTTGTGTGGTGGCAGCCCCTGTCACCCACCGTATTGCCAGCCATGCCAGTGCCGAATTATTAGAGCTGTTACCTGTCGGCACTTCGGTAAAAAAAGGCCAGCTGGTGGCGCGGCAGGACGATATTTATCTGAATCAGCAAATAGCGCTTATTCGCACCGACATTGAATCGGCGCGGGTCGCCAAAGCTTTTGCCGCCGACGAATTTAACCGCGCCGCTATGCTCGGCAAAAAAGGCCTGGCCTCTTCTGCTGAAATGAACAAGTTTAAACTGCAACTGGACAGCGCCAGCCTGAAGATGCAGCGGCTGGAGCTGGAGCTGAAACTGGCCGAAGCGCGGCATAAAAGGTTAAAACACTACGCGCCTTTTGACGCTCAGGTGGTTGCAGTCAATTCTGAACCTGGCGCTCAGCTGGCGGAAGGCCAGCCCATTTTGCAGCTGATGTCGACACAGAATAAACAGCTGGAATGTAAATTGCCGGTGATGGCTTATCAGAATGTGGTGGCACTAAAAGGCCACAGATTCGACTTTAATGGCAAACCGTTAAAACTCAGGGAAGTCAGTCAGCAACTGGACGCCACCTCAGATAACCTGATTTTATATTTTGACCATCCGGCTAAAGACAAAAGGGATATTCTGGTGGGCTACCGCCAGGAAATCACCATGGCAGTAAAAGCCAATAATATTACCAAGGTGCCTTCAGATGCGATTGAACTCGAAGGCATTACTTACCACAGCTGGCGCGTTAAAGACAACGGCACTGTGGAGCGGCTGGACGTGGACGTGCTGGGCAGTACCGACAGTTATTATATTATCCAGTCTGACATTAAACCCGGCGACCAGCTGGTGGTCCGTGGTCAGCAAGGGCTGAATAATGGCCAGCAGGTGGAGCTGGTGAGCCGCGACTCACCACCGCCACCTTAAAGTTCCAAAAGCTTTCTTTCACAAAAACCTTCAGCAATGTACCGCCTGCGCTGCTGTGACTAAGACAACAGCAACAACACCAACAAAAAGCCGCTTTTAAAAGCGGCTTTTTTCACTGAAAAACCAGGCTGAGGCTTTGGCTTAACGCTCCAGCAACACCGGATATTTCAGATAAGTTTCATCATAAAAAGGTGAACGCTGATAAAACCAGTTGAGTCTGGCGCGGCCATCTTTTTTCAGTTTGTCATCCTGTTTTTCCGCTTCAGCAAAAGCTTGTTTGAGCTTGGCGTCGGTTTTTAACTGCTGCTCAATCCACGGAATTAACGCATAAGTTTCAAAATATTCGGTGCGTTCAAACATACCGTGGAAAAAACCCCAGCTGAAAAAAGAGTCAGGTGCCTGGGGTTGTAACAAAGCCACCGCCAGCGCGCCTAACGGCTGATCGGTGCTGACCCGCACTGAACCTGCCGGCAGACTGACATTCTGCCAGCGCGTGTCGAAACTGGCACTGACACCAAAACGGCCTTCAAAAGGTTTTTCGGCAAATTTGGGCTCAGAGGCGACCAGCTGCTGCAATTCCAGTGTTTTAGCACTGCTGATTTTGCTCATTTGCACACCATGCAGCGCCAGGCGCTCTATCACCTCCTGATACTGTGGCGGGATCCAATACGCTTTGGGCACTTCCACTTCCAGCGCCGGCACTTTTTCCCAATAGACGGGTAAGTCTTGGTATTCTTTAGGTTCGCCGGTCCATTTTACATAAGGGCCTTTGAGAATATCACTTTGTACCAGCTCATAACGAATGCCTTTAAACTGGATAAGTTCTGGCTGCTCAGCTGCTTTAAACAACAGCACCTGCTGTTGCGGCCGCGCATTTTCATCGGCTTTTTTCGCCAGTTGTAAAACTTTGCCTTGGTCCTGCAATAACTTCAGCGTTTGTTCCAGCATCACATAGGTGCCGAGCACCCGCTGTTTATAGGGTTTTAAACTATGGTTTTCTACCAGCACTGTCGGCAAATGCCGTACATCACCATAACCATTGGAGAACCTGGGCGTTGACGTCGAGCCGGATAAACCTTTACTAAAATCCTGCGGGTCCAGGCCAAACACCAGAGGCCCGGGAATGTGCCCCTGCCGGTTCAGCGCTTTATCAATAGCCGGACGATACACCTGCGCCAGCCAGCTGGCACCGTTCGGGCTTAAACTGGCAAAAGGTTCATTAAAACCATAGGTGATGTCGTATTGATAGTCTTCACCGTCGGTGACATGAATATCCAGATATAAATCAGGCTGATACTGATTAATGGCCTTGAGCACAGCCCGCACTTCAGTGCTATCAATTTTGGCATAATCGCGGTTGATGTTCAGATTCTGCGCTGTACTGCGCCAGCCCTGAGTGGCGGGTCCACGCTGATTCATCCGGTTAAAACTGCCGCGCCTTTCATGAGCGTCCACCGACAAAATCGGAATAAACAATAAATCAACGTTATTTAATAAGCCCGCTTTGTCGCCATGAACTATGTCCCGCAGCAACATCAGACCAGCGTCTTTGCCGTCAATTTCACCACTGTGAATACCGGCCTGCACCAATAAGGTAGGCCGGCCGGAACGGCCAATTAAATCCGGTTGCTGACTGGCTTTGACCAGCACTATATCGCGCCCCTGTGGGCTTTGCCCCAGTACTTCAACGCGCAGCGCAGGCGCACTTTCCACCAGCTTTTTCAGATAAGTCATGGTGCTTTGATAATCCGGGCTGTCGGTCAGGCCCGTCAGTTCAGCCGGAGTCACCCAGGGATGGGTCGGTTGGATCAGACTTTCAGAAGCCCCTTGCCAGGCGGCAACAGGCGGCAAATGGTTATCAGCAAACACAGGCAATGCCAGTGCCGCCAGCACAGCTAAATACACAGTTTTCATCGGGAAAAGGTCACTCCGGCACCAAGTAGTTTTTGATCAAGACCGGCCTTACGCTGTCTGGCAAGGCCCTGGTTAAATTTGCGGATAATGTCACTGCAAGGCAAATAGTTGCGTGAACATACCAGATAAGCGCGCTGTGCTGTCAAGGCAGGTTTCGACAGATACCGAACTTTTGCTGTTGGAGTTGGCATCTGCTGCAACAGTTGATGCGCCACCACCGGATCCATCAGCACAAAATCCACTTTGCCTGACAACAAATTCTGCAGGCTGATGTAATCAGACACCGCAGTTTCCAGCGTTAATTCGCCTCTGATGGCATCAAACTCAGCCCCATAAAAATAGTTGGCGGTTACCCCCAGACGATAAGGGCGCAGTTCATCCCAGCGTTCAGGGCTAAAATCCTGCTCCACCCGCCCTATCAGTTGTTGTTTAATGTCTACCAGGGCATCGGAAAATAACCAGTCTTGTTCCAGTTCAATGGTTCTAAACCATAAAAAAGAAGCGGTATTGGCTTGTTGTGCTGCTTTGGGTACATTCTGCCATGGCATAAATTGTACTTTGGTGGCGACACCACTGCTTTGAAAAGCCTGCTGCACCAATTGTGTTAACACACCCTGTGGCTCAGCAAGTTCATCAATATAAGGTGGATAACTATCAACCACCAGTGTAAGTGGCTGCTCAGAAGCCGCAGCACTCTGCAGGCAGAGTACTGCTAATGGGATCATCCAAAAAGGCAAAGACAACAACTTCATCAGGCTCACCGATCGAAAGACAGGATGTTCAGCCTAAGGCAAGGCGGCAAAAATGTATAGCCGCCTTTGGGAAACAGACTGATTTAGCAAAGTGTCTGCTGATTTATCCGGCAACATTACCCTGCCGTCTTTAACAATCAGGTAAAAAAAGAGCCTGAAATCAGGCTCTTGTTAATGTCAGGCATCAGCTGGTCAAATGACTCAAACTTGCTGCACTCAGGTCGGCGTTTTGATGCGGTACACAGAGCAATACAACAGCGGTAAAAATAACAAGGTTAAGATGGTTGCAAAACCCAAACCAAACATAATCACCACCGCCATACTGGCAAAAAAGTCATCCGCCACCAGCGGTATCATGCCGAGTATTGTAGTAATGGCAGCCATGGATACAGGCCGTACTCTGCTGACGGCAGAATGGAACACCGCATCAAAAGCTGCCCTGCCTTCACTGAGTTCAAGCCGAATCTGATCCACCAGCACTATGCCGTTTTTCACCAGCATGCCGGATAAACTTAAAAAGCCCAGCAGCGCCATAAAACCAAAAGGCACACCAATCAACAACAAACCAAGGGCGACACCAATAATGGCCAGCGGCACACAAGCCCAAATCACCAGGGCATCCCGGCTGGAATTAAACAGCAGCACTGTGATCACAAACATCACCAGATACCCCAGCGGCAAAGAGCCGAACAAAGCTTTTTGCGCTTTGGTCTGGGCTTCCAGCTCGCCACCCCAGCTTAAGCTGTAGCCGGTTGGCAACGGAATGGCTTCAATCTGTGGTTTTACTCTTTTTAATAAATTGGCCGCAGTGTCGTTGCTTAAAATATCGTGATCAGCCATCAGCGTCAGGGTGCGTTTGCGATCCCGGCGCATAATTTGTGGATCTTCCCAGACCAGCTCAAAACTGCTGACCACCTGGCTGATGGGAATATAACGGCCAATTTTTGGGCTGTAGATCTGTAAATCTTTTAAGCTGTCGACACTGCTGCGCTCATTGAGCGGTGGCCGGCTGATAATAGGCAATAAATGGGTGCCGTCACGGTAAATACCCACTGTTTTGCCGCTGACATGGGTCAGCAACACATCATCAATATCCTGCTTGGTAATACCGGCACGGCGCGCCACAGCTTCGTTAAATACAGGCCGGATCACCTTCACCCGCTCACGCCAGTCATCCCGGATGTTGGTTGCGCCTGCGTCTTTTTGCATGATGGCTTTGGCTTCTTCGCCCAGGGCACGCAGCACATCCGGATCCGGCCCGCTGAACCTGGCTTCCAGTTTGGCCGCTGTTGAAGGGCCCACCTCCAGCCGTTTTAATTTTTGCTGCAACCTTGGATGCTGCTGCAAAATAAAGTCACGCAGTTTCAGCATCACAGGCTCTAACTGGCTTTTATCCTGCACCCGCACTATCAGCTGGCTATAAGATGGGTAAATTTTTTCCGGCTGGTAGGTCAGCATAAAACGATCAGCGCCCCGGCCTATGGTTGCAGTCACAGCAGTTACTTCCGGCTGTTGCTGTAAAAAGGCCGATACCAGCTGGTTATCTTCCAGCGACTGACGGATATCGGTGCCGGCTGGTTGCCATAAATCCACCATAAACATCGGAGTATTGGAGGCCGGAAAAAACACCTGTTTTACTTTGGCAAAGCCCAGCACCGCCAGCACCAGCATCAATAACATGACGCTATAACTCACCACTCTGTAGCGCAGCACAAAGTTTAATAACAACCGGTAAACATCAAAAATCAGGCCACGGTACAAAGCGTCTTCCTGCGTATTACTGTCGACACTTTGCGGTTGTTTAAACAATAAACTGGCAAAAAACGGCGTCAGGGTAATAGCAGTGACCCAGCTTAATAACAGACTGATTAATAACACCCAGAACAAACTGCCGGCAAACTCCCCTGTAGCGTCACTGGAAAGACCAATAGGCGCAAAAGCAGTGACCGCAATCACAGTAGCCCCCAACAAAGGCCACTGGGTTTGACGTACTATTTGCGATGCTGCGGTTTTCAGCGGCAAGCGTTTTTGCATGCCAATCAGAATGCCCTCAACGATAACAATAGCGTTATCGACCAGCATACCAAGTGCAATAATCAGCGCCCCCAAAGATACCCGCTGCAGCTCAATCTGCATTTGCTGCATAAAAATAAAGGTACCCAGCACTGTCAGCAGCAAAATAAGGCCAATTAAAAACCCACTTTTGAGCCCCATAAACACCAGCAGCACCAGGATCACTATCACCACGGCTTCTACCAGATTCAGGATAAAACCATCAACCGACACCTGCACTTCTGAGGGCTGGTTATACACAGTGCTGACATCCATACCGACAGGCCGGGTGTACTCAAGTTCGGCCAGACGGGCCGTTACGGCCTGCCCTACATCGACCACATTGACACCACTGCTAAATGACACGCCCAGGGTTAACGCCGGTTTGCCACCAAAACGCACTATATGAGACGGCACTTCCTGACTGGCACGATAGACCTTGGCCACATCACCGAGGTAAATCAGCTCTTTGGCCGCCGGATTACTGATAATCAGCAGCTCCAGCTCTTTGACCGACTGAAACTCACCGCTGGGGTAAATCCGCACACTGTCAGGCCCGACTCTGAGCGAGCCGGCATTGGACACCACGTTTTGGGTTTGCAATAAACTGGCAATTTGTGCCGGTGGTATGCCCAAAGAGGCCAGCCGCGAGCGGGAAATTTCAACAATCACCTGCTCCTGCTGCACACCACCCACTGACACTTTGCCAACCCCGTCCACCAGCACCAGCTCACGGCGCAGAATGTCGACATAATCACGCAGTTCATCATCGCTATAACCATCACCACTGATGGCATACAACATGCCGTACACGTCGCCAAAGTCGTCATTGACCATCGGCGGTTTGACGCCTGGCGGCAATTGTGGTGTTAAATCATGCACTTTGCGGCGTAATTCATCCCAGATTTGCTTCAGCTCTTTGCTGCGGTAAATACCCTTCATCTCCACCATAATTTGCGAGGTACCGGCGGTGGAAATGGACGTGACATGATCAACATAAGGCAGCTGCTGAATGGCATTTTCCAGCGGATAACTGACTTCCTCTTCCACCTGCTGCGGTGAAGCGCCAGGGTAACTGGTGATCACCATGGCTTGTTTTAAGGTAAATTGTGGATCTTCCAGCTGGCCAAGCCCGAGATAACTTAAGCTGCCGCCAATCAATAAAATCAGCGCCACCAGCCAGGAAGATGTGGTGTTTTTTATAAAATAATGTGCCGCATCCATCTGTTACAGCCCCCGCTCACGCTGCCATGGCCGCACTTTTTGTCCTTGCTGCAGCTGCTGGGTACCGGCAGTGACCACTTGCTCGCCCACACTTAAGCCGGAGCGGATTTGAATACCTTCAGCCGTCAGTTCACCTGTGGTGACAGCACGGCGCTCTACCTGCTGACTGTCCGGCAAATAAACCCAGACAAAACGCTGATTGTCTTGAAGCGCCACATCATTGGCGGCAAAAACAGCCGTAGCAGGCACCAACAGCGCAGCGTCCGGCTGATGGGTTAACTGGCTTAAATCTGCAATCACATTGGCTGTCATGCCGGACAGCACGTTAAATTCTTTGGGAGTTGGCATACTAAACACCACTTTAAAGCTATTGGTGGCAGGGTCAGCTCTGGTATCCCACTCTTTAATGCTGGCGCGGTATTGGTGCGCCGGGTAAGAGTCAAAAACAACTTCTGGCTGGTAAGACACGTCTTTTTTCACCAGTGCTATCACATCTTCCGGCACCTGGATCACCACATCCACCATATCGCGCAATTGCAGCTCCAGCACTGGCTGTTGTGCCTGCACGTTTTCATGATTTTCCACTAAGGATCGTGACACTGTGCCGCTAAAAGGCGCCAGCATTTCGGTGTAACTTAAATTGGTCTGACTGGTTTTGAGGTCTGCATCGGCCACCTGCAGCTGCGCCTTGGCTTCATCAAACATGGCCTGTGATACCAGTTTTTGGCCGATCAAAGTATTGGCCCGGTCAAACTGCGCTTTAGATAATTGATAACGCGCCTGTGCCTGTTCCACTTTTAATTTAAAATCAGTGGCATCCAGCCTTGCCAGCAATTCTCCTTTTTTAACCTGCTGACCTGGCCGCACTTTTAGCTCCGTCAGTTTGCCGCTGACTCTAAAAGTCAGCCGGGCATTTTCGGTGGGTTCCACCAATGCCGGAAACTGCCGGATACTCTGTGCCCTGTGATCACTCACCTGATGTAATTTCACCGGCCGGATCACTTCTGCACTTTGTTGCTGCTCAGCTTTCTGGCAGCCCAATAACGGCAATGCCAATAAAAAGGCGGTGATATTTAATTTTTTGCCCATGCAAAGTTGCTCCATCAAAACATCAGCCAAATTCGGCTTGGCACTATACAAGCCAATACATTCAGATTAAATTTATATTTATTGCATATCTTTATAAGATTAACTTATGAACTTAACCAGCCTGCAGATTTTGCAAGCCATCAGCCAGAGTGACAGCCTGCAACAGGCGGCGCTGCAACTGCATAAAACCCAGCCTGCGCTTAGCATGGCGCTGAAAAAACTCGAGCAGCAATGCGGCTTTACTATAGTCGACCGTAATCACTATCGCTTAAGGCTGACCGAAGCCGGCCAGCGTTTTTACCAGCAGGCACAGCAGCTGCTACATCAGCATGCGCAGCTCAAATCTCTGGCCAAACATTTAAGCCGGGGTGCTGAAGCCAGTTTGCGTATTTCCTTTGACGAAGCGGTGGAACCTTCGGCCTTAATGCCCGCTATTTTGCAGGCGCAGCAGCTGTTTCCACAGACTGAACTGTCGATTAGTTTTGATTACCGGCTACAGGCATTGGAAAAACTCAAACACCAGCAAACCGATTTGGCCATCAGTCCTTGGTTTCCGGTTTTTATCAGTCTGGGCCAGTTTGAACCTGTGGCCATTGGCGAATTTGATATTTTATGTGTGGCAAGCCCTGGGTTATTGGCCAGACTGCAGGAGCCATTACTGAGCATTCAGCAGCTGCATGTGCTGCCGCAGCTGGTGGCTGACTCTAACGCCCTTGATTTTGACAGCGGTAAATTGCTGCCCCTGCAAAGTAGTCAGCGGCTGAAAATTAATAACAGTCAGAGTATGAAACAGGCACTGCTGGCCGATTTAGGCTGGGGTATGCTGGCGCGGCATCAGGTAAAAACTGAACTGGAGCATGGCACTCTGCTGCCTATTTATACCAAAGAAATGCCAGGGCCCATCCGGGGGGAAGTGCATCTGGTGAAACACCGTGATCAGCTGCTTGGCCCTGTCGCTGACTTTTTATGGCAACAATGGACTTCACAACAGCAGGTTAGCAGCTAACCCGTTATTTCAAGCGCGCTGCGGCCTACTTGCCCTGTGTATCGCCTGCAATTGCTGCAGCATTGCCCTGTACCTGAGCCCGGCCTCCCGCAGATCGGAAGGCGCAACAGCGGCAGCACGCCAACAGTTTGGCGTGCTGAGATCCCACAGTAGCCCTATACATAAAAAAAAGCCCTGCAACAGCAGGGCAATCAGCAAGGAACTATATTGGTTATTTAGCTTGATGCAGTGTCTGCATTCAGCTCAGCCAGATACCACCACTCCCCTCAGAGCTGCAGTACCTAAGCTTTTCACACTCTGACTCAGAAGCGGTAGCTGGCGCCAACCTGGTACAGGGTTTCGTCTTCGTCATCCAGATAGTCAACACGTTTTAATGAAGCATTCAGCGCCAGATTTGGCAGGGCAAACCACTGGCTGCGCAGTTCGTACGCATCTGCTTCGGTTTGGAAAATGCCTTTGGAATCCCATTCATAACCTAAGCCAACCGACAGGTTTTTGCCAAAGTAGTAGTCGGCAGCCACGTTATAGCCAGTCCAGGTCGAATGGTGGAAATTACGCATACCGGCGGTGATAGCGATAAAGTCGCCGGTGTCTAAATCCAGTAATTTTTTCGTGCTGGCACCGTATTCCAGATAAGTGCTGCCATCAACATCTTTTACATGATAAATATCACCGGTCACTAACCAGTCATTTTGCACAAAAAAGCCCAGTTTAGTGGTGGCTTCATATTCTTTGCTGTTGTTGATAAAACGCCAGTCAAAAGATGCATAAAAGTCGTGACGGCTGTCCATATACTCGCCGCCGACAGACCAGCTGTTGTTGTTGGCTTCAAAAGCACCATATTCAACGCTGTCTCGGCTGAAAGTACCGTGCAGGCTGGCCTGACGCTGCATAAAAGCCGCCTCAGCCAAAGGTACTGCGCCTTCAGTTTGTACCGGTGCTAAATAAAAACGTTGTTTCAGGTTCCATGAAGATAAGTCTGCACCTTCAATATCAGCCCAGCCATAATTCACATCAGTTTGTGACTGATAAGACCCGGCCACAGCAGTTGCAGACGCCAAAGATAACAAAGCAGGAACAAGAACAGGGAAAAGATAAGATTTCATAAAATGCCCTCCGGCTGTAGATAACGGGGGCAAGCTTACCAAAAGAAAAATTAATTAAAACTGAATAGAGAAAATTTTTAATAAATAATGCCGATAAATGCAAAATATAATTTATTACAATTAAAATTCATCCACTTACAAATTATATCTTGCATTTATCTACGACAAAAACAAGCTGAACATCAGATTAACCTAAAATAAAGCTTGCTAAATTTCCAGCAATCCTGCTTTTAACGCATGAACCTGATCACGCAGCACAGCTGCCTGCTCAAACTCCAGATTTTTCGCATGTTGCAGCATCTGCGCTTCCAATTTTTTAATCTCAGCCTGCACCTGATAAGGTGTTTTGCCTTTGACTAGCTGCAGATGCTCAGCCACTTTTTGTTGTGGCTGGTTATTTTTTGCATCCTGGCCTAAGTCCATCACATCGCCGATTTTTTTCGAAATTTGAGTCGGCGTAATGCCATGCTGTTCGTTATAAGCCATTTGTTTGGCGCGGCGCCGCTCTGTTTCATCAATGGCTTTTTGCATTGAGCCGGTGATGCGGTCGGCATACAAAATGGCTTTGCCTTTTACATTGCGCGCCGCCCGGCCTATGGTCTGAATCAGCGATCGCTCTGAACGTAAAAAACCTTCTTTATCTGCATCCAGAATAGCGACCAGTGACACTTCAGGAATATCCAGACCTTCCCGCAACAGGTTAATACCTACCAGCACATCAAAGACCCCAAGGCGTAAATCGCGGATAATTTCCACCCGCTCCACGGTGTCGATATCCGAATGCAGGTAGCGCACTTTGACATTATGCTCGTGCAGATAGTCGGTTAAATCTTCCGCCATTTTTTTGGTTAAAGTGGTGACCAGAATACGCTCACCCAGTTTACTGCAACGATAAGCCTCAGATAGCAGATCATCCACCTGAGTAGCCACAGGACGGATCTCAATCACAGGGTCAATCAAACCTGTTGGCCGCACTACCTGCTCCACCACTTCACCGGCTGATTTTTCCAGCTCATAAGCTGCAGGTGTGGCCGACACATAAATCCGTTGTGGTGCTATGGCTTCAAATTCATCAAACTTCAGCGGCCTGTTATCCAGTGCTGAAGGCAAGCGAAAACCATAATTCACCAGATTTTCTTTACGGGAACGGTCACCTTTATACATGGCGCCGATTTGAGAAATAGTGACATGGGATTCGTCAATAAACATCAAGCCATCGGCCGGGAAATAATCCAGCAAGGTTGGTGGTGGTTCACCTTCAGCACGGCCGGATAAATAACGCGAGTAGTTTTCAATGCCCGAGCAGTACCCGAGCTCCACCATCATTTCCAAATCAAACAAGGTGCGCTGACCAATACGCTGCTCTTCAATCAGCTTATTTTCCGCCAGTAGCTGAGCACGCCTGGCAGCCAGCTCTATTTTGATCCTGTCGACCGCTTCGAGGATCTTCTCCCTGGGCGTCACATAGTGGGTTTTTGGATAAATAGTGTAACGCGCTACTACTTTTTCCACCGCACCTGTGAGTGGGTCAAACAGGCTGATACGTTCTATTTCTTCATCAAACAGTTCCAGCCGCACCGCCAGTTCATCCGACTCGGCCGGAAAAATATCAATGACATCACCACGCACCCGGTAAGTGGCACGTTCAAACGCCATGTCATTGCGCTGATACTGCAGCTCAGCCAAACGGCGCAGAATAAAACGCTGATCAACAATGTCGCCCACTTTCAGATGCAACAGCATCTTCATATAAGATTCCGGGTCGCCCAAACCATAAATGGCAGACACTGAAGCGATAATCACTACATCCCGGCGCTCCATCAGCGCTTTGGTGGCCGACAGTCGCATCTGCTCGATGTGTTCGTTAATGGAGGCGTCTTTTTCGATAAAGGTATCACTGGCCGGTACATAAGCTTCAGGCTGGTAATAATCGTAATAAGACACAAAATATTCGACGGCGTTGTCGGGGAAAAACTCTTTCATTTCGCCATAAAGCTGTGCTGCCAGGGTTTTGTTGTGCGCCATAATCAGCGTGGGCCGGTTCACCCTGGCAATCACATTGGCCATGGTAAAAGTTTTGCCGGAGCCGGTAACACCCAGCAAGGTCTGATGGGCCAGACCCGCCTCTAAACCGTCCACCAGCGCCGCAATTGCGGTGGGCTGATCGCCGGAGGGCTGATAAGGTGAATGAAGTTTAAAATCGCGTGACATAAGCTTTCCCTGTAAAAAACGCAAAAGCAACCAGCCTGATATCTTGAATCACAAAGGCCGGGCGGCCTTGTATTTTTCGCACTGCTACAGCGTTTTTGCCCTTTGTAAATTGGCCAGGGTGCTGTGAAACCAATAATAAGCAATGGCAGCAATGATAAAGTTTGCCAGCAAAGCGCCACTATAGACGCCCAGCACACCAAAAAGTTTGCCGCCGAGCCAGGCCATAGGCACATAAAACACAAAAAGCCGCACTACACTGAGGCCAAGCGCCCGCATCGGCAAATGCAGCGCATTAAAAGAGGAATTGGTTAAAATAACGATGCCTTGTAAACCGTAACCCAAAGGCAAGATCCAGATAAAACTGCGGATCAGTGAAATTACCTCTGGATCATCAGAAAACCACAAAGCTATCCACCAGGCGCCTGCAGAGAGCAACAAGTACACCGCAAACTGCCAACCCAGTACAAAACGGATACAAAGCTGATAACCGGTTTTCACTCTTTCCAGTTTTCCGGCTCCCAGATTCTGACTGACAAAAGGTGGCAAAGTCATCGACAGTGCCAGCACCACTAAGCAGGCAATACTTTCAAGCCGGGCGCCGACACCATAAGCGGCCACTGCATGGGCGCCGTAACTTGCCATCACAGCAGTTAATATCGCCATCGCCAGCGGTGTCAGCATATTGGCGCCAGCAGCAGGTAATCCTATATGCAAAATACGTTTACTTATCGCCAGAAACTCAGCAAACGGCTGATGGCCACTGTTAATCAGACCTCTGCGGTAAATGATCAGATATAAAATCAGACTAAAACTCACCAGCCAGGAGATCAAACTGGCAATAGCCGCACCTTCAACCCCCATGGCCGGCACAGGGCCAAAGCCAAAAATCAGTATCGGATCCAGCACCGCATTGACTAAACCCGAGCAGGCCATCATTAAACTCGGGGTTTTTGTGTCACCGGCGGCACGCAGCACGGCATTGCCTATCATCGGCGTGATTAACAATACGGCGCCGGCAAACCACCAGCTCATATAATCATGAATAAAAGGCAGGGTATCGTCTTTGGCCCCCAAAAGTCGAAACAGCGGATCCATACAGAGATAACCGACCAAAGATAAAGCAGCGACCAGATAAGCAGACAACCAGAGCGCCGCCAGACCATCGGCCTTCGCAGCAGAGCTGTCGCCACTGCCATGGGCTTTGGCTATCAGCGCTGAGGTGCCGATACTCAAACCTATTGCCAGGCTAATCACAGTAAAAGTCACCGGAAAGGTAAAACTAACAGCCGCCAGCTCCTGGGTGCCCAGCATACTAATAAAAAAAGTGTCGACCAGATTAAAGGACATTAAGGTGATCATGCCAAACAGCATAGGCACCGTCATGCTGGTTAAAGTGCGCTGGATATCACCCTGAGTCATATCGGTTTTTTTTAAAGCTGTGTTGCTCATAGGCGGAGTCTTGAGGCAAGGGTGCGCTATTGTAGTGAAAAGTTGCAACGAGCTCCATCAACAGCCACAACTTTTATCTGTTGTGTTGATAAAGCCATAAAACGCTTTATCAGGTTCAGAAAACCACCACCTGAGCTTTAGGTGCTCCCCTGCCTTCAACAGAGCGCGGATCCGGCATAAAAGCTGGCATAGATCCCGGAACAAAACATCAAAAGGGCAGAATTTAGCCGGCTATCGCACAAAAACAGTTCACAATTGCCATATTGCCGACATCTGCAGCAGAAAAAGCAGCACTTTGCCGCGCCATAAAAAAGCATTTTTTATAAGTCATTGTTTTTTAAAAGATATATATTTTTTAATTTAGATATTGATCTGGCGCTAAGCCGCATTATTGCTGGCTTCACACAGGAGTGACACCAGTCATCCACAAAGATATCCACAGATTCTGTGAGTAACCTGCGCCAGCCCTTACCAGCTATAGGCTAGCGCCAGATCAGATCTTTGCTGCTATTGGATCACCACAAAAACAGCAAAAAAACAGCGGCATTTGTTACTTTTTCGACACTTTGGCTAAACAATCGGCAAGTGAATCAGAATCAAAGATTTGTGCTGGTTTAACTGTTGACAGCCTGAAATCGGCGCATTAGTATGGCGCCCCGTTGCAGACACAGTTCCTCAGTAGCTCAGCCGGTTAGAGCGGCGGACTGTTAATCCGTAGGTCGTTGGTTCGAGTCCAACCTGGGGAGCCACTGTAGT
>FWPV01009305.1_pt1 | contig 16658 bp, 12 predicted proteins | sample 2228371 | NCBI WGS metagenome assembly FWPV01 (sample SAMEA103939776, study PRJEB20133) | metagenome | reverse complement strand
GAGCAGTACCTGTACTCGCTCTCCACCGTGGGTCTCAAGACCTCGCTCCTCAAGGCGCCGGAGCAGGTGCTGGCGGCGGTGCGATTCCGCGAGGCGGTGCAAGGCCCACCGCAGGTAGGCGGCGCGTCTAGGTGAGCTCGAAGCGGCCGGCCTCGAGGACCTCCGTGAGGTGGGCCATGAACTGGTCCGCCGTGGCGCCGTCCACCAAGCGGTGATCGAAGGAGAGGGCGAGGTAGACCATGTCGCGGATGGCGATGGCTTCGCGCCCGTCTTCGTCGGTGACCACCACCGGTCGCCGCTGGATCCCGCCAATGGACAGGATGGCGACGTTGGGCTGGTTGATGATGGGCAGCCCGAACAGCCCGCCGTAGGGGCCGGGGTTGGTGATGGAAAAGGTGGAACCCTGCACGTCGGCGGGGAGGAGTTGCTTGTTCCGCGCCCGGGTCGCGAGGTCGGTGACCGCCCGCTGCAAGCCGAGAAAGGACAGCTCTTCGGCGCGTTTCACCACCGGCACGATCAACCCGTGGGGGAGAGCCACGGCAATGCCCAGATTGATGTGGCGGTGGTAGACAACCTCGTTGCCGTCCAGGGAGGCGTTGAGGACCGGGAAGGCCTTGAGCGCCTCCACCGCCGCCGCCATGAAGAACGGCGTGTAGGTGAGCTTGAGGCCGTGCTGGGCCTCGAAGGTGTCCCCGACCCGTTTCCGCAGGGCGACGATGCGCGAACAGTCAGCTTCGAAGACCGTGTGCACGTGGGGGGAGGTGCGGCGGGAGGCCACCATGTGCTCGGCGATCTTCTGCCGCATGACGGACAGGGGTTCGCGTAGCTCCTCGGAGGCGAAGGGGCGCGACGGGCCGAAACGCTCGCTGGTGGCCGGGGCCGCGGTAGCGGCCCTTGGCGCGGGCGGAGGTGCGGGTGCGGCAGCGGGGCTCGGCGCGGCGGCGCGGGCCGCGATGAAGGCCAAGATGTCCTCCTTCGTCACCCGACCCTGCAGCCCCGTGCCCGGTACCTCGGCGAGATCGACGCCGTGTTCGCGGGCGATCCGGCGCACCAGGGGGGAGGAGCGCTGGCGCACCACCTTTTCCGCCTCGCCGGGGGGAGACGTCGCGCTGGCAGGGGCCGGTGCCGCCGCCTCGTGGACGGCAGGTGGCGCCGCTGCCACGGGGGGCTCGGGCGCCGCTGCCACGGCGGGTGGCGGGGCCGCTTCTGTCGCGGCTTCGCCCTCCTCGGCAATGAGGCCGATGACCGTCTCCACCGCTACGGTGGCGCCCGGTCCGTGGAGGATCCTGGCGAGGACCCCGGCGGCGGGCGAGGGTACCTCGGCGTCCACCTTGTCGGTGGAGATCTCGAGGAGCGGCTCGTCCTTGCCGACCTGCTCCCCCTCCTGCTTGAACCAGCGAACGATGGTCCCCTCGGTGATGGACTCGCCCATCTGCGGCATCACGACGTTGATGGCCATGTCGGCAACCTCCTTCCCCGCCCCTAGATGTGGATGGCGGCGCCGTGCACCGCTTCCGCCGCCTCGTGGATGGCCTCGTGCAGGGTGGGGTGGGCGTGGATGGTGTGGATCAACTCCTCGGCGGTGAGCTCGCCGCGCAGGGCCGCCGCGCCCTCGGCGATCAGTTCGGTGGCGTGCGGTCCGACGATGTGCAGCCCGAGCACCTCGTCGAACCTGGCGTCGGCCACGATCTTCACGAACCCCGCCGTTTCCCCCAGGATGGCCGCCTTGCCCACCGCCGAGAAGGGGAAGGTGCCGATCCGCACCTCGTAGCCCTTCTCCCTCGCCTGGGGTTCGGAGAGCCCGATGGACGCCACCTCCGGCCAGCAGTAGGTGCACGACGGCACCTGGGTGTAGTCGATGCGGGGCGGGTTCGCACCCGCCAGGTGCTCCACCGCCAGGATCCCCTCCGCCGAGGCGACGTGGGCCAGCCACGGCGTGGCGATGAGGTCGCCGATGGCGTACAGGCCTGGCTCGGCGGTGCGGCAGTACTCGTCCACCACGACGCGACCGCGCTCCACTTTGGCCTTGGTGTTTTCGAGCCCGACGCCGTCCACCACCGCCACGCGACCCACGGCGAGGAGGAGCTTCTCCGCCGTAAGGGTGAGGGTCTCCCCCTTGGCGTTGCTGGCGGTGCAGGTGACCCCTCCCTCGTCCACGGTGCACGTCTCGACGCGAGTCGCCGTGTGCAGGGTGATCCCCTGCTTGCGGAAGGCACGCTCCACTTCGGCGGAGACGTCCGGGTCCTCGAGGGGGAGCGCCCGCTCGAGCAGCTCCACCACCGTGACCTTCGAGCCGAAGCGGGAGAAGACAGACGCGAACTCCATCCCCACGGCGCCTGCTCCGAGGACGAGCAGCGTCGCGGGGACCTCGGCAAGCTCCAGGGCGTGGTCCGAATTGATGATGCGCTGCCCGTCCGCCTGGATGTGGGGCAGGTCGCCGCAGCGCGAGCCGGTGGCGAGGATGATGTGGGTGGCCGTGTGCCGCTCCACCGAGCCATCCGGCCTGGTCACCTCAACGGCGCCGCCGCCGAGCAGCCTTCCCGTTCCCTGGAGCCAGCGCACCTTGTGCTTCTTGAACAGGAACTCGATGCCCTTGGCGTTCTTGCTCACCACCCGGCGCTTGTGGTCGTGGGCGGCCGCAAGGTCGAGGGCCACCTCGGCGCAGACGACGCCGAACCTGGCCCCCTCGCGCGCCTGCCGGAGCAGGTCGGCGGTATGGAGGAGCGCCTTGGTGGGGATGCAACCCCGGTGCAGGCAGGTGCCGCCGAGGAATGGGTCCTTCTCGACCACCAGTGTGGCGAGCCCGAGCTGGGCGGCACGGATGGCGGCCACGTAGCCGCCGGGACCGGAGCCGATGATGACGAGGTCGTGGTGGGTGTCGGTCATGACGGTTCCTCCGAAGCTACCGCCGGAAGCGGGCGCCGGTTCATTCTAGCCGGCGGGGGCGGGAGAGAGGCCAGGGCAGGGGGCCCGCAGCCGCGGACCCGCCACCGTGAGGCCGCTACTTGGCGGCAGCTTCGGGCTGCTGCTTGACCAGCTCGACGTCGATGGTGACGGTGACCTCGTCGCCCACCACCAGGCCGCCGTTGTCCATCACCTTGCTCCAGCTCACGCCGAAGTCCTTGCGGTTGAGCCTGGTCGTGGCGTGGGCGCCGACCCGGGTGTTGCCCCAGGGGTCGTTCACTGGCTGCGTGAGCTCGTCCACCGTCAGAACGATCTCCTTGGTGACGCCGCGGATGGTGAGGTCGCCGGTGACGCGCAGGCCGTCGCCGGCCTTCTCGACCTTCTTGGAACGGAAGGTCATCGTCGGGTGGTTCGCCACGTCGAAGAAGTCGGCGCTTCGCAGGTGCTCGTCGCGTTTGCCGTCGCGGGTATCGATGGAAGCCACGTAGACGATCGCCTCGACCTTGGCCGTGGCGGGGTCGTTCCCCTCGACCGTGACACTTCCTGAAAAGGTGCCGAAGGAACCGCGGACCGTCGAGACCATCATGTGCTTCACGCCAAAGGACACCGCCGAGTGCGAGGTGTCGATGTTCCAGGTGGTGGGCTGCGCCGCGGCGAGGCCTGGGGCCAGGGCGGCCGCGGCAAGAACGAATGCGGTCGTGAGTCTCATCGGTACTCCCTCCTACGATCGCGAAAACCTCGTGGCGGGTACGCCTATTCCGCAGCCGTCGAGGCGAGCCGCACGGGGGCCGTGCCGGCGCGAGGGCCGAGGCGAGACGACGCTGCCGGGAGCATCGCGGGGGAGGCGCGATAATGCCGGTGTGCGTGGAATCCAATCGCGCGCCGGCACCTCCCTGGCAAGCCTGGGTTTCGCGGCGGGCGTCGCCCAGGCTGTGCTTCTCCGGGAAGCCATGGCCGCCTCGGGGGGCTCGGAGCTGTCCTGGGGCGTGGTGCTCTTCCTCTGGCTCGCCGCCATGGGCGTGGGGGCGCGCCTCGGTGCGCGCTGGGGAGGGATCGCCGCTGCCCGCTGGGGGCCGGTGCTCGAACTGGTGCTGGCAGGCGGGGGCGTGGTGGTGTTGCGGGCCACGCCCGCCCTGGTGGGCGCGGCGGCGGGAGAGGCGGTGGTGGCGCTGCGCGCCGCCTGGGTGTGGGCGGCCGCCGTCGTCCCGGCGGCGATGGTGGGGGGGTGGTGCTTTCCCGTGCTGGCCGGCACCCTGGCCCGCCGCGATGCCGCCGCAGCCGCGTACGCCCTCGAAGGTCTCGGGGCCCTGGCCGGCGGCCTTGTGTTCACCTTCCTCCTGGCACCCCTCGGTGCTGCCGCGGCCGTGACCCTGGCCCTCGGGGCGGTGGCCAGCCTCGCGCTCGGGCGGCGAGCCCCGGCGGTGGCGACGGGAGTGGCGCTCCTTGCCGTGGCCGTCTCCCTCGTGGCTGGCAACTGGCTGGCCCAGCTGGGCTGGCGCTGGTCGGGGCGGATCGGGGAGCTGGCGGCGTGGCGGGACACCCACGAGCAGCGTCTGGAAATCTCGTCGGGCCCGCCCTTCTCGCTCTACGCCGACGGTCGCCTGGTGAGCACCGTCCCCGACCCCTACCGCGCCGATCCAATCGGCCACCTGCTCCTCCTCCTCCACCCCTCGCCGCGGCGGGTGCTGGCGGTGGGGGCGGCCGCCGAGGGGGTCCTGCCGGCCATGCTGCAGCACCCTGTGGAGCACCTCAAGCTGGTGGAGGAGGACCGCGCCCTGCCGCGGTGGCTCGTCGCCTGGATGGGGGGCGAGGTGGCAGCGGCCCTCGACGACCCTCGGGTCTCGGTGCGGGCCGTGGATCCCGTGGCGGCGGTGCGGGGGCGGGGCGAGTGGGACCTCGTGCTGCTGCGCGACGGCGATCCCACCACCCTCCGACGCAACCGCACCCGTACCCGCGAGTTCTTCCTCGAGTGCCGCGCCCGCCTGGCCCCTGCCGGGGTGCTGGCGGTGCGGGTCGGGGTGGCCGACACCTACCTGGGAGGGCCGGGGGGCGAGCTCCTCGCGGTGCTGGCGGCAACGCTGCGCTCGGTGTTCCCGGCAGTGGTCGGGATCCCCGGCGAGGAGGTGCTGCTGCTCGCGAGCGTGGACGGGGACCTGCGCACGACCCCCGAGGTGCTTGCGGCCCGTCGCGCCGCCCGGCAAGTGCCGGAACATCGCTTTCCCGACGCCATGCTGCCCGTCCTCCTCGATCCCGACCGGGCCGGCCACCTGGCACGTTTCCTGGCCTCGTCCGCGTCGCCTGCCAACACGGCAGCGCGTCCGTGCGCCGTGCCGGTGGCGGCCGCGCGGGCCGAAGGGCGAGGCAGCCCGCGCCTGGCCCGCCTCGTCGCCGGCGTGGTGCACTGGCCGCAGCGCTGGCTCTGGACAGCGGTGGGCGGCGTGGCGGTGCTGCTGGTGGCTGTCGGCGCGCGCGGGGCGCCCCTTGCCGGGGGGGCGGCCGCGGTGGTGGGGGCGGCGTCCATGGGGTGGTTCCTGGTGCTCCTGTCCGTCTGGCAGGGACGCGAGGGGTCCACCTACTCGGCGGTCGGGGCGCTCACCGCCGCCTTCATGGCCGGTCTGGTGGGCGGGGCGGTGGCGGGGCGGCGCGTTGGCGCGGCAGGGCGGTGGCTCGCGCCGCTCTTGGGAGGGGGGGCGCTCTTTTCCCTCGGGATCGGCGCCCTGGCTGCCCGGCGACCGGCGGGTGCCGTGGTCGTGCTCTCCTTGGTGGTGGGCGGCAGCCTGGTGGGCGCTGCCTTCCCGGCCCTTTCGTGGCGGCTGGGCGGCGAGCGCACGCGGGTCGGGGCGGGGCACGCCTTTGCGGCCGACGAGCTCGGGGCGGCGGCCGGCGCGCTCCTCGTCGGCGTGGTGGTGATCCCCTGGGCGGGAATGGCGGGTGCTGCCAGCGCGCTGGCTGTGTTGTTGGCGGCCACGGCCGTGGCGGTGGCCCTGGCCGACGGGCGCCGGCGTCGCGGTTGAAGGGAGGGATGATGGACGCAGCGAGCAAGATGGCACGGTACGGACGCATCGCGGCGCAACTCGCCGAGTTGTTCGTCAAGACCTCGGACCCCCTGGCGCGGATGGCGACGACCGCCGCGCTCCTCCACGCCAAGATGCCGGGGTTCCTGTGGACGGGCTTCTACTTGCTCCGCGACGGCGAGCTCCTCGTCGGACCGTACCAGGGGCCGCTCGCCTGCCTGGTGCTGCCGGCCCATACCGGCGTGTGCTGGGCCGGGATCGACCGCGGCGAGACGGTCGTCGTTCCCGATGTCCATGCGTTTCCCGGCCACATCGCCTGCGACTCCCGTTCGCGCTCCGAGATCGTCGTGCCGCTGCGCGACGGCCAGGGCAGGGTGGTAGGCGTCCTCGACATCGATTCCCAGCGCCCCGCCCACTTCGACGAGGCCGACCGCGCTGGCCTCGAACCCATCGTGGCGATGATCTACGCGCCTTAGGACCAGATTCCCGGAATGGGGCGGCCGCAGGCGGCGCAGGCGCCCCTGGAGAGCTTCTTGTCGAGCACCTGGAAGCCGAAGCGACGGATGACCTGCGTACCGCAGGCGGGGCAGACGGTGTGTTCGCCGGCGTGGCCCGGCACGTTGCCGACGTAGACGAACTGCAGCCCTTCGGCCTTGCCGATGGCCCAGGCCCGTTCCAGGCTCGCCAGCGGCGTCACCGGCAGGTTGGTCAGGCGATAGGTCGGGTGGAAGCGGGTGAAGTGCAGCGGCACGTCGGGGCCGAGGGTCGTCTTCACCCAGCGACAGAGGTCGCGCACCTCCTCCTCGGTATCGTTCATGGTCGGGATGAGGAGGTCGACGATCTCGAGCCAGACGCCGGCCGCGCGGATGATCTCGAGGGCCCTCAAGACAGGCGCGAGTTCGCCGCGCACCAGGTCGCGGTAGAAGGGTTCGCGGAAGCTCTTGAGGTCCACCTTCACGGCCGCGAGCTGCGGCAGGACCTCCTTGAGGGGCGTCTCCTGGATGTAGCCGTTGGACACCACCGTCATCCGGACGCCCTGGCGGCGGGCGGCCACGGCCGTGTCGCGCACGTACTCCCAGAACACCACCGGCTCCGAGTAGGTGGCCGACAGGAGCGGGGCGCCGGCCTGCCGGGCCAGGGTGACCAGGGTCTCGGGCGGCAGGTACTGGGCCGGCACCTGCTCCGGGCGGAACTGGGAGATCTCCCAGTTCTGGCAAAACTTGCACTCCACGTTGCAGCCCGCCGTGGCAAAGGACAGCGCCTTGGCGCCGGGGAGGACGTGGAAGAGGGGCTTCTTCTCGATGGGGTCGACGTGCACGGTGCAGGCCGCCCCGTGCACCAGCGTCAGGTAGGTGCCGCCCCGGTTCTCCCGCACCCCGCAGGCCCCGCGCTCGAGGTCCGCCACCTGGCAGCGCCGCGGGCAGAGCTGGCACTCCACGCGCTTGTCACCCAGGGGCCGCCACCACGACGCCTCCCGGACCGGCAGGTCGTCCCCCCGAAGGCGCGCCCCGGGGGGTGGGGTGGGGCCGGCCGCGCGGCCGGGAATGGCGGCGGCCACGGCGGCGGCGGCACCGAGGGTCAGCGCCCGACGGCGGTCGAGGGGGCTCACCCGGCGACCTCCGCAATGGCGCCGGGATCGCCGATCCCCAGGCCGTAGCGGGCCGCGGTGGCGAGAAAGCGCGGCGGCCGCTGGGCCTCGGCCAGGGTCGGCAGCCCCCGCCGGCGGCGCTCGGCGTCGATGACCCGCCAGGCCCAGGCGTCGGCGGCCACCGGATCGGTGGACACCACCACCTTGCCGAGGGGGAAGGTGGCGTCGGAACGGAAGGCTGGCCCGCCGTGGCACTGGGCCATGCCGCCGTCGAGGATCGTGAGGCGGAGCTTGGTGCGGAGGAAGGGGTGGTTGCAGACGTCGGCCACGTAGGGGTCGCAGTTGCCATCGTGGTACTTGTTGGGGTTGTGGATCACGCCGTACCAGTTCTTGAGGCTGGCGGAGATGCCAGCGAGGTCGTGGTCCTTGACGACGCCGAAGCCGACCAGGGCCGTGCAGGTCGTGGACACGAGCCGGGCGAAGCAGGAACCGATGGCCCCGGAGGTGGAGGGGGCGGCGTCGTAGTCGTTGTCGATGCCGTAGCAGCGGTAGCCGTCGCCGTCTCTACGGATGCGAAAGCCGGCGCGCTCGAGCTCGCGGCTCGATCGTTCGAAGACGACGATGCGCTCACTCGCCACGCCGGCCTCGCCCAGGAGTTCCACCAGCGCCTCGACCAGGGCCGGTCGCGGCGAGAGGTTGCGCCCGCCGAGACAGTTGACCTTGATGCCCACCGTGTCGGTGGGTCTGAAGAGGGCGGCGAGGGCGGCCCGGGCCGTCTCGGCACCGGTGGCAGCGCGCACGGCCGCTGCCAGGGCGGTCTTGGCAGCGGCAGGAGCGAGGGCGGCACCGCCTGCGGCCGTCACGCTGGCCACCCCGACGCGGCCGCGCGGGGTGGCGGCGGTCCGGCGGGCGACGGGCACGGCCAGGGCGGAAAGCCCGAGCAGACGGGCAAGTTCGCGGCGGGTTACGGTAGGCGGCATGGCTCCTCCTCGCGCCACCCTACACCAATAATCCCTCGAATCGCGGACGGCAACTCCCCTACGGCAAGTCCTCTTCGGCCACGCCGAAGTAGTGGCCCACCTCGTGGAGCACCGTGTCGCGGATCTCCCGGACCAGCTCGGCACGGTCGCGGCACTCGGCGAGGAGGGGGAGGCGGTAGATGACGATCCGGTCGGGGAGGACGTTGCCGTAGGTGGCGCCGCGCTCGATGAGGTTGACCCCCTGGTAGAGGCCGAAAAGGGTGTCTTGCTCGGGGTCGAGGCCGGCTTCCAGGAGGTCTTCCTCGGTGGGCTCGTCCTCCACCACCACCACCACGTTGTCGAGGAGCCGGGCGAACTGCGGCGGCAGGCGGTCGAGGGCCTCGGCGACCAGCTCCTCGAAGGCGGCGCGGCTCATGCGCAGCATCACCGAGTATCATAGCCGCTGCGGTTGCGGGGTGGAGGCGCCATGGAACGGCTGATTTCGGCTCTCGGTCTCGTCGTGTTTGTGGGGCTTGCGTACGCGGTCTCGACCAACCGGCGCGCCATCCGCTGGCGGACCGTCCTGTGGGGACTCGCCCTGCAGGTGGCCCTCGCCATCTTCATCATCAAGGTGCCTGTGGGGTTCGCCGCGTTTCAGTTCCTCGGCTCCCTGGTGAAGAAGTTCCTCGACTTCACCGACGCCGGCTCCTCCTTCGTCTTCGGCGAGAAGTTCGCCGATCACTTCTTCGCCTTCAAGGTGCTCCCCACCATCATCTTCGTCTCCTCCTCCATGACGCTCCTGTACTACTTCGGCGTGCTGCAGAGGATCGTCGAGTGGGTGGCCTGGGTGATGGTGAAGACCATGGGCACCTCGGGCGCCGAGTCCCTGTGCGGCGCCGCCAACATCTTCGTTGGCCAGAGCGAGGCGCCGCTGTTCGTGCGACCCTACGTGCCGCGCCTCACCCAGTCGGAGCTGTTCGCCGTCATGACCGGCGGGTTCGCCACCATTGCCGCCGGCGTCATGGCCGTCTACATCGACTTTGGCGTCCCTGCCGTCCACCTGCTAGCCGCCTCGGTGATGGCGGCGCCGGCGGGACTGGCGGTGGCCAAGCTCATCTTTCCCGAGGAGGGGGAACCCGAGACCCGCGGGCGGGTGCGGGCCGCCGTGGAGCGGCCGTGGGTCAACCCGGTGGACGCGGCGGCGGCGGGAGCCGCCGATGGCCTGAAGCTCGCCCTCAACGTGGGTGCCATGCTCATCGCCTTCCTGGCGCTCCTCGCCCTCGTCAACGCCGTCCTGGGGTGGGTCGGTGGCGTGCTGGGGGTGCCCGCCCTCTCCCTGGAGTGGCTGTTCGCGCGGCTTCTGGCTCCCGCCGCCTGGATCATGGGCGTGCCGTGGGAGGAGTGCGGCCAGGTGGGCATCCTCCTCGGCAAGAAAACGATCCTCAACGAGTTCATCGCCTACCTGGACCTCAAGAGCTTCATCGACGGCGCTGGAGCCGTGACCGCTGGCGCCGCGGCGGGGGCCGGGCCGGTGCTGTCGCCGCGCTCGGTGGTGCTCGCCACCTACGCCCTCTGCGGCTTTGCCAACGTGGGTTCCGTGGCCATTCAGATCGGCGGCATCGGTGGGATCGCGCCGAACCGCCAGGGGGACCTGGCGCGGTTGGGGTTGCGCGCCCTGGCCGCCGGCACCCTCGCCAACTTCATCAACGCCTGCGTCGCGGGCATCGTGCTGTAGGAAAGGGGGAGGAAATGGTACGTCGGTGGGGACTGCTTGCTGTGCTCGTACTTGCTTCCTGTGCGTTGCAGGACACCTCGACGCCGGTGCCGCAACCCGACATCCTGATCCTCGGCCGCCTGGCGGGGATCCGCCAGCTGGCGGAGGACCCCGGGGTGTCCGAGGTCACCGTCACCGCTGGCCTGCCGGAGACCATGGCGGCGGTGATGCGCCGCGAGGGTCGCCCCCTGCCGCAGCTGGAAAAGGACCTCGTGGTCAAGGTGCGCGTCACCCGCGACACCATCTGCATCGTCGACGGCGAGCCCACCGATCTTGCGGTCTTCCGGGTCGGGCAGGAGGTGGCCATCGTGCCCAGGCCCGGGAGCTGCGCCATGGTCGGCAGCAAGCTGCTCCTCGCCGAGGCCGGCGAGTTCTACCACTTTGCCGCCTACGAGGTGCATCACCTGCCGCGCGCCCTCGGCGAGCTGCCGGAAAGCGTCACAACGCGCCGCGACCCGGCCAGGATCAACTCGGCGGGGCAGGAGCAGACGCCGCTGCCCCTCGCGCGTGGCAAGGTGGTGTACTTTGCCGCCGGCCTCGTGCCGCCCATCAAGGAAGGCGACGAGCCGTTCGGCGCCGTGCGGGCGGGCATGCGCGAGCCGGGTGGGGCCCTCGCCGGGTGGGCCGTCGGCGGGGTGAGGCCCTACCGGGTCGCGTGGGGTGCAAATGGGTGGGGTGCTCCGGAGCCCGTCGTCTTGGCGGGGCTCGCCGAGGATGCCAGTGCTCGTATCTCCTGGATCAACGAGGCAGAGACGTCCTGCCTCGTCGAGGTGATCGTGCCCGGTGCGCCGGTGTTCCTGGCGGAGGCGAAACGCCCGAACGCCAAGGCCCCGTGGGGTCCCCTCGAACGGTGCGCCGAGGCGACCGGTGCCAGCACGGGCGGCGGCCAGCGCTTCGGGCGCGAGGGCAGGTCGCTGGTGTGGACGGTCTTCACCGGTGGGGGGAGCGACCTCTGGCTCGCCGTCAGTGGCGCCGCCGGCCAGCCTCTCGAACCGCGGATCAACACCCTGGGCTCCGAGTGGGCGCCGCGAGTGGGCCCGGGCAACACCCTGTACTTCTGCCGCGAGCAGCGACAGCTCCTCTTTGCCAACGGCATCGTCCAGGAGGTGCGGCTCGCAGGCGAGCAGCGCCGGCCGCTCCTCGAGGCGACGCCCACCGCCGACGGTGCCTGGCTGTTCTTCCGCATCCCTCGTTACGTGCCGGGCCAGGTGGAGTGGGACCTGGCGGTGGCGGCCAGGGAGGGAGGGGGGTGGAGCAAGGCGGTTCGCCTCGACGACTGGCGCCCGCAAGGGTGACGGGGCTTACTCCTTCTTGACCTCCCACAGCTCGCGCACGGCAGGGTGGTCCCACGGGATGCGGTACTCGTCCGGATCCGCCGCGTCGAAGCAGCGGGTGACCAGGTAGAAGAGGCCACAGGGCACCGTCAACGGGCGGTAGCCGTGTGCCACGCCGGCAGGGATCCGCACCCACCCGTCGCGGCCATCGCCCAGCACCACCACCTGCGTCATCCCAGCCGTGGGGGACGCGCGGCGTAGGTCCAGCAGAACGATCTTCATCTTGAAGGGCGGCGGGCAGAACCAGACGTCGTCCTGCTTGAGGTGGACGTGCAGCCCCTTTACGTGGTCGGTGGCGGTCACGAGGGAGTAGTTGAGCTGCGCCAGGCTCACGTCCCGGCAAAAGGCCGCAAGCTTCTCCGAGCCGGGGTGGGTGGTGGTCGTGCGGAACAGTTCGAGAAACAGGCCGCGATCGTCCACGTGGCGGGTGAGGGGAAACACCTCGACCCCCTCGATGGCCGGGGAGGGTTCGTAGCGCTTCTGGGCTCCAGGCTCGAGCAGGTCGCCGCGTTGTAGCTCCTTCATCGTTCCCTCCGGTCCAGCAAGGCTAGCACAGGCGTGGACCCCTCGCGCCCGCCGCCCTGCCGCCCCGAGGCGCGCAGCGCCCACTCCTGTCACCCTGAGCGAAGCGAAGGGTCTCGACGCGCGTGCAGCCGCGCCGCCTGCCCATCGCCAGCCTCGTCCCCGACGAGATGGCGGCCGGCGCGTGCCCCCAAAACCTCATACGCGACGAGATCGCGACCTGCGCATGCCTCGAAGGCCTCGTGCGCGACGGAATCCCTCGGGCGCCTGCGGCGCCTCGGGACGACAAAGCAACGGTGCGGCGTGAGGACGACGGAAGTACGTTCTTGGCATCCTGCGCCGGCAATGCCGGGCCAGGCCGCGGGCCCGAGGCATGGCCCTCGTGTGTCGCAGCGGCTCGGGCGCCGTCGCCGCCCCGGTCCCTGGGAGCGGCGTGTACCCTTGTTGTTCGGCCTGCGTCGCAACACCGTGTGATCTACTATGTCGTGGAGGATGCGCGCGGTGCAGCCGGGGAGAGCAGTGTACCTGCGGTCACGCCGCGAGGCGTGGCGGACGCTGGTGCTGCCGCTGTGGAGGGAGGGCGAGCTGGGCGAGGTGCTTCCCGAGGGGGCGCGCCGTCGAAGGGGGTGCCGTGAGCGAGGCTGAACGCGGAGGGGTCGGTCGCCTCGTGCTGCGTGCGGGTCAACTGCTCGAGGGGCCCAGCTTTCCCGAACCCATGCGGGTCGAGACGGTGCGCGAGCACGGCAACGGTACCTGGTCGGTGGGTCTTGTGGGCACGCAGAGTGAGCGGTTTCGCAAGGTGACGTTGACCGCCGAGGACCTTGCTGGTCTCACCGTCATGGAGGCCGGTTGCAGCTACGACGGAGATGGGCGTCTGCTGCGCCTGGGCCTGCAGGCGTACGCGCTGGGCATCGCCTGGGAGTTCGACCCGTACTTCGGCCTCTCGATTTCGCGCGTGGACCCGCTGCCCCACCAGCTCGAGGCCGTCTACGACTATCTCCTGAAGCCGGCGCGGGTGCGCTTTCTCCTCGCCGATGACGCCGGGGCGGGGAAGACGATCATGGCCGGGCTGCTCATCCGGGAGCTCGAGTTGCGCGGTCTGGCCGAGCGGGTGCTCGTGGTCTGCCCAGCGAACCTCACCTTCCAGTGGCAGCGTGAACTCAAGGAAAAGTTCGACGAGAAGTTCATCGTGCTCAAGGGCGGCGACATCCGCGAACAGTTCGGCGTCAACCAGTGGCTGGAGCAGAAGAAGGTCATCACGTCGCTGGACCTAGCAAAGCGGACCGAGATACTTCCCGGCCTGAGGCAGGTCCACTGGGATCTGGTCGTTGTGGACGAGGCCCACCGCATGTCCTGGACGCCTCCGGCCCGCAAGACCGCGCGCTACGCCCTCGGTGAGCTTCTGCGGGATACGTCAGACCACATCCTGATGCTGACGGCAACGCCGCACAAGGGCGACCCAGAGAACTTCTCGCTGTTTCTGCAACTGCTCGATCCGGACGCCTATGCGGACGTCCGATCCATCCGCGAGGCGATGGATCGCCGCCGCGCGCCCTTTTACCTGCGCCGCACGAAGGAGGCCATGGTCTACTTTCCCGAACGGCGACCAGATGGTTCTTGGGCGGCCGAGAAGATCTTCACCAGGCGCATCCCGCGCACCGTGGACTTCCAGATCGACGGTGCGGAATTCGACCTCTACCGGGAGATCACCCGCTTCGTAAAGTGCCAGAGCGCCAAGGCCGCCGCCGAAGGCGATGACCCCCGCGCCCGCGCGGTCGGCTTCCTCATGTCCCTCTACCAGCGCCGGCTGGCCTCCAGCACTTACGCCATGCGCCACAGCCTCGAAAACCGCGCCCGCCGCCTCGAGGAAGGGCTGGAGAGGGCGCAGGAGCTCGTCACACTTGCCCCACCCGACCTCCCCGCCCGGGAAGAGATCGAGGAAATGGAGGAGAACGAGCGTGAGCGTCTGGAAGAGATGCTCGAAGCCATCACGCTTCCCGGCAACGCCGAGCAGGTGCGGGAGGAGATCGCCGAGCTTCGTCAACTTGCCGAACAGGCACAAGCCGTCGAAAACACCGACTCGGAGGCCAAACTGTCAAAGCTCAAGGACCTGCTCCACAAAGAGGGCTTTTTTGACCACCCGGACAAGCGTTTGCTGATCTTCACCGAGTTCAAAGACACCCTCGACTATCTCGTGGAGAAGCTGAAAGGTTGGGGATTCCGCGTTGGCTGCATCCACGGCGGCATGAAGCCCGGCTCCCGCGACGAGCCCGGCACGCGCCTCTATTCGGAGCAGCAGTTCCGCGAGGGCGCCATCCAGGTGCTCGTGGCTACCGAGGCGGCGGGCGAGGGTATCAACCTTCAGGTCTGCAACATCCTCTTCAACTACGACATCCCCTGGAACCCGAACCGCCTCGAACAGCGCATGGGCCGCATCCATCGCTACGGCCAGCGCAAGGACTGCCTGATCTTCAACTTCGTGGCCACCAACACCATCGAGGGCCGCGTGCTCCAGCGCCTCTTGGAGAAGCTCCAGGAAATCCGCGACGCCCTCGACGACGATACGGTCTTCAACGTCGTCGGCGAAATCCTGCCCGCGGCTCACGTGGAACGCATCCTGCGGGACTACTACGCCGGAAAACTGGGCGACGCCGACCTCGAGGAACGTCTGCTTGAGAACGTTGACGAGGGCCGCTTCCGCGCCATCTGCCAGAACGCCCTCGAAGGCCTGGCCACCAAGAAACTCAACCTCGAGATGCTCATCGAGCGCAGGGCCCGGGCACAGGAACGTCGCGTCGTGCCGGAAACGGTTGCGCGTTTCATCCGCGAAGCCGCCGAGTACGCCGGCCTGGAGGTCAAGAGCGTGCCGCACCTGCCGCACACCTTCGACCCCGGCCGCACTCCGCCGCGTCTGCGCGAACACGAACGGGCCCCGGATTGGAACCTGCCCTCCCTGGCGGCGAAGTACCCCCGCTGCTCCACCGACCGCGATACGGCCGAGAGACACAGCCTGGAATGGGTCACGCCCGGCCATCCACTCTTCGAGGCCGTTCGCCGGCACACATGCGCCACGGCCGCTGAGGCCTTCAGCAAGGGAGCCTGCTTCTACTCCCTCCAGCACGAAGAGCCTTCGCGGATTGATTTCTACCGCGCCCGGGTGGTGGACGGACTCGGCCACGTGGTCCACGAGAATCTCTTCGCCGTGGAAATCGCCGCCAGTGGCACCCCGTGCCTGCGCGAGCCGAATGTGCTCAACAATTTCACCCCGGCCGATACCCCCGCTGATCTTCCCCCGGTTGCCTTCCAGCCGGAGCCGGCAGCGTGGTTGCACGAGAGAGCCCTCCAGCCCTTCCTGGAGGCGACCCGCAAGGAACGCCTGGCCGAAGTGCAGCGCATCGCCGAGCACGTTGAAATGTCGCTCACCGAACTCCTTCAGCGGGCGGACGAGGAAATCGGCAAGGCCAACGAGGCCATCGAGCGAGAAGAACCCGGGGCCGAAGGCCGCCTGGCCCAGGCCGAAAAGCGCCACGCCGAACTCCTGGCCCGTCGCGAGCGCCGCCGCAAGGAACTCCAGCAGCAGCGGTCGCTGACGCTCCAGGCCGTCGAGCGCATCGCCAGCATCTTGGTGCTGCCGCACCCGGATCGCGAGACCCCGGAGGTCCGGCGGCTTAAGCCCAACCCGGAGACCGAGGCCATCGCCATGCGGGTGGTCATGGAATACGAGCGGGCTCGAGGGTGCCAGGTCTATGACGTCCACGAGAAGAACCTCGGCTATGACGTGACGAGCCTGGACATCAACTCCGGCGAACTGCGCCTCATTGAGGTCAAGGGCCTGGCCGATGCGACGGGGACGATTCTCCTCACCCCGAACGAACGGCGCGTGGCCGAGGACCGGCGCGACTGCTACTGGCTCTATGTCGTCACCAACTGCGGCAGCAAGCCCCAGCTTCAGGAACCGATCAAGGACCCTGCCCGCTTCAAATGGCACGAGGTGACCAAGGTGGCCCACTACTACTTGTCAGTGGATGCCTTGACCCAGCCGATGCAGGTACGTGAAGAATCGCCACCGTATGGAGACGACTGATGAAGATCCACCGGCTAGTGCTGAAGAACTGGAAGAACTTCGCCCAGGCCGACGTCGAGATCCGCGACCGTCTGTTCCTGGTCGGCCCCAACGCGTCGGGTAAGTCGAACTTCCTGGATGCGTTCCGCTTCCTTCGAGACCTGGCTTCGGTGGGAGGCGGATTGCAGGAAGCCGTTCGCCGGCGCGGCGGAGTATCTGCAATTCGTTGCTTGGCGGCCCGGCGCTACTCCGATATCACGCTTCGCGGTATCGTGTGTGACCCGTCTGAGAAGTGGGAGTACGAGATTTCTTTCAACCAAGATAAGCAGCGTCGTGCAAAAGTCTGTCGAGAGCGGGTCTGCCGTGGCGACGAAGTCCTTTTGGACAGGCCCACCGATGAAGATCGGAATGACCCCGCGAAGCTCACGCAGACATACCTGGAGCAGGTCAATGTCAATCAACCGTTTCGGGGACTCGCGTCGTTTTTTGCGTCCGTCCGT
>FWPV01006825.1_pt1 | contig 16660 bp, 11 predicted proteins | sample 2228371 | NCBI WGS metagenome assembly FWPV01 (sample SAMEA103939776, study PRJEB20133) | metagenome | reverse complement strand
CCTCCGGAGATTTCGAGAAGAGACCAACAACCGTAAAGCTTGCTTGCAATCTAACCTGGCGAAGGGAGAAAGGAGACCGGCATGTATGACTACGATGCCATCGTTATCGGCGCCGGCTTGGGAGGCCTCTCCACCGGAGCGTTGCTGGCGAAAAATGGCTTCAAGACGCTTATCTGCGAATACATGAACAGGGTAGGGGGATGCTGCAACTCCTACGATCACCAAGGCTTCCGTTCCGATATAGGCCCCAGCATAGTGGAGTTTAAATTCGTCTTCGAGGAGCTCTTCCGCAGGCTGGGCAGAAACCTCTCCGATTATATTGATTTCATCGAGGTGGATCCGGTATACGGCTTCGTCACCGCGGACGGGCGCCGCTTCACCTATCCCGCCTCGAGCGAAGGCACCAAGGAAGTGATGGCCACCTTTTCCCCGGAAGACGCCCGCGCTTGGGATCGTTTCGCCAAGACGGGGGAGGGAGTGATGAAACATCTCTTCTTGAAGACCATGACCAAGGAGATGACCACCCTGTGGGACATGATGAAGTTTGGGATGACCACCCCCGCGCTGATCAAATACATGGGCTACATGTACATGAACTTCGAGAGCACCATCAAGCATTTCTTCAAGAGCGAGGCGGTGCTGGCTTCCATGGGCATGCACGCTTACTTCGTGGGACTTCCTCCCGCCATCTGCCCAGGTTACATAGCCTTCCTCTGCTACACCGACCACCAAGGGATATATTATCCTCGTGGGGGGATGGCCTCCATCCCCCAGGGTATCGCCAAAGTGTACCAGGAATATGGGGGAGAAACTCGCCTCAACACCCGGGTCACCAAGGTGCTGGTGGAAAAAGGGAAGGCACAGGGAGTGGAACTGGATGACGGAACCAGAATCACCTCCCGGCTGGTGGTCTCTAACATCAACGCCAAATCCCTCTACCTGGACCTGGTGGGCAGGGAGAACCTCCCCCGCTGGGCGGTGAAGGCCATGGAGAGCTACGCCTATTCCTTTGCCAACCCCAACATCATGCTGGGACTGGATTCGGCTCCAGACTTGGAAAGCCATCATACCGTCTGCTACTCCACGCTGGAAGACATGAACCGCTGCTGGTTCGAGGACTATACCAAGGGAAAGATACCCGAACGAGGATTCATGCTCATCTCCTGGCCCACCAAGGAAGACCCTTCCCTGGCTCCGGAAGGTTGCCATACCCTCAACCTGGTGACCCTGGCCCCTTACGACTTGGCTCAAGGGGATTGGGACCAGATCAAAGAGCAATACATGGAGATGCATATCGAATCCATGGAGCGCAACTTCGGCCTTCGGCTCAAGGACCACATTGTCACCGCTCACGTCAATACCCCCAAGGACTTCGAACGCATGATGCTGCAGCCTAAGGGAGCCATCTATGGACTGCAGTTCGATCACATGAGCTCGCTGATATTCCGACCCCGTATCCGTTCCCGGGCGATCAAGGGCCTTTACCTGGCGGGCGCCTCCACCCACCAGGGAGGAGGAACCCCCACCGTAACCGCCTCGGGAATCATCGCAGGAAGCCTGATTACCTCCGATTTTTCGTGAGCCGCGGAGGGACAAGACGGGTCCGTGCCAGCCGCGCCTGACTACCTCTTCCCGGGGAAACGTAATTTACCCCTTTCAACGTCCTCATGCACCGCTGCCATGGCGGGCAAATCCATTCCTGCCCTTACACAATGTAAAAATAGATGGCCTTATTCTCTTCGGGATCAAGTTCCTGGGAGGTACGATTGTAGGGACGCACCATCAAGCCGGGTTCGTCTTGGAAAAGGGATTTCCTGGTTTAATTACAATGTGTTATGATTATCCTATCCAGAGTGCGCGTGAAGCTATCACAAGGAAGGTGTGAAAGGAATGGGTGAAAAAGAAGGAGCGGCTCCTCTTCAAGAGGAGGACGAACTGAGGAAACTAGCAGAAGAGCGGGTCAAGGAGCGCCTGGGGCTCTACTGGGATATCGCCGCCTACCTGATCATCAACGGTTTCCTGGTGGTCATCTGGGCCTTAACCAAGGGTGAGGGTACGGCGGGTTACTGGTTTGTCTGGCCAATGCTCGGCTGGGGGATCGGCTTACTCTTTCACATAGTCGGCGTGGTGAGCGGTAAGAAGAGCGCGGCGGTCCGGGAGCGCATGATTCGGAAAGAGATGGACAAAATAAAGGGGGAAGGGCTTTAATCGTTCCCCAGTACTTCGCGCTAGCTTCTCCCAGCATCTATCCTTAAGCTAGGAGGCCTTCCTTCGGGAGATACTCGGCCTTTAAGCCTATCATATTGACCATCGGGCTCAGACCTTGTTTCATCTTCCACCGAGGAAATTCCTTTCCTGATGCGGAAAAATTTCAGCTTTCCATAATTTAATATATGTAAATACCATATTGTTCTCACGCAGGCCGGCCCTAGGCGGATATAATGAATAAATTAAATGCGTGGCTCTTTGCTCAGCGGTGATGGCACGGCGAAAGCTTATCGAGCTCTGAAGGGCGAGTGGGAATCAGAATGATGGTCCCGTGGTATATATGCAGACCACTCCTTCTTGCTTGTTGAGCTCGGCCTTGGTGGGCTGGCCATCCAGGACCCGCATCACCATATCCTTGATACTTAAAGCCACGTCCTGGAGGGTCTTTCCCTCTAACACCACTCCCGCGTCAATGTCCATGTCGTCTTCCATTCTTCTGTAGAGCTGGCTGGTGCTGGCCACCTTGATCACCGGCACCACGGGAAAGCCGATGGGGTTGCCCCTTCCCGTGGTGAAGATGATGAGCTGGCAGCCTGCCGCCGCCAGGCCGGTCATGGATTCCACATCGTAACCGGGCCCGTCCATGATCACCAGACCATTCTTCGAGGGAGGCTGGGCGTAGTCCACGACTTGGATGACTGGGGAACTACCCCCTTTCAATATGCAGCCCAGGGATTTCTCCATGATGGAGGAGACCCCTCCGTCCATGTTCCCCGGGGCAATGACGTAAGCCGCCAGAGGGCCGAGGATCTCTCTGGTCTTTCTCTCCGCCTCGCAGATGATGGATTCCACCCTTTGGGCTACCTCTTTGTCGCTGGCCCTGCGTCGCAGAATATGGGCAGTGCCAATCATCTCCGTGGACTCGGTGAGGATAACCGTGCCTCCTTCCTCCACCAGCCAGTCAGCTACCAGGCCCACGCTGGGGTTGGCGGTTACCCCGGAAAAGGCGTCGGAGCCCCCGCATTCCAAACCCAGGGTAACCTCGCCCAAGGGAAACGTTTTCCTACTCTGCCTCGAAATCTTCCTTGCCAGCCGGAGAGCCATATCCGCTCCCTTTTCCGCCGCCCGGCGCGATCCCCCCACCTCCTGGATTTCCAGATAATCCACCTGCTTGCCGCAGCCCGAGACGGACTCAGCCAGCGCCTCCGCCCTGATTACCTCGCAGCCCAGTCCCACCACCAGCGCCGCGGCGACATTGGGATTTAACACCAGGCGGGAGAGGGTTCGGTAATGTAGCTCCAGGTCCCGTCCTCCCCGTCCACAGCCGTGTCCGTGGAAGAGGGGAACCGCCGTGGGGACCTCCCTGGCTATGGCGGCGACCACCCCGTTGGCGCAGGCCACCGTGGGCACCACGGCCAAGTGATTCCTTATGCCCACCGAGCCATCCGGACGCCCGAAACCATGAAAAGTCAACCCGCCCATGAGCCCCCTCAATCCTCCACCGCCAAGTTATGGGTATGGACCCAGCTTCCCCGCTCAATATAATCTCTCGCCTGGCCTATGATCTCGCCGTACTTTATTATTCTCTCCCCAGGGGCGAGGTCCTGGAGGGCGATCTTGTGGCTGCGGGGTATCTCCTCCCGGGTAAGCAATTTTCTTCCATCGGGGAGACGGATGGTTTCCCCCTTGCCCAAGTCGCGGAGGGCGATGGCGACGTTGTCCCTCTGATCTATCAATATGACATCGGGTTTCAATATCCTAGCCTCCTTAAATGCTCCCCAACTTTCGCCAATGTTAAAGCCCGGCACGCCAACGGCGAAAGTTCCAAAAACTAAGGTCGCTTTCTTTCCGTTGCCGTTGCTGTCCCCCTGGAGCGCAACATACCCCCGGAAACCACGATAAGCTCAAGCCGCTTCCTTCCTATTGACGTTTTACTGCCTGTCACTTTTGAGATGTCCCACCCCGGCCAGGACCATCGCGCGGATTAGACCATCCCCAAAGCGCGCCGGCCTGCCGCCGACGAATTCAAGCCGTCTTTGAATACCTCCCATTAATCTCTACCCATTATAATATGCCCTTCTTTCCGCTTCCACGGGAGATTGGAATCAGGCTCGAGGGAACGCTTGCCTGGATCGCTAGAGCCAAGAAGGCCACCGGCTCAAGAATTGCGCGCGCTAGGAACTTCAAGATAGGAAAGTTAGTCTGTCCGGGGAGAGGGTAAAAGCGCTCCCCCATCTGCCCGCGAAAAGACACGTGGATATAACATTTAGCGAGTGGGGGAAGAAAATCACTACAACCCATACCCCATCACACATGAAGACCCTAAATAATTCCCTAAATATATTATTAATATATTTGATATATTTGACATCCCGGAGTTATTTGACATCCCGGAGTTTGAGCCATGTTCTTCGAGGGAATGTATAATAATGATCTTTCGCCGCCATCCGGGTTGCACCAGTTCACGAACTAATCTACATGATTAATATTACCAAACGTAAAAAGGAGGATGTAATATTGACATATAGTAAAAAACTGGCGGGTTACGTCTTTGGGAAGTTCTTACTGGGAGCCAGCACGCTAGTCGCCGCATCCATCTTACAGGAACGCAAGTACCGCTCCCAGCCCCGGGAACCCTTGGTGTGGGCTCCTTCTTCTGGTCAGAGGGTACTCTTGAGGAACGCGGAGGTATTCGACGTAGCGAGGGGCAACATCCTGCACAATCGTTCGCTGCTCCTGGAAAATGGCGAGATAAAGGGCGTCCATACCACCAAGGAGGCGGAGTCACTGGAGGCGGATTGGTCCTTCGACCTGGATGGGATGTTCGTGATTCCCGGTCTCATCAACGCCCACTGCCATACCATCCTGCCAGGAGCCCTGGCCTTGAACCCGGGTTTTCTCGCCTCCCTCCCCCGACAGGTGGAGAGAAATCTCGAGGAATGCGTGGTTCACAGTGTCACCACGGTGAGGGACATGGGGGGGATGCCCCGTCTGCTCCGCCGTTTCCGCGAAAAGATAGAGAGGGGAGAGCTTTTAGGCCCCCGGCTATTCTATGCGGGAACTTTCATCACCGTCCCCGGCGGCTATCCCGATTATTTCCGCCCTTTTCCCCCATGGCTTGAGGAGCGCTGGGGAAACTTCGTCTGTTATGTCAAATCTCCCGGGGAGGCCAGGGACGCGGTGAAGAGGAACCTGGAGGATGGAAGTAGCGTGATCAAGATCGCCTTTGACGACCGTTCCCTGCTCATGGGCCAGAAGCCCATAGGCATACTGGACGACCGCCAGCTGGAGGCGCTGGTGGATGAAGCCAGGAATAATGGGGTGAAAGTGGCTTCCCATCACCGCTTCCACAGAGGTTTCAAGCGGGCGCTCATTTTCGGGGTGGAATCCTTGGAACACGTCACCTCCGACGAATACCTCACCGAAGATGAGATAGAGGGCATCCTCTCCGGCGGTCACCGCATCGTTCCCACCGTGAGCGTGGGCTTCGCTCTGGGTTCCCCCAGCCGAGACGACCCCTACCTGGAAGACCCCCAGGTGCAGCTGGCCCAAACCTTCCGCAGGGAGACGGTGAGGTCCATTTACCCCTCCTTCTGCGAGGCCGCCGTCTTCCAGGTGGTGAGCCGTGCCGAGAGGGAATGGCGGGATCCCTTGTTCTGCGAGCGCAGGCACCTGATGTTCACCACTGACCCTAAAATCTTCACCGCGGCCATCGTCAAGGGGAGAGAGAACATCAACCTGCTCTGTAGCGCAGGTGCCTTGGTGGGTTGCGGCAACGACGGCGGGGTTCCCCTGATCTTCCCGGGGGCTCTGGCCCTGGAGATGTTGCTCTTGGAAAGGTGCACGGAGATGAGCGCCGCGGACGTACTGCGCGCCGCCACCATCAATAACGCGCGCATTCTGGGGCTCCAAGAACAGTTGGGAAGCGTGGAGAAGGGCAAGTTGGCCGACCTGGTGGTACTGGCGGGCAATCCCCTAGATAAGCTGGAGAACCTGCTGTTCCCAGTGGCGGTGTTCAAGGAAGGAAAGCTCCTCCACTCCACCCCCAGGTTCCCCCTCCGGCGAAAATTTCGAGGATAGGGGGGAGCATATAGAAAGTGAAAACCAGGGAAAGGATCAAGAATAGAGAACTTGGATGTGAGGAACGATGCTAAAGATAATCTCGGGAGAGAGAAAACAGGTTCATGTCGACAAGTGGAGATACTGGTTGAGAGCTATTAGCTCGCTGGCGCTGGCAACCATCCTGTGCGGGACCATCCTGCTCCAGCACGGATGCGGAAGACGAAAGCCCTCTCTTGAAGAAGAAACCCTCCCGGAGGAAGAAGTATGGCGAGGAAAGTATCCCGAGAATTACTGGTCCCACACGGAACTCCCGGCGATGACCAATGCCCAGAGACTGGAACTGGCCGAAAACAACCGGGCGCGAGGTGAAGAATTCGTCGAGGAGATCTATTCCCAGGCCCAGGAGCTCTCGGGGAGGCTGGAGGATTACATCCGCCGCTGGTTGAGGGGCGAGGCTCCCGCCACCCTTCCAAAGGGTCTGCTTCCCCCGAGCATCGATAACCCCAAGACGAAGGACTGGACCTTGAAGAGGCCGGAGGAGGTGAATCCAGAAGAACAATGGTATATCATCCCCTGCCACGAAAACGACCCGGAGTTCGAGCATTGTTATATGCTGGGAACCGACTCACACGTCACCTACGGGAAGCTCATCTTCGTGGCCCCCATCGGCTCCCAGCTCTTGGTGGAAGGCGACTTTCCCCATGCCCGATATATGAACTTCGAGATAATGCCACCCCTGGACCCCCTGCACCCCGCCAGTGGCACCATGGGGGAGAACCCGGAGGTCCCCCTAGTGGACGCGGATATCCAGCCTGATCCGGGAAATACTAACCCCTTCTGGGTGGGCGCTTATCGCCACGCCAGAGAGAGGCACTACCATATCTCCTTCGACCTCGCTCTTGGCAACGCGGTCGCGCTCAATCCCCAGTCCATGAGAGCGCCCGAGTACCGGGGAGGAGGAAATCACCGCGTGGGCGGTCCATTCGGATTCGCCGGACCCTGGGGCAACAACGTGTTTACCCCCTCGCTGCTCTGGCTGCGCAGCTATGCCCCAGACAGGGGCACGGGGATCCTGGGCGGCGTCCCCCTTCCCCGGGCGCTCCTGCGCCTCCCGTCCGGCGAGGAATTTTGGCTGCAGCCGGATTTCTCCCTGGCCAAAGATCGGGAGAATACTCAGGTTCCCGCCGGCTACGAGGCGCCCAAGGAACCCCCTCCCGCCCTTGGTCCTCAACTAGGTTGGTTCAAGATCTTTGGCTTGGCTCTCTATCGCGCGGAGATGGGGAATTACATCCAGTCGAAACCCTACGGTAGCAAGCCAGTGGACCTGGCAAAAGAAGAGATACGCCGCAATTTCCTTCTTCTCTTTAACCGTGGAGAGGAAGCTCAGCCGCCCGGCAACTACGAGGGCAGCGCCACCGCCTGCAAGAACAATAACTTCCTCACCAGGGTGTTCCGGCTGGGACCGGGAAAGGTCTACGTGATCACCGGAAAGATGCCCACCTTCCCCAGGACCAGGGATGGAGAAGCGGTGATGACCGGGGGCGAGGTGCGCTACTGGTCCATCTCCCAATACGGCCATGGGGAAGGGGACAAGTACGAAACGGCCGTGAACTACGGATCCCTCATGGACGACGAGATCGTCCTCAACGAGAAAGGGGAATATATAATCGTCTATTCTACCGCCCAAGATCGGCCCGCCAACGCCACCCCCGAGAACGGAGTAACTTGGGTGGATTGGGGGCCCCGGTCCCGGCAGACCCTGACCATTCGCTGGCTGAGCGTGATGCCCGAGTGGCACCTGCCCCGCTACGCTCCCGATGAATACAACCTCCCCTGGAGGAAAGCCTGCTGGTCTGCCACCCAGTACGATCCATCCTTGGTGGGAACCAACGCGCCCGGGGTGATGGGACCTTACCACCCGGTCATTCACTACTTGAGCGCGAGGGAGTTCGAAGCTCTGGGCAACCGCAAGCTGAGCCCTGGGGATATCCCGCCGTGGCGTTAGCGTCACTGCCTAGGTTCAGAAGCATGGTGGGCACCCCTTACTAGCTTTGTAAGTCTCCCGCAAGGGGAAATAGGAAAGTGGCAATCCCCAGTTATTACAGGTCCCACCAGAGCCTGGCGTATCTCATCCCCATGAAGTTCTTGAGCCCATGGATGGAGGAACGCAAGGATAGGGGCGATGTGTTCACCATGTAGTGGGCCAGCGCAAATCCTTGTCATCGAGGTCCCTCTGAATTAAGATAATTATGCTCAAGGGGTTGGCCTGGGGCCCGACCAAAGGAGGAAGAGATGAATTGTTCCCAGTGCGGAAAGGAATTGCAGGAGGGGAGCGCCTTCTGCGGCGGCTGCGGGGCGCCGGTACAGGGGCCTGACCAGCCTTTAGCTGCCCAGCAAACGCCAGCCTCCCTGCCCTCCGTGCCCGCGGGTCAGCCGGCCCCCACCATGCCCGCCCCGGCTTTTCCACCCGCCCAACCCCGCAAGTTAAAGAAGCCTCTGCTCATAGGCATTATAGCCCTAGCGGTGATCGCGGTGGCGGTGGTGATCACCCTGGGATTCGTGGGTCCCAAATGGTTCCTGGGAGGCAAAACAGCCATGAACCCGGATGTCTTTTGCCAGGCGCGCGAAACCATCAGCCCCTTCTCCGCGCGCTGCCCCGAGATTGTTGAAAAAGCCGTGGACAAGTTCTTAAAATCCATGGAGAATAAGGATGCCAAAGCGCTGCTTTCCCTCATGGATCCAGACTCCAAGAAGCTCATCGAGGGGATCATGAAGATGATGGGGTTGGGAAGCCTGGAGGATGTCATCAATGAGGTATTGTTCGAGTACAAGTCCATCAGGTTCTCCGGGGTGAAATACCAGACCGAGATCAAGGGAGATAGAGCCACCGTCAACATTGTCGCCGGAACGGTAACCGGTACGGACGAGGACGGTACCACTTTTACCGAAGATATCGCCGAATCCGAATACAGCCAGATCCACCTGGTGAAGAAAAATGGCAACTGGTACATCAAGATGGAACACTTTTAACTAGGGGCAAATTAGACCAAACTATTATAATTAATGTTAGGATCGGTAAATTAGGATCGGTAAAACCTGATAATAGAAACGGCATAAACTAACAGTTTAGGAGAGCCCCTGTAGCTCAGTGGATAGAGCAAAGGATTCCTAATCCTTGTGTCGCCAGTTCGATCCTGGCCAGGGGCTCCATCTATCTTTAAATTTCAACGCATCTTCAAGGAGACCGGATCGCGCCTCTGCGTATGCTCCAGCGAACCCCGGCTATCCCGCGCGGCTTTCCCAACCGGGAGAGTGGAGGCGATTCGCCAGCATCGAACCGGAAAGGGTTTCGCGGGTCAACAAAGCAAGTAAAAAATAATTTTCATATTGTTATATTTCTACCATCAACATAATTAACTGTCGCCCCGGCGTGGCCTTGACGCAGAGGTGCTACCCGTTCCTGACCTGGAACCGCGCGGAGCACACGGCGAGAATGCGTTCACGCTTTATCGCGGTCATCCACCCTAAGGAAAAATGTTTGGTGAGAGCAGGGTTTTGCGTGTATCCTTCACCCGTACGGGAAAAGAAGCGTCATTTCCAGTACCGGCGTCCGACCTCTATATAACGGATAAAGACGCGCTAAGGGCCGCGGCGTCTTCAACCGGCGAGTGGAATCATCCCAGATCAAAGTAATATCGTTTCGGAGGCCCGGATGCCCTTCCTCGATGCCGCACGGATTTGACCGCCCATTTGCTTTGGCGATTGCGTAATGATTAAATAATATTGACGGGAAGGAAAGCCGGGAATACCAAGGTGTAGAATGACCTGAACCATCTCCCCTCCTCCAGGTGAGCAGATGGAAGATAGGGATAAAAGCAAGGAACAGCTGATCGAAGAGTTGAACTCCTTGCGCCAGCAACTCGCGGAGCTCAGTCGCCGCTACGAGGATCACCAGCTAGCTCTGAAGGTGGTGAAGGAGAGCGAGGACTTTTTCCGCAATATCATCGAGAACTCCCCCGACCTGGTCACCATCATCGACGTGAACGGCAGGATCGTCACCGCCAACCGTCAATTCCGGGAATCCTTCGGTTACGCGAGCTTGAGGGATATTGCCCGCAGGAACGTCTTCGAGTTCATCCTGCCGGAGGAGTTGGAACGCGCCAGAAAAGATTACGCCGCCCTCAAGGAGAAAGGGATAGTAAGGAACCTGGAGTACCATGTTCTGAAAGGGGATGGAACCTACGTTCCCGTGGAATTCAGCGCATCTAAGATGACAGACGCCGAGGGGAACACCACCGGGTTCTTCGCCATCGCCAGAGATATCACTCAGCGCAAGATGGTGGAAAAAGCTCTGCGGGAGAGCGAGGAGCGCTACCGTGAGCTGGTGGAGAATCAGGGGGAAGGGATTTCCTTCGTGGATGGGGAGGAGAACTTCGTCTTCGCCAACCCGGCTTCGGAAGACATCTTCGGGGTGCTCCCGGGAACCCTGCCCGGGCGCAACTTGAGGGAGTTCACCGACGAAAGCACCTTCAAGATGATCCAGGAGCAGACAGAGCTGCGCAAGTCCGGGCAGAGGAGCACCTACGAGATGGAGATCATCCGCCCGGACGGGGAAAAACGCTGGATTCGCATAACTGCCATGCCCCGGTTCGACGAGAATGGGAATTTCACCGGAGCATTCGGGATCTTCAGCGACATCACCCAGCGCAAGCTCGCAGAGGAGGCGCTCAGGGAAAGCGAGGAAAGGTACCGGGCACTGGTGCAGTCGGCAAGCGACGCCATCATCAGCTGCGACGGCGAGGGAATCATCATCTCCTGGAACCGGGGAGCGCGGGATATCTTTGGTTACGAGGAAAGCGAGGCGCTGGGTGGATCCATCAGGATGCTTATGCCCGGGGAAAGGACAGAGGAATATATCTACAACCTGAAATCATCCATCTCCGGAGCGGGGGAAAAGCTGGAGAGAAGGCTGATCGAGACCTACGGGCGCAGAAAAGATGGAACCGTATTTCCTTTGGAGCTCTCCGCCGGCAGCTGGGAGACCGATAAGGGCGCCTTCTACACGGGCATAATCCGGGACATCACCCAGCGCAAGCGCATGGAGAAGGAACTGAAACGGGCCAACCAGGAACTGGACGCCTACGCCCACACCGTCTCCCATGACCTTCGCTCTCCCTTGGCCACCATCGAGGGTTACTCCCAGCTAGCCTTGAAAGCGCTGGAGGAGGGAGACCGGGAGTTGGAGAAGAAAAGCCTGGAAACCATCGGGAGGCTCTCCCACCGCGCCATCCAGCTCATCGACTCGTTGCTGGAATACGCCAAGGCAGGCAAGCTGGAGGGAGACGTGACAGTGGTCAATCCCGAGGAGATCATCGCGGAAACCATCATGGAACATTACGATCCGATTCATCAATCCGGGGTGGAGGTGACGGTGAGAGAGAGCTTTCCCAGCGTTATCGCCGACCCTTTGAAATTGCACCAGGTCTTCTCCAATCTCCTGAGCAACGCCATCAAATTCATGGGAGACAACCCCCGGCCTCGGGTGGAGATAGGCTGGGAGACCCGGGAGGGGATGTTGGTGGTCACGGTGCGGGACAACGGAATAGGGATCAAACCCGAGCTGAGGGAGAAGATCTTCGAGCCTTTCCAGCGTTTCGACCACCGGAGGGAGACCGGCCTGGGCATAGGTCTTTCCACGGTGAAGAGGGTGGTGGAGGCATGGGGCGGGGAGATCTGGATGGAATCGGTTCCCGGGGAAGGTTCTTCCTTCTTCTTCACCGTTCCCCTGGCCGAGAGACCCGGGGAGGAACCCGAGCAGCGAGCCTGAATGGCTAGATAACTGGCGAAGGCGATCGCTTTTCGGATCGGATGACGGTTAAAATCGCCATGGCCCCCATTTGGTTATTTGCTCCTGAACCTCGCTCGTTTTCTCGAAGACGCCTTGCCGGTGAAAGAGTCATGTGGTCAAGACGCTAACCTGTTTGCTCTCCGTCCGGCAAAATACTGAATTTGGATCATGGTCAGCTGGACTTGGGAACGCATTTCCTTCTCGAGGATAATTTACACATTGTAATTCAATATAAAATAATTTAATAATACCTTCAAGGTATTTCCGGTTACCTCTCCCTTTACTCGATTGTCAAACTCGAGTTCTAGGTTCGCCAACCTGCGTAAACTGGCCACGGTTAAATCATTTTGAATCATCCCAATCTCCATCATCGATCACGGAAACGGGCGGTGAAATCGGGGTGCTGTAAGATGAATCGCGGGCGCCTTGAGGTTACCCCAACGGTGGAGGGCCTGGGCGAGCGGTGTGAAGCGTTCCAGAGGGCACCTGGATTCTTACCAGGAACACGCCTCCCGGCGGGGATATCGGTAAGGATATCGATATAAATATGTATACCCCAACAGCCTCTCCGCCGTTTTCCTAAACGTAGTCGCCGCTGGTGAAGAGACGGGCGTAGACGTTATCGCCCAGCTTCATGGTCCTGGCGCCGGTCTCCAGGCGTCCCACTCGTGCTCCCGGATAAGCGTTCCGCTTCCCCTGGAACTGGGGCAGCCAACGCATCTCCGCCTCGAACATCTCCTCCACCATATTCCGTATCTCGTGGGGCGCTAGGGTGGCGGCGGTGAGGGGGTCCACCAGGCAAGCATGGTAAGCCGCTTCAAAATCGCCATGCAGGGCGGCTTCCACCGCCAACTCCTGAACGGAGATGTTCGAACGGCATAGGGCCGCGCATACCTTGGGTAGGTCTCCCACGTAGGTGGGATGAAGACCCTTTCCGTCCACGAAAACTGGCACCTCCACGCAGCAGTCATAGGGCAGGTTGGTGATGAAGCCCTTGTTGAGCACGTTGCCGGCGAAGCCAAAGGGTTCTCCGGTCAGCTTCGCGTTGATGATATCGGCGGTGTACTCCCGGGATCTTCTCCCTGGCTCGTAGGGTATGGGGACCTCTCCGCGGGCCATGGAATCAAGCAGGGCCTGGTTGGCCTCCTGTCCCGCGCGGTGGGCCTTATAATCGCCCCCGGTCTCCCCCGCCAGCCAGGGGCCACCGAAAAGTTCCTTCAAGTCCTCCCGGTGGCGGAAATAGGGCAGATACTCGGAGGTATGCCCGGGGCTCTCGGTGCAGAAGTAGCCAGTGGCTTTCATTAACTCGAATCGGTACTGTTCAAAAAGTATGGGGCCCTCCCGGTCCAGTTTCTCCCAGATGCGCGGATAAAGGTCCTCGCCCCGGTGCTTGAAGGTAAGGAACCAAGCCATGTGGTTGATGCCCGCGGTGAGCACCTCGCACTCCTTCTGATCCACCCCCAGCCACTCACATAGAAGTTGGGTGGTATGCTGGACTCCGTGGCAGAGGCCCACTATCTGCAGATGGGGAAAGGACTTCTGCATGGCCCAGCAGCATATGGCCATGGGGTTGGCGTGATTGAGGAAGAGCGCGTCGGGGCAGAGCTCCTCCATGTCCTTAAGCATCTCTATCAAGGCGGGAACATGCCTTAAACCCCGAAAGATCCCACCCGGATTGAGGGTATCACCTACGCACTGGTCCACCCCATATTTGAGGGGAATCTCGATATCCAGTTGGTAGGCGTCAAGCCCGCCCACCATGATCATGCAGACGATGAATTCCGCACCCTTCAGGGCTTCCCTCCTGTCGGTGGTGGCGGAAAAGCGGCAACTCAACCGGTGCTGTTCCTTCATGTTGTTCATTACCTGGTAAACGGTCTTCAGCTTGGATTCATCGATATCCATCAAGGCGATATGGGCGTCCTTCAAGGAATCGAAGAAGAGAATGTCCTGAACAATCCGATGGGAAAACTCGCCGCTTCCCGCCCCAATCATGGCGATTTTTGTCACTGCTACTTTACCCCCTTTACCTCGTTACCAGTCGAGAAAAAGTCGACAGAGACTTTTCGGGAAAAAGTCGATAGAGAATTTTTATTTAGAGATGATTTTAAACCTTTTCAACTCGAAGGGGAAATTTTTCCTCTTCCCCTAATTAACCGATCATGATCATCTCTTTCCTCCTTCACATAGCGTGGGTGCCCATGCTTAGGATGAAAGCTTGCCCCTCGGGGGCGGTATAGGTCCACTTGAAGGAGGAAAATCCCCCCATGGTCCCCTGCGCCGTTCCAGTTTGAGGCCCAGACCACCCTGCTACCATCGGCGGTAATGGAACCATGGGTCTCTTCCCAATACTCCGTAGTGGTGTTGTAGATCTTGGAAAGATAATAGGCTCTCGGGTCTTCCGTATCCAGCCTCACCAGCGCGTTGGTGCGGTCCAGCCAGTTCAGCTCGGGTATCCCGGGACCTATATGGGTGCTGACCAGGCAGAGGCCTGGAGCATTGCAGGAAATATGCACGCCGGAGTTGAACCCCACAGAAGACTCGTGGTCGTAATAAAGCCTGACCAGCCTGGTATGGCCAGACCCCTCATAACCATCGGCCTCCTCCACCGGCCTGGTCCGTAAATCCAAGTGGATCATGTCGATGTAATCGGTGCGAGAATTCTGCATCACCAGCACTTCGTTTCCATGCGCGTCCAGTCCCACATCCCCATGGGAAGTGGTATAGTCTACCCGGTGAAACGCGGTGAGCCCCCGGTCAGCGATGACGCAGCCGGCGAGATTTCCCCCATTGGTCTCCATTCCCCCAACGATCACCCAGTTTCCTTTTACCGACATCCCCACCCAATCGATATCGCTCTCCTCGGGGCGCACCCGGTAGAGACCCAGCACCTGGTCGGAATAGCGGTCCCAGCAGAAGATGTATCTAGGGCGGTAATCTTGGGCGGTTCCCTGGATCATCAGCGCCCAGTAGCGAAAGTCCGCGGAGGCTTCCCCCTCATCCTTGGTGGTGACTCGATAGAGGTCGGGCTCCCTGGAGAGCAAGGGAGAGATGGCGGGATGTCGGGCGAAATCCCTGATCATCTCCTCTTCCCCACTGACCACGTTCACCCGCACGATGCGGAAACCGGCGATGCCCCAGAGGTACCAGGGATCGTCGGGGTCCCAGCGGGGTTCCGCGAGGCCGGAGACGGTGTAAACCAGGTTGGAGGACTGATTATAAGGGAGGGTCCCGGTTCTATATACAAAAAAGTCACCTTCTTCCCCGACGAGTATGACCATGGATTTATCCCGGTTGAAGGGATCAAAGCGGGAATACTCATGCCGAGCGCCCGCGGCTCCAGGCCCGGTTACCTTGACAATGGCAAGGGCGAAGGGGTCTCCCGAGAAGGAAGAACCCGCCTCCGGGTAAGGCAGGCGGGGTTCCGGATAGCGGGGATTTTCCCCGGAGAGAGGCTCCGGGACCTCCTTCAGGATGGAACCACCTAGAAGGGAGGCAACTACCTCTTCCTCCGCCGCCACTTCACCTCTTACTCCAGACGGCTCGCTTTTCCTGCAGGCGGTGGGAAAAAGCGCGCCCAAGATAAGAACACAAGTCATCATGTATTGGAAAAGGCGGCGCCACGCCCACTTGGACATCTTCGCTCCTTTCCACGCACAGCAAACCCTTTACCAAGAGCATCTCTATCGCCCAATGGAAGAGACCTTCTTCAAGACGATTATATACGCGCTCAACCCGAGCTATGAAGTTGTATTCTCCATTCCCGTTTTCTGCCCTTGTTTCCTCCACCTTCACCGCGATCGCATAATTACATTATGTAAGTAAAATGCGCCCATGGTTACCATGGATTACCAATTTTTCCCACTTGCCGTAGAATTTCCCGAAAAGGTGGATTTTACGCCCTTCTATACCTGCGTCTTTCCAAATCTTCATCTCTCGTGCCTTCGAAGGGTAATCGAAAAGTACGCCATCTTGCGCGCTTTCAACCCCTGTGAATCCGCTGGGAGTGGGCCGTCCCCCTTCTTTCCCAAACTTTGCGTCTGAAAACCGCCTTCGCCGGGTGGCTCGCTCCCCGACGCGGTCCGCCTCAAGTTTTTCATCGCCAGTTCCGTTATACCCATAAGTGGACGACGAAATCCTTAAGGTCCGGCATGGCGCGCCACGTCACCAGCCGTCACCAAAGCGAGTCATCTTCTTCACGAAGGACTTTCTCGGAGGACACGGGATGGCCAGAGACCACGCGGTGAGCATACGGTGAAGAAATGGTGAAGCTTCGGATAGGCGTGCCTGCGTAGCGGGAGATTAACCACACAAAAGCGACTGATGATTTTGGGTCGTCTCCAGAGGGACTGATAAATGACTGATAAGGAGGTATTGGCGATGGCGGAGGATTTCCAGCGGGCGTCGTTAAGGCTCAATCTTTTTGAGAACGAGGAGTTTGACTTCCAGTTGATAAGAAGCCTTGGCGCTTCCTGCAGGGGCGGCACCACCCTGGGTGAATGTCTGGTCACGGCGAAGCGCATGACGGGTACAATGTGATGA
>FWPV01009302.1_pt1 | contig 16664 bp, 11 predicted proteins | sample 2228371 | NCBI WGS metagenome assembly FWPV01 (sample SAMEA103939776, study PRJEB20133) | metagenome | reverse complement strand
GTGCGTCTTAGCACGGAGGATCTTTGTTCCGGTCCGCAGATTATCGCCGGTCAACCTGGATTCGATGGATTTCGGCGCGCTAAGCGCGCTCGCCGGCGGGCAATGTAGAATCGGAGAGGCCGTGGATATCGCGACCATTCTCGGGATCGTCGCCGGGTTCGGCTTCCTGGCGGGCATCCGCCTCTATGCCACCGTGCTGGTAGCCGGTCTCCTCATCCGTTACCAGTGGATCGAACTCCCCGAGCATCTTTCCCAACTCACCGTTCTCGGCAATCCGTGGGTGCTGGCCATCGCCGGGCTGGCGTTCCTGATCGAGCTTGCCGCCGACAAGATCCCTTACCTCGACTCGTTTTGGGATGCCGTTCATACGTTGATCCGCCCGGTTGGCGCGGCGCTGATCGGGCTGGCGGCGGCGGGTTCCTTATCGCCGGTGTGGCACGTCGTCTTATTCTTGCTGGGCGGGGGCGTCGCCCTCACCACCCATGCCGCCAAAGCGAGCACTCGAGCCGCGGTGAACGCGAGCCCCGAGCCGGTTTCCAATGTCCTCCTCAGCACCATCGAGGACATCTTTGTCGTGGCCGGAACCTGGCTGGTGGTGACTCACCCATTCCTCACCCTGTTCCTGGTCATCGCCCTCCTCGTGGTGATTGCGCTCATTCTGCGGAAGCTCTACCGCTTCCTCCGCGAACGGCTGCGCCGCGGTTGGGCGTGGCTAACGGCTTGAGGCGGGGTGGTTCGGGTTCCACAGCGGCTCTGAGACGCCGGCTGTGTGGTTCGCCCACCTGCTCCAAACAAATAGGGCATCGCTCAACCGGTTCAAATAGCGGATGACCTCCCGGGGGACTTGTTCCCTGCGTGCGAGCGCCACCGCCAGGCGTTCCGCTCGGCGGCAAACTGTCCGGCACACGTGGAGTTCCGCGCTTAGACGGCTGCCGCCCGGCAGAACGAACGATTTCAGCGGCGCCAGGTCTATGTTCGCCGCATCAATCTCCCGCTCCAACCGGGAAACATCGTGATCGGTCACACGCGGCTGCTGCGGTCCGACATCCTCGGGTAGAGTCGCCAGGATCGAGCCGAGATTGAAGAGTTCGTGCTGCACCCGGTAGAGCAAGTCCACCAGCGTTGCAAGCGCCGGGGTCTGCTTAGCCATTTCTTCCGCCGTCGTTCTCGCCAAGCCGACGAACGCGCTCAGCTCGTCCACCGCGCCATAGCACTCAATCCGCAGGCTGTCCTTCGGAGCGCGCTGCCCGCCCACAAGGCTCGTCTCCCCCTCGTCCCCGCCGCGGGTGTAAATGCGATTCAAGTTCAATTGCGGCTCGCGAAAGGGGCGGTCATTCTCCGGCACTTTCTTATTTTCCCAGAACGCGGCCCGGCGGATGCTAGCCTGGAATTTCCGATGGCAGATAAGTTTGACGCGATCAAAAGGCGCTTGGAGGCAGAACGCCGCCCCGCAGCGGCTGCATGGCGACGGCAACCGGTCCATACCGTCTATGGCGGGGCTCAACTGTTCCGCCCGGACACCATCCGGAAATTGGGCGACATCGCGCGGCGGAGTCTGCAAACTTATGCCCCCGATGCGTCCGAACTCGCCCGCGCCGTGGGAGTCAACGGGGCGCCCGGACTGATGGAACAGGTTTACCGCCGCGTCTGGGACAAGCTCTCGCGGGAGCCGGTGGAAGACTTCCGCGTCGACTTCGAGGACGGTTACGGCGCCCGCGCCCCGGCGGAAGAAGACGCCCACGCCGCAGAAGCGGCGCGCCACACCGTCGCCGCCATGGCGGCGGGCGCGCTGCCGCCGTTCTTCGGGATCCGCATCAAGCCTCTCAGCGCGGAATCGCACGACCGGGCGCTGCGCACTCTGGATATCTTCCTCACGCACCTGAGCGGACAAATCCCGGAAAATTTCGTGGTGACTCTACCCAAAGCCGTTTCTCCTGGCGAGCCGCGCGCTTTGGCTGACGCGTTGGACATCCTCGAGCGGGAAACGGGTTTGCCCCCGGGAGCGGTGAAAATCGAGATCATGATCGAGTCGGCGGCGGCGCTCATAGATAGCGATGGGCGATGCCCTCTAACAGCGATGATCCAAGCCGCCCGCGGGCGCTGCACCGGCGCCCACTTTGGCCCCTTCGATTTCACTTCCTCCTGCGGCGTTACTTCGAAATGCCAGGACCTGCGCCACCCGCTTTGCGATTATGCCCGCCGCACGATGCAGGTGGCCTTAGCAGGGACGGAAATGTTCCTGTCCGATGGTCCCACTACGATCATTCCCGTACCGGTTCACCAGAATCCTTCTACTCCAGAGGAAAGCGAAGAGAACCGGCGAGCCGTGCATGGCGCATGGCGCCTCCACTTCGATAACGTATGGCGCGCGCTGAGCGAAGGCATTTACCAAGGGTGGGACTTACATCCCGCGCAGCTTCCTGCGCGCTATGCCGCGGTGTACCTGTTCTTCCTTGGCGAGCTTCCGGCGGCGAGCGAACGCTTACGCAACTTCATGGATAACGCGGCGCGCGCAACCATGGCAGGCTCGGTCTTCGACGACGCCGCCAGCGCTCAGGGTCTACTGAACTTCTTCCTTCGCGCCATAAGCTGCGGCGCGATTCGGGAAGACGAAGCGCCCGCCCTCACCGGGCTCTCACTCGGCGAGCTGCGCTTGGGCTGGTTCCCCGCCATCGTGAGCCGCCGACTAGCCGCAAGCTGACCGGCGCTAGCGCAGGGCGTGTTCGAGCGCTTCCACAAAGAAATACTCGCCCCACATTACGCTCTCGTTCACTCCCAGATTCTTGGGCAGATGGTACACCCCTCCCTTCAGCACCCCTTCCCAACCGGCGTCCTGCGCCGCCGAATAGTTGCTGCACAGCGTGCGCAGGATCCGGATGCCGGTGGACCAGTACAGGTGCCCCTTGACAGTATCTGTCAGAATGCGGGAAAGCCGCAGGAATCCCGACGCTGCGATCGCCGCCGCCGAAGTATCAGCCACCTTGCGGCTTTCCAAGGGAGCGTTATAGTCCCAAGGCGGGACCCCATTCGAAGGCGTGTGGGTAATGTAGTAATCCGCGCACAACTCCGCCGTTTCGAGAAAACGCGGATCGCGCGCGAATTCATAGCAGGCGCCGAAGCCGTAGAGCGCCCACGCCAAGCCGCGGGACCAGCAAGAATCGCCGCGGTAACCTTGATGTGTCGTTTGCCTCAGAAACTCGCCCGTCTCGACATCGAAAATTCCCTCCTGAGCCACCGAACCGTCCCCGCGAACCAGGCAGCGGCGCGCCGTGAGGCAGTGCCGGAGCGCAATGTCCCTCAATTTCTTGTCGCCCGTTTCGCGCGCCGCGAGAAAGATCAAGCCCACGTTCATCATCGAGTCGATGAACAGCGAGTCGTCGCCCACGAAGGAACGCAGATAGCCGCCTTTTTCCTGAAAGCGCGTAGCCATCGTCCGTCCTGCCTGCACCAGAACATCGACGATCGCCGGGTCCCGTTTCAACAAATACCAGCGGTGATAAGCCGACATGAACAGAAACCCGAGATCATGCGCCTCAATATCCAGTTTCCGCGGCTCCAGCGGCTTGGTGTAGCGGATGGCGTTCTCAAGCCAGTACTGAGCTGTCTCGTTCCCGTTGCCGCTGCGTTTGTAAAACAGCCACATCATGCCGGGCAGAAAGCCGTCGCACCAGTGGGTCCATACCGGGCTCTCGTGCTTCCACTTTCCCCCAACCGTGTACATGGGATAGAAGTCCGGCGCGCGCTCAATCAATCCGCGCACCTGCCTCTGGGCAAACTGGAACGTCTCCTCAAACAGCGACCGGTCATTTTCGGCGTCAAACTGAATCACGACACTTCCTCTGTACCATTAGACTGCATTGGAGGGCCGGTCATCCCGGTCCCGGTCTGCTAACATCGCAGTATGCCTGCCAGAATCACGATTTTCAACAACGGTCCCTTGCGGGTAGAGGGAGAATTCACGATTCAGGACGCGGAAGGGAAGGCTTACGGGCTCGGAGGACGCACCGTAGTCTCGCTCTGCCGGTGCGGGCACTCGGCGAACAAGCCGTTTTGCGACGGCAGCCACAACCGCCAGGGATTCGCCTCTCAGTGCCAGGCTTTTGAACTGCCGCCGCCCAAGCCCAAGCTTTAGCCGCAGTCAAGCTTCCAGAACGCAAATATCCGGGAGGTTCCGGTAGTCTTCGGCGTAGTCCAATCCGTAGCCCACAACGAATTCATCCGGGATGGTGAATCCCACATAGTCCACGCACACCGGGCGCAAGCGGCGCTCCGGCTTGTCGAGCAACGCAGCGATGCGGATCGACCGCGGCTTGCGCTGCTCCAGCACATGAATGAGGTAGGTGAGCGTGACGCCGCTATCGACAATGTCTTCCACGATAAGCACGTCCAAGCCCTCGATCGAGGTGTCGAGGTCCTTGGTCACCTTCACCTCGCCCGATGAGGTCTTCCCCCGCCCGTAGCTTGAGATCCCCATGAAATCGATCCGCGCCGGCGTTTTCATGGCGCGCGCGAGATCAGAGAGAAATACAAACGCGCCTTTCAAAATCGCCACCATCTGAACCGGCGCGCGCCCGTCGTAATCCCGGTCGATCTGCGCCGCGAGTTCCTCAATGCGCGCCCGGATCTGCTCGGCGCTGATAAGCACCCGGGGTTTTGCTGGAGCCATGCGAATCTTAATCCGCCGTGCGCAGCCTCGCGCTTGGCGGCCCTATGTGTATGTGCGCGCCGGTAGCGCTTCCCGGCACGGATTTGCGGAAAGCAAAGTAGGGGATCTTTTCCGCTTCGAGAAAGCGCAGCAGCCACTCGCCTTCTTTTTGATCGGGGTGCAGCGCGACGTCCACCCGCCCGCGATGGTCGAAGCCCAGAGATCTGTGAAAGGCGGTATCCCCGCGGGCGCTCACCGGCAGCGGACGCGAAAATTCCTTTTGAAACGCCGCCGCCAGCCTCTTGAAGTGGCTATCGGTAAACACCCCGTTGCCATCAAAACGGACCACCGTAGCGCGCACCGGTTCCTCCACAGGTTGATCATGAGCCGCGGCTTCCGCTTCCACTTCCGCCCGCGCCATGGCCATCAGCTCCTCGAAAAGGCGCGCGCGGCTTTCCGCCAAGTCCAGAGTCTTGCGGACCCGATCCAAATCCTGGAGCAACGGTGTGAGCGCCGTCCGGGGCATCGCGCCTTCTTCCACCAGCCGTTTCGTGGACTCCAGCCGGTTTCTCTGGCGCTCCACCTCGCGCCGGGCTGCCGCCACCATCTCGGCGGATTGCTCCTCGGTCAAGTCCTCGACGCCCACCGAACCGTAAAGCGTCCGCTCCAACGTCTCCTGATCCCGCGCCGCCGCTAGCGCGCGTTCGGCTTCCTCAAGCTTGAGCCGCGGCGCGGCGCCGGCTTCGACGAGCTTGCGCAGACGTTCCACTTCTTCGGTCGCGCGCCGCATGGCCGGCGAGTCGGCGGCCGCCGGCAGGACTGCCGCAAGCCACAGCCCCGCCCCAAGAAGCACAAATCGCATCGGGTTCAGCTAACATTGTAGTACGATACGGTCAGGAGGAAGTTCCCAAGCGAGTGGAACGAAAGGCGAAGAAATCCACCACCCCCCGCAAGTCCGCCCCACGGAAAAAGGCGGAGAAAGAGGTTCCCAACTGGCTGGTGGCCGTTCAGGCTGCGCAGAGCAAGAAAGCAGAGAACATTAAGGTGCTTGATCTGCGTCAGGTGAGCAGCTTCGCGGATTACTTTGTCATCTGCTCGGGGTCCAATCCCCGTCAGATTCAAGCCATCAGCGATGAAGTCGGCTTGCAACTCAAGAAGAAGTTAGGAGAAACTCCCCTCAACATCGAGGGCTACAACAACGCTGAGTGGATTTTGCTCGATTACGCCGACCTGCTCGTGCACGTCTTCTCGGCCCATGCCCGTGAATATTACGCCTTGGACCGGCTATGGCGCCACGCCGCCGAAGTCGAGATCCCGAAATCCTGAGCCGTCCGCGCCGCGGCTATCTGGTCACCAGGACCCTTGTTCCCCGCATGATGACCCGGGCGAAGGAGTGATACGTGGGGCCGAGCGGCGAGCGCTCCTTCGAGAAAAACGTCAGGTGAACCACATCGCCGATCTCCGCCCTGCCGCTCACGCGGTTCACTGTGTCGTAGGTCTGTATGCGGTTGTTCATCGCCGTGGGATTGAAGAAATACTCAAACTTGCCGTCGACCACCGGCAAATATCCCTGGTCGAGCACCGCCCCCGGAATCACCGCCGCATAGTAGACTGACTTGGCGCTTGAGCGGCCCGTGATCTTCAGCCCTTGCACCGGGTTGAATGTCGAGTCCGCCGGCAGGTCGAGAGCCAGCTCCGGAACGTTTTTCGGGCGGTCCTTTTCCAAAACGTAAAACTCTCCCCCCGTGGCGGGCAGCCCCGGCATGATCGCCGGATAGCCGTTCCAATCCGCATCGATCGTATAGCGGTAAATCCCGGGTTCGTCGAGCGTCCACCGTTCGCTGCCCACAAACGTGCCAAAGGCGTCTCCCTTGCCCCGGGCAGTCACGGTACGCCCATCCGGATAGCGCAGGGTGAATGTCACGTTCACCGGCAAGATCGGATCGATTTGCAGCGCCGCGGCGAACGTCATCCCGGTTTCATACACCATGCCCGGCCGCACGCCGACCAAGAAAACGCGAGCTTTCCTTCCGTCCGGTCCAACGATGTCCTCCGCTCCCGGAGAAATGACCCGGTTATTGTTGGAGCCTTTCGGCAGCAGGAACGCGGAAGCGATGTAGCCGGCGTAAGCCGGCGGCTCACCCGGCCGCCGCAGAACAACCCCGCCGAGCAGCCGGTAAATGTCTCCCGGCAAGTCGCCGTTACTCGAAGCGTTGATCTGTCCGCCGAAAGAGTTAGGGCTCGTTGGCCAGTACGGCGCCCGAACGTTGTTCTCTCCCACCAGAAAACGGCCCATGAAGCCCGGGCGCGGCGCGGCTGCATAGTAGTAAGCCCACTGCGTGATGTATTCCGGGAACAGATGCGGCGACAGTCCGTTCGAGGTTCTGAGCTCAACGTTCGTCACCCCGATTGAATTCCACCGGTTGTCCCACGGCTGGGGATTCTTCTTCCACTCATACAGCAGCACCGGCTCGATCTTGTTTGCGCCCTGACCTTCGCTCGCGATCAGCAGCACATCGCCTGATTGATACGGGAAGTTGATGTGGGCCAGATAATTCGTTTCCGTGGCGGTGTCCACCCAACCTTCAAAGTTGGTCTCGCCCCGCTCCAACGGTTTCCCCCCGACGACCACTTTCTTTCCCCGGGCCACAATCGGACCGTTGGGATCATACACCACGCCCGCGTGGCGATAACTCGAAACCCAGAGGTGCCCCTTGGCGTCGGTGTATGTCGCCAGCACGTGAGCCAGATATTCCCCCGGGGCGTCCAGAAGCAGGCTCTGATTACCCTGCGCCGCCGTAAACACGCCCCCGATCGTCGCCTTCCCGCTCCACGAAGCCACCTTCACCTGCGAAGGATCCGAATTCACGAACAGGCGGGCGTCCACATGAACATCGCACGGCACCGCCGGCGCAAACGCCAAATCGCGGCTGTACCGGGAACCCACCGGGTAGGGCATGCCTTGGAATGTAGCCGTGATCATCGTCAGGCGGTTCGCGATCCAAAAGCGGTAGTTGCCGCCACCCACGTATTTGTTGCCCCAAATGTCGGCGATCCACCCGGTCACCCGCACCCGGTACTGCCCGTAAGCCGGGGGACGCCACGCCGTAATCGCGGACTTCCGGGTCGTCGGCCACTGCCCGGTGTTCCCCACAAACGGATGCGTGCCGAGATCCGTCACGCTGCCATCCGGATTGTGAACGATCACCGAAATCTCACCCTTCGTGTAGTCCCAAGGAATGTTGGATCGCAATTCGATCGTATCGGCCAGGAATTGGGGTTCGAGCGTGTAGGACAACGCCCGGCCCGCGGCGTCGAAACGGGGCAGGATCACGTCATCTTGTATCAGGTTCCGCCCGGAGATGCCAAAAACCTGTCTGTCCTCATCCGCCACCACGCCCCGGTAGCCGTTGGAATTGTAGTTGTAAAGCAGGATCCACGGAATGCGGGGCTGAATGCGCTGTGCGTCCACCGGCTTCCCTGAGACGTCCACGCCGTTCGCCCGAACCGGTTGCATATACAGGTGCGATTCCGTAGGCCGCCCTTTGAAGAACGGACGGGTGGCGAAGCTATCTCCATTCAGGCTGTAGTTGCGGCTGCCCACCGTCACGCCGTAGTCCACCCGCACCCGGTAAATGCCCGGCGGCAGGTCTGCCGGCAAAATCTGCGACGCTTCAAAAGCAATTTTTAGAACGTCGCCTTCGACGACCGCGGCTTTCAAGGGGATCTTGACGAGTTGATCAACCGGCGTCCGGAACGCGTAACCAAAGCGGTTTGTCGCGGCGCCGGGAATACCGCCTTCGATCGGCAATCCCGTGGGCGTGAGCAACGTGGACATCCTCTCCGCGCACCTCAGCCGCAAGACGCCGTTGCTGTCGAACGTCCTTTCCGCTGTCACCAAGAATAGAAAGCCGTCGGCCTTAATTTTCGCCGCCTCAAGATTGGCCAGATGCTGCTTGGTAATCCATAACGCGCCTTTCACATTGAGTGTGTCGCCCGGATTCCACCGCGCGGGGGAGACGGCGACTTCCGTCTTCCATTCCCCGTGAATTGTGTATCCCGACTCCACCCGCCGCAGCGGCTCTTCCGCCGCCGTTAAAGGGAGTCCCGCTAAGAGCGCGGCTAGCGCCGCCGCCCCAAAACCAATCGAGATACTACGAGTGTCCATACGACCCACCCTGCCAGTATAGTATCGGACTTTCAGACCTCGACATGCGGACTGTGGGACGCAATCCTCCCCGGCCCGGTTTCTAGTACTTTTACCCAAGTAGTACTGACGAGCAGACAGTGATCCCAACCCCGGCATTCGGGTGTATATTTGGGGTGGGAGGCGTGCTATGCATCCCGGCTGGGTTGTTCTTGCCTATTCCTGCGCCGTCTTCCTGGCGCTGGAGCTCCTGTACAAGTTTCACGCGCGGGCGTGGTACTGGCATGTGCTGAGCGTAGCCGCGGCGTTAGCTCTCGGCTTGGCGCGGCTGCCCGAGCAATGGTCGGGCCCATCGGTTGACCTGTTGATCGGCTCCATTTTTGTGTTCCTGATGGTGTGGGGACTGGCCGCTCCCTTGTTCCGGAAGCATAAGCATTTTCGTTTCGAAAAGCATGCCTGAGGCGGCGTCTTGCCGCCCGTCCGGATGAGCGGACCCCGGGTCAGGTAGACTACCCGTGAGGATGGGTAGTATTCAAAATGCGGTGAGAGGGGTGGCGGCGTTTTTCCTGACGCCGCTTTTTTGCCTCGCCTCCACCACACTTTGGGTCTCGCCGGACGGCGATGACGCCTCTCCGGGCACGCGGGAACGGCCCCTGGCGACGCTCGCAGGCGCTCGGAACGCCATCCGGCGCTTACAGCCCTTGACCGGACCCGTGCAGGTCTGGATCCTGCCGGGAACCTACCTGTTGAGCGAGCCGGTCGTCTTCACGCCGGAGGATTCGGGCACCGCGGAGTTTCCAATCGTTTACGCCGCGGCTTCGCCCGAAAAGCCGGTGTTCAGCGGCGGGCGCGCCATCAAGGGATTCCGTCAGAGCGAGAGCGGCGTTTGGACGGCGCAGGCGCCATTCCGGTTCGAGCAATTATGGGTGAATGGGCGGCGGGCAGTTCGCGCCCGCAGTCCAAACGAATTTTATTATTACGCCGCGGCGCCGGTGGCCTACGGAGTGGATCCCGCCTCCGGCGAGACCCGTGATCTGTCCCGCCGAGCTTTCCGGGCTCGAAGCGACGATCTTGGCATCCTTGCTGCGCTGCCCCCGGAGGAATTGCGCGAGGTGGTGGTCACCGCCTATCACTCTTGGGAAGTCTCGCACCACCGCGTAGCCGCCATCGACCCTGGCACGGGAGTTCTTTACCTGACGAACGACGCACGCTGGCCGTTTTTCAACTTCGGCGACTACCCGCGATATCATCTGGAAAACTTCCGCTCCGCGCTCGACGCCCCCGGCGAGTGGTTCCTCGACGCCGCCAACACCCTTCACTACCTTCCTCTGCTAGGCGAGGATATGCGCACAGCCGAAGTCATCGCGCCGGCGATCGATCAGTTCGTCGTATTCGCCGGAGACGCCGCCGCGGGAAGGCGCGTCTCCCACATCACTCTGCGAGGGCTTGCTTTTCGCCACAGCCGCTATCTCCTCCCGCCTGCGGGGCATGCCGACAATCAGGCTGCCTCCACGATTCCCGCGGTGATCATGGCGGACGGCGCTGACAACATCCATCTCGAAGATCTCGAGATCGCCCACACGGGCGTCTATGGGGTTTGGTTCCGCCGCGGTTGCCGCAACTCCTACATCGAGCGGTGTTATCTCCATGACCTTGGGGCGGGAGGGGTGCGCATCGGAGAGACTTCGATCGCCTCGAACCCTGCCGAGCGCACTTGGGGCATCGTCGTGGATAACAACATCATCCGCCACGGCGGGCTTTTCTTCCAAGGCGCAGTGGGGGTCTGGATCGGCCAAAGCGGGTTCAATCGCGTCACCCACAACGAAATCGCGGACTTCCGGTACACCGGCGTGAGCGTGGGCTGGCGATGGGGCTACGCCGAAAGTTTGGCCGAGTCCAATACCATCGACTTCAACCACATCCATCACATCGGCTGGGGCGTTCTCAGCGACATGGGCGGAGTCTACACGCTCGGTCCTTCGCCGGGCACAACGGTGTCGCACAACCGCATCCACGACGTGTACTCGTTCGACCTTTACGGGCGCGGCGGTTGGGGCTTGTACAACGATGAAGGCTCCTCCTGGATCGTCATGGAGAACAATCTGGTGTACAACACCAAAACCGGCGGCTATCATCAACACTACGGGCGGGAGAATGAAGTCCGGAACAACATCTTCGCCAACGCGGTCACGGCGCAATTGCAGCGCTCGCGCGTAGAGCCGCATCTTTCTTTCACCTTTTCGCACAACATCGTTTATTGGGAGACGGGGCAACTCTTGTGGGGCAGTTGGAGCGACGCGAACGTCAAGCTGGAGAGGAACCTTTATTGGGACGCCTCCGGACGCCCGGTTTCCTTCCAAGGCATGACGTTCGCACAGTGGCAAGCGAGCGGCAAGGACGCCGGCTCTGTGATCGCGGATCCGCTTTTCGTCGATCCGGCGGCGGGCGATTTTCGTTTGGCGCCGGACTCGCCGGCACTGGCGTTAGGCTTCAAACCCTTCGATGCTTCCCTGGCGGGGGTCTACGGGCATCCGGCGTGGCGGGCGCTCGCCGAAAGCGTCGATTACCCTCCGGTGCGGTTCGCGCCGCAGCCGCCTCCCCGTCCTCCTCTCACGTTTTTTGACGACTTTGAAGCCACTCCTCCCGGCGGCGCTCCGGCATTCGCCCGCGTGAGCGTGGAAAACCGCGGGGATTCCATCCGCGTGGTGGAAGAAACCGCCGCGAGCGGGAAGCGAAGTCTGAAAATCACCGACGCTCCGGGATTGCAGTACGCATACAACCCGCACTTCTATTACATGCCGAACCATACGGGCGGCGTGACGCGGTGCAGCTTCGATATTCGAGTCGAGGCGGGCGTAAGCATGTACCATGAGTGGCGCGACAACGCCAGCCCTTACCGCGTGGGACCGAGTTTCTGGATCACGAACGGCAGGCTGCGGATCAACAACGCCGATGTGATGGACATCCCCGCGGGGCAGTGGGTGCATATCGACGTCACTGCGGCGTCAGGCGAGCAATCCACCGGCGCCTGGGATTTGACGGTCCGGCTACCGGGCGGCGTGGTTCGTGAATTTCGCAACTTGCCGAACCGCACCCGCGACTGGCGAACCCTCAACTGGCTCGGTTTCGTAAGCAACGAGACGCGCGCCACGGTGTTCTACCTGGACAACATCGAGCTGGCAAACCAGTGACCCGAAGGGGCTTAACGCCAGTTGACGGCTATGCTAACATAAGGTCGTAGGCAGTGGGAGGTCGTCTAATGGTAAGACTGCAGACTCTGGATCTGCCTATCGGGGTTCGAGTCCCTGCCTCCCAGCCAACCTTTTATTGATTCCTTGGATTCTCAGGCTTCGGGACTTCGTGTACCTGCCTTTCGGTATGCCGGTGGCCCAAGATCGGCCCCGGGCGCTTTACACGGCCAGCTCTTCTGGTTTGCCGGTCTTCGGAGTCCAGCGGCCGTAAACGAAGGCGCCTTTGACCCCTGCGGGCGGCGCAGCCTGCGGAACCAGCCGCATCCACACCACCCCGGCGCCCTCGGCGGATTCCAAGGCGGCGCCAAGCCAACCGGGATGCTCCAGCCACCGGGTTTTCCACGGCTCGCCGGCGGCAGTCACCACCATAGCCGCGCCGATTCGGGTCTCCGCGGCGGGCGTCTTCATCGACGCCTTGAAATGCCACTGATTCTCCCGCTCTTCGTGATACTCCGGCGGGTTGCCCTGGTTATATGGCGTGTCGAAGACGTCCGTCTGGCTAAACGCCAGCGGCTGCGGGCAGGCTAGCTTCACCGTTAACGACGCGCCTAGCCGCCGCGAAACCACCGTGCGGGCGCCCTCGTCCACCTCCATCTTTTCGAGCGCATGCAGCAGCCACTGAAACTCCGCCGCCTGCGGGGCAGCCAGATCGTCCAGCACCGCATAAACACCCGGACGGAGAAAGAGCACATGCCGGCGGAAGCGGCTCAATTTGCCGGCGTACGCCGCGGTCGCATCGCCGCAGACATAAGCCAGCGCCTGCTGGAAGCGGAAGTCCGCGATGCGGCCGTTCGCCTGCCGGCTGCGCACCACCTGCCCCTCCCCGTTCACCAGAATCGAATTGTTAGCCTTCGTCTGGCGGGTCCATTCGGCGTGGTGCGGCATGCCGTAGCTCGGACCGTAATAACCCGACGGAATGGCGAGCGCCTTGCCGCCCTTGAGGATGGCGAACGAGTTCTGGTCGGCGTGCGAATGGCTGATGCTGCCGAACGGGCTGCTCTTGAACAAGAAGAAAGCGTCCCGCTTCGGGTCGTCCAGAGCGCTGTGCAGCGCCGCCCAGCCAATGCCGCGAAAGACGGCGCAGGAGGGCATGCCCGTCGGGGGCTTCGGCTTGACGTTGTCCTCCGTAACCAGCGATATCAGCGGGTCTACCGAGCCTTCGGGCGCGGACTGCTCCGCCCACCACGCGCAAACCGGATCCTGGAACCGGCGGGCGTGGTGCGTCATCAGAGCCGCGCCGCCCATGCGGCCGCGATCGGCGCCGTCGCCAAACGGCTTCATCTCGCCGATGGGCGAGGTGCAATAGAGGAAAAACCGCCGCACGTTGCGGAAAAATGGGCGCTTATAAAGGTCGAACCCTACCCGCCGCAGCGACTCGAGAGCCGCCAGGTAAATTACGTTGTAGGCCAGCGCATAGCTGATCCCCTCCGCCCAACCGCCGTCCGCATCACCCCAGTGGGGATAGAAAGTCGTCAGACCGCGCAGCGAGTACTCCAGCCACTCGGGCGCATCCGGCGCTTCGGTCTTGAGCACGATGGCATGCTCGGCGAGGTAAGCGATCAGCCGCCCGTTGTGGCTCTCCTCCGGCGTTGTCAGGTAATTGGCCCTGCGCAACCGCCGGATGATCTCCGCGCCGCGGTCCACGGTCAGCTTGGCGATCTTTTGCCGCTCCGCGGGACTGAACAGCGGATACAGGAAGTCGTAAGCCCGGTGCCCGTGGCGCGCCATGCTGAGCCCCGGCTCATCGCCAAACCGCGACAAGAGCGACATCGGACCGTCCACGCCCCATGGCTCGACGGTCAACAGGATTTCTTTGCCCCGTAGACCGTACTTTTCCTCTCCGCTCAAGAGATAAGCCACCGCAAGCGGCGTGAGGGCGGCGTCCACGCGCTGCCGGAACTCGCGGAAGTAACGGGTGTAGCCCATCCGAGCCCGGTTGGGACCTTCGAACGTGTGATATTGCGGAGGAACCGGCAGGGGCGTCTTCAACGCCCGGTCCGCCTGCGCCTTGACGAGCGCCCAATCCCGCTTGCGCGTGGTGGTGAGGGTCTTGCGGATCGCCGGCAGGTCCTCGCCCAGGAAAATGTAGCGCGGATGGGCGTCGGGGACCCGGGCGAGAATGCGTTTCGGGTCCTCCCAAGGCAACTCGGGAACCCCGGCGGGGATGGTAAACTTCCAGGCGCCCCGCTTGGCGATTGAGTTGCCCTTCGCATCCAAAGCCTCCACATCCCAACGGTACTCTCCGGAAGGAAAGGTTCGAGACGGCAGATGCACGGGATCCTTGTCCGTCTTGCCCTCATAGACCACCCGACCGCGGCTGTCCTCAACCGTTAGCCGGTAGGAGACGGCGCCGCCGGCAGGCCACCACGCGAAGCCGGGCGGGTTCACACCCACCGTCATGCCGTCCGCCGGGCAGGGGAATAGCGACCTCTCCGGAGGCGTCTTCGGGAATCCGGGCGGCTGCGGCGCCGCGCCCGGAGCTGCGACCGGCGTCCACGGAGCCGCCGCCAACGCGATGAGCTGTCTTCGGGTAGCTTTCATAAAACTTAACATTGACTATATCGCAGAGTTGCCCGGGACTTGCGCCGAATCGCTATCCTATCGGAGAAGGCTGCGTAAATGGCGTCCAAACCCAAGGTCGTGGTGGTGATGCCGGCGTACAACGCCGAGAAGACACTGCACATGACATATGCCGATCTGCCCCGCGAGGTCGTCGATATGGTGATCCTGGTCGACGACGGCAGCTCTGACGACACCGTGCGCATCGCCCGCGAGCTCGGTCTTGAAATTTTCATGCATAACCGCAACTACGGTTATGGGGCCAACCAGAAGACTTGCTACCGCGAGGCGCTCAAAGCGGGCGCGGATATCATCGTCATGGTGCACCCGGATTATCAGTACGACCCGACGTTGCTGCCCCAAATTATCGCGCCGATTCAGAACGGCAGCGCGGACGTTGTGCTCGGTTCGCGCCTCCTCGGCGCCAACCCCATGGCGCAGGGCATGCCGTGGTGGAAGTACATCTCCAACCGCTTCCTGACGTGGCTCGAAAACCTCGTGTTCGGCTTGAGGCTCTCTGAATACCATACCGGCTACCGCGCCTACCGCCGCGAGGCGTTGGAAGCCGTCAATTTTACGATGAACTCCGACGCCTTCATCTTCGATCAGGAGATCATCGCGCAGTTCGTCGAAAGAAAGCTGCGCATCGCCGAAGTGCCCGTTCCGACGCGTTACTTTCAGGCGGCGTCGTCCGCCTCTTTCTTTCAGAGCACGGTGTACGGACTCTCCATCCTCTGGCTGCTGTTGCGCTACTGGCTCCACTCGAAAGGATTGGTGCGTTCGCGCCAATTTGAAAGCCTGGGAGCGCGCTACACAGGGGTGAGCGTAGCGCCATGAGGGCCGCCAACCCCTTGAAGAATAGGCGGCTGGTCTTCGGTTTGGAGTGCGCCGCCGTGTTCGTTCTGGCGGCGGCTCTCATCTGGCCGCTTTTCAAGCTGAAGTACATGGACAGCTGGGCGTCAATCGAGTCCACGTTCATCGCCGACGCCCGCATGCTCAAGGAGCGGCTCCCGCACCCTGGCTGGCAGCCCTACTGGTATTGCGGCACCCGCTGGGACTACATCTACCCGCCTGCGCTGCGCTACGGCACTGCGCTGCTGAGCAAAGGCTTCGGCATGGTTCCGGCGCGGGCGTATCATCTTTACACTGCGATTTTCTATGCGCTGGGGATTCTGGGCGTCTTCCTATTGGTCCGCGCGGGCAGCCGCTCGCGGCGCGCGGCGTGGCTCTCAGCCGCGGCGGCAGCCACGCTGTCGCCCATCTTTTTGTTCGCGAAGGACGTCCGCGTCGACGCCCGCATTGCGCACAGCCTTCCGCAGCGGTTGAACGCGCTCCTGCGGTACGGGGAGGGACCGCATATCAGCGCCCTGGCTGTGCTGGGATTCGCCTTAGCCTTTTCCTGGTTAGCGCTGCGGGAGCGCCGCCCCGCGATGCTCGCACTTGCCGCTTTGGCAAGCGCCTTAGTGGTCTCGAACAATTTCTATGGCGCCACGGCGCTGGCTTGCTTCTATCCGTTCCTGGTATGGGCGCTCTGGCTCACCCACGGCGGCCACAAGATCCTCTATCGCGCGGCGGCGATCCCGGCGCTGGCATGGGGCCTGACGGCGATATGGCTCACGCCTTCCTACGTCCAAATCACCACCCGGAACCTGAAGCTGGTTTCGAGGCCCGGCAATGGGTGGTCCTGGGCGGCATTGGCGCTCTTTCTCGTTGTTTTCGCCATTCTCACCTGGAAATGGGCGCGCGGCAAGCAGGAACTGGCCTGGGTCGTTTTCCTCAGCGGCGCCACGAGCTTCATCTGGCTGTATGTTTTGCGTGAGCGTTTCGTCAACTTCCGGGTATTCGGCGAACCGGGGCGCCTCGGCCCGGAATTCGACCTGTTGACCCTCATCAGTGCGATCGAGGTTCTGCGGAGACTTTGGCCCCGGATGGCGGGGAAAGCCGTCTGTTCCATGGCTGCCTTAACCGCCGTATGGTTCGCTTGGCCTTACCTCCGGCACGCCCACAGCCGGGATCTGTACCCCGTGGATCCCGCGCCGGAAAAGCGCGTCGAATTCGAGAT
>FWPV01009298.1_pt1 | contig 16667 bp, 16 predicted proteins | sample 2228371 | NCBI WGS metagenome assembly FWPV01 (sample SAMEA103939776, study PRJEB20133) | metagenome | reverse complement strand
ACCACGATTCGCAGCCAGAAGGCGTCGAGGAGGGTTACCGACACCAGCGTGCCGCCGACGATCACCACCGCACTGAGGGCCCGGGTGGCGGCACGGACCAGCCCCCGTTCGTTTTCGACGAAACCGGGCAGGGCGTATATGTTGATGTGTCTATGACAGATGGCCTTGTCTCCTGGATGTCTGCCCCATTGGGCATGTTTCTAAACTCAGGCATCCCTTCAATTCCTCATGAACCAGCTTATGGTGTTTTCAAGACAAAAGACGGCAAGTTTATCACCTTGAGTATTGCTCACGAAGACCATTTCTGGACTAATCTGTGCCAGGTATTGCGTCTGAATGAACTTGCGGGTTTGACACGAGAAGAAAGGAGAGCCAGGCGAGAAGAGCTTGTGTCCATACTCAAAGAGGCACTTCTACGGAGGACTCGAGATGAATGGGTTCAAATTCTAACCTCGGCTAATGTGGCTGCAGGTCCGCTTTATAGCTATCCTGAGGTTATCAACGATCCCCACCTTAAGTATAGGAGGCTGTTCATGGAGATAGAACAGGGCGGGAAAAGACTCAAGCAAGTAGCCCATCCGCTCAAGTTTTTTGCTGTCGCTACTAAAACAGACCTTCCCCCTCCTGAGTTGGGGGAGCACACCATCGAAATTCTGTCTGGGTTGGGATATGACAAAGCGGAGATCAAGAAACTTAGCTACGAAGGCATTATATAGTAGGTGGTGAGAAGAAAAGGAGGTAGCAAAGTGGCAGAACAAGTTGGTAATCGGGTGTTAGGCGTAATCAAAGCTGTGAAAGGGGTCTGCAGTGCAGGACATAAGGTGGGCGATCAAGTGGAACTAAGTGGGTATAGCTCTGGTGGTCTTTGTGGCTTTTTATACCATGACATTTTTCCTTATATAATTATGCTTCAGTTCGGCGGAGGCTTTCCCCAAGAATGGGGAGATCCGGACGTCGTGGAGCTTGACTGCCTGGATAAATGGAACACCGTCACCATAGAACTGCGTCGAGTCAAGGAATAGCTTCTCATTGTAGTTGCGGCTCAATCTATGAATTACCACCAGCGTTTGCTCAAATTTCAGGTGAGAAAATAGGAGCAAGATAATGGGAACATATAAGGACATATTGAGCGTTTAAGCCGGGTCTAACGAAAGATTGGAAAGGAGGTAACTTATGGATCTTGGACTTAAGGGTAAAGTAGCAGTTGTGACAGGGTCTGGTCGGGGAATAGGCCGTGCCATCGCAATGACGCTGGCTGCTGAGGGGGCGAAGGTGGCAATCAATGACTACTACCTTGAAAGAGCGGAGGCTGTAGCAAAAGAGATCGAGAGTTCAGGTGGTGAAGCCATGCCCATACAAGCAGATATAACTAAGGCTGACCAAGTGCAGCAGATGGTTGGTAGGATGTTAGACAGTTGGGGCAAGGTGGATATATTGGTTAATAACGCCGGCATACCGGCTGGAGTGTTGGAGACCAACGCTTTGTCCCTGATGCACACCTTTATGGAATCAAGCAAAGCGGAATGGGACAGGTTAATTGAGCTTGATCTTTACGGAGTGCTCAATTGCTGTCATGCAGTTCTCGGACCTATGTCACGACAAAACTATGGAAAGATAGTAAGCATTATCTCCGACGCCGGAAGGATTGGTGAACCAAGACAGGCAGTGTACTCCGGAGTAAAGGCGGGCATTGTTGGCTTTAGCAAAGCCTTAGCCAAGGAAGTAGCACGTTACAAGATAAATGTCAATTGTGTCGCGCCTTCAGCCACTACTGGAACTTACCTTTCCCAATTGACAGGCTCGGATCAACCCAGAACTGATGAAGAGAAGGAGAGGCTACGCAAGGTTATGAGTGTCTATCCCCTAGCGCGCTCCATGGGGCGCCTAGGCATCCCATCAGACATAGCCAATGCAGTGGCTTTTCTTGTCTCTGATGTCTCAGAGTGGATCACAGGGCAGGTATTAAGCGTTAATGGCGGATATTGTATGGTAGATTGACAAGGGAGGACTGTCATGAAATATGAGACCATTCTGTATGAGAAGCAAAATGGCGTGCGGGTAGTTACCCTGAATCGCCCAGAGCGCTTGAACGCCATTAACTTTCAACTAGCGTACGAGCTGTACAATGTCCTCGATGAGATAGATGAGGACGAGGGGGCAAGAGCCGTGATTCTGACTGGTGCTGGCAGGGGATTTTGCGCTGGTGCCGATATCAAAGAGATGGCTGACCCAAATGCCAAACGGCTCCCGGTGGGCATGCGCTATACTTTCTTCAATAAACTTGAAGATCTGGGCAAACCTGTCATTGCTGCCATAAATGGCCCCTGTAACGGTGGCGGGTTGGAAATTGCTCTCTGTTGTGATTTTCGCATTGCTTCTGAAACCGCAAACTTCGGATTTGGGGAGGTGAAATTAGGTGTAATCCCAGCCGGGGGCGGTACGGCGAGACTGCCACGGCTCATTGGCCCAGCTAAGGCAAAGGAGTTCCTCTACTTTGGAAACAGGATTGATGCCCAGCAGGCATACCAGGTTGGGCTCGTCAATAAGATCGTCCCTCTTGAGAACCTGATGACAGAAGCCAAGAATTGGGCTGCTGAGCTGGCAGAGAGACCACCTCTTTCGCTAAAAATGCTTAAATATTGCGTTAACCTTGGCATGCAGATGGACTTGCTAAGCGCTATAGACTACGAGTCCAAATGTGCTGGCATATTGAGGAATACTGAAGACCACGTGGAAGGGGTGAGGGCTTTCGTAGAGAAGCGTAAGCCCGTGTTTAAAGGAAGGTAATTACCAGTCTCCAAGACACGTGTTAAATAGCGGCAAATGGAGGTCTCCTTGGAAGGATGGGCGAGGAAAGGAAGAAGTTACCTATAAAGGCGGGGTTGTTTAAGCCTCCAGACGATGGACATGGTGGCTATCTCATTGGAAGCAAATGCAAGGTGTGTGGTGTCTATTTCCATCCCAAGAGGGTGGTGTGTGCTAATTGCTATAGCGAAGATTTAGAAGAGGTTGCACTGAGCGGAAGAGGGAAGATTACAACCTATACCATCGTCCGAACCAGCTATCCAGGCACTCCGGTAACCGCGCCCTTCATAACGGCTCAAGTGGAGCTACCGGAGAAGGTTAGGGTTCTAAGCTTGATAACGGGGATCGACTTCGATAAGGTGGAGATCGGCACCGAGGTGGAGCTTTGCTTTTGGAAAACAGGAGAGGACGATAAGGGCAATGAGATTGTAGCATATGCCTTTCGGCCTGTATCGAAATAAAGGTTACGGAGGGACTTTGATAGTGAAAAAAGAGGTAGTGATACTTGGGGTGGGAATGACCAAGTTTGGCAGGGTAACTGGACGAGGTCTGCTGGAGATGGCTCGGGAGGCAGGTCTTAAGGCTCTCAAGGACGCGGGTGTTGACTTTCGTGACATTCAGATTGGGTTCTGTGCCCACTGCAATCAACCCATGGGTACTGGTTTGGATTGCTTTGCTGAATTGGGAATGACTGGAATTCCGGTGACCAACGTGGAGGTAGCCTGTGCTAGCGAATCCCGCGGGGTGCTGTTGGCTGCTGAGCTCATAGCTGCCGGTGCTTTCGATACGGCTCTGGTTATTGGCATTGAGAAGATGCCAAGAGGCATGGTGCCATCAATAGGGGACTTAAGCGATATGCCTTACAAGTTTCTGACTGGAATTATGCCTATGCCTGGGGAGTATGCCATGCAAGCTCGGGAGCATATGCATCTGTACGGCACAAAAGTTGAGCACTTTGCCAAGGCAGCCGAGAAAGCACACCGCAATGGCAGCCTTAATCCCAATGCCACCTACCAAGACGTCTATAGCCTTGAACAAATCTTGAACTCACGAATGATAGCTGACCCGATAACTATGTTGATGTGTTCAGCCAATGCTGATGGCGCTACAGCCACTGTGGTTTGCTCCAAGAAGAAGGCGAAGAAGTATACGACAAAGCCTATGTTCCTAGTGGGCTGGGCTGCAGGCACCCCGATGTATGTAAAGGGCGAGTCAATCAGTTTGGCTGAAGGTCCAACCAAATACCTAGCTAAGCAGGTGTACGAGATGTCAGGTTTGGGTCCTGAGGATGTAGATGTGGCACAGGTGCACGATGCTTTCAGCCCTGGTGAGATTTGGCTCATTGAAGATTTAGGGTTTTGTCCCAAGGGTGAAGGTGGTCCCTTTGTCTGGGAAGGCAATACCGAGATCGGAGGTAAAATTCCCGTAAACACTGATGGTGGGCTAGTCAGTTGCGGACATCCCATAGGTGCTACCGGTGGTCGCATGATTGCTGAACTGTGCTGGCAACTTAGAGGAACAGCTGGACCCAGACAGGTACCTGGTAAGCCAAAGGTGGCATTGCTCCACAATCAGGGCTTGGGTGGTACGAATGTGATGATGTTCAAGATGTAATCACCGATACACATGATCATGATCGACCAAATAGGGAGGGTATCATGGATTTCGATTTCACTGAGGAACAAAGAATGCTACGGAAAAACATACGTGATTTCTTGGACAAAGAGATTGCCCCAATCGTTGATGAGCGTGAGCGCCATGGACCTTTTACCAGAGAGGAGGTAGTAGGCTTCATAAAAAAGCTCATGCCGTTTGGTGTCTATATAGGCGCTCTTCCCGAAGAGCATGGGGGCATGGGCCTTAACAATGTGACGATGGGACTGCTTAACGAGGAGTTGTCCCGAGTCTGGGCAAGCCTAGCAGCCACTATCGGTATCGCTCAGCTAGCGCCTAAGAACATTGCAGGCACTTCCGAGGAATTGCAAAAGCGGTTTCTTCCTCGAATAAAAGAGGGTGAATTAATCGGCTGCTCAGCCATAACAGAGCCGAACGCAGGTTCAGATGCTGCACATATTGAAACCAGTGCGGTACTTGATGGCAATACATATGTGATAAATGGTACAAAAACATGGATTTCAAATGGTACCATTGCTGACATATGTATGTTGCTGGCAGTTACCGACAGGAGCAAAGGACCCTTGGGTATATCCACAATTGTAGTGGAAAAGGCAGTCTCGCCCTGGGAGGCGAAGGAGCTCCATAAGATAGGGTGGCGCTGCTTTCCCACAGGCGAAATGTATTTCACTGACTGCCGTGTACCCAAGGCGAATCTCGTTGTGACAGATGCGGCATCCGGGTACAAAAGGACAATGCAAGAATTTGAGGTTGCCCGCTCGGGAATGGCAGTAATGGCCGCAGGGATCTGCCAGGCAGCTGTTGAAGCTGCGATAGGCTATGCCCGCGATAGAAAACAGTTCGGACGACCTATAGGCAGCTTTCAGATGATCCAGGAGATGATTGCTGATATGATCATCGAAACCGAGGCAGCCCGGTTGCTGGGGTATAGAGCTTTCTACCTTATCGACAAAGGTGTCAGAGCACGCCTTGAGTCCTCCATAGCCAAGGCTTACGCCTGCGAAGCTGCTGTGAGAGTGACTTCACGGGCTATCCAGATCCATGGTGCCGTGGGTCTTTCTGACGAGTACCCAGTGGAAAGGTATTTTAGAGATGCGAGGATGCTCACTATACCTGATGGGACAACCCAAATCCAGAAACTGATAGTTGGTCGCGAGTCCATCGGCATAAGAGCCTTCTTCTAGGAAGTATGGAACAATAATGACGGGGCAAGAAGATAGCGAGCCTGGCTTGAGGAAGACTAATGAGCGAGAATATCGTACTTGATGTGAGAGACGTTTACCTCAGTTTTGGTGGTGTTTTGGCACTTGGTGGGGTGTCACTCCATGTAAGTAAGGGGGAGATTGTAGGACTGATCGGTCCCAACGGATCAGGAAAAAGTTCTCTGCTCAACTGCGTAAATGGATTCTACCGCCCAGATTCGGGGAGGATTTACTTCGACGGCAAAGATATTACACGGCTTGCACCGTACAAGATTGCTCAACTGGGTGTTGGTCGAACCTTCCAGGGTATTCAACTGTACCTAGGTATGACTGTTCTTCAGAACCTTCTTGCCGGGAGGCATTTAAAAATGAAGTCCAACCCGCTGGCAGCTATTACCTATTGGCCATGGATACATCGTGAGGAGGTGGAACACCGACGGGTAGTAGAGGAGATCATAGATTTCTTGGAGATTGAATCCGTAAGAGACTGGGTTGTTGGTGCTTTGGGATATGGTCTGCGCAAGCGGGTTGACCTCGGCAGGGCGCTAGCCTTAGAGCCCAAGATACTCCTGCTGGACGAACCTACTGCCGGTATGAACGTGGAGGAAAAAGGTGACATGGTGAGGTTCATTCTTGATATTCGAGAGGCGATGAATATCCCCATAGTTCTGGTGGAACATGATATGGAGATAGTCATGGACATCGTCGATAGGGTGGTTGTACTTGATTTTGGGCATAAGATTGCTGAGGGATGCCCTGAAGCAGTGAGGGCTGACCCGCAGGTTATCAAAGCCTATCTGGGTGAGGAGGAAGACGCGTGACAGGAGTAACAGGAACCGAACTCGGCACCTTGCCGCAATATCTGAAAAGGAATTATGAGCTCTTTGCTGATCAGGTGGCAGAGCGAGAAAAGGACTATGGCATCTGGAAGACGTATACCTGGCGGGAAGTCTATCAGCAGGTCAAGTATATATCACTGGGTCTCCTGAGCTTGGGTCTGCAGAGGGGTGACAAGGTCAGTATAATCGGCAATAACGAACCTGAATTATACTGGTCTATATTCGCCGTAAACTGCGCTGGTGGTGTTATGGTTTGTCTTTACCCCGATTCGATCCCTTCTGAAGTGGAATACATTGTAAAGGATTCTGACTCTGTATTCGTTATTGCTGAGGACCAAGAGCAAGTAGACAAGTTCTTGGAAATAAAGGATAGGTTGTCTCAATTGAAAAAAGTAATCTACTGGGATGCTAAGGGGATGTGGTTGTATGATGACCCTATCCTTATATCATGGAAAGAAGTCCAGGAGCTAGGTAGGAAATATGAAGCGGAACATCCGGGGGTGTTCGAGAGGCTTATCGAGCAAGTGAAACCTACAGATACAGCGGCTATTTCGTATACGTCAGGCACTACTGGAGATCCCAAGGGAATAGTAGGGAATCATCTTGTCACGATGGATAACGTTGAGAGGCTTCTTTCAGCCTATGGAAAGCATCTTAAGGAAGGGGCTCAATACCTCACCTATATTTCGCCAGCCTGGGGCACAGAGCAGCTTTTTGGGGTGAGCATGGGATTAGTAAGACCTATGGTGGTCAATTTTCCTGAAGAACCCGAGACGGTCTTGAGAAATATTCGGGAGATAGCTCCAGAGTTTCTAATGTTTGGTCCTAGGCAGTGGGAAATGCTGGTGCGTGCGGTAGAAGCGCGGATGCTAGATGCTAACTGGGCACAGAGGTGGTTTTACCGTGTGTTCATGCCCATCGGTCATAAAGTGGCAGTCCGCAGAGCAGAAGGCAAAAAAGTAGGGCTTGGTCTATCGTTTCTCAGATGGCTTGGCGAAATCTTTCTGTTCCGTCCGCTAAAAGATAAGCTTGGTTTGATGAAAGTCAAGATAGCCATCACAGGGGGCACGAGCATATCTCCAGACATATTCTATTTCTTCCACGGCATCGGGGTTGAGCTGCGGCAGGGCTACGGAGCTTCGGAGGTGGGACTACTTACCACTCACTTCGACGATGCCATCAGGTTTGATACCGCGGGTCAAATATACTACACTAACCCAAAGTATGGACCGCCACTAGAGGTCAGGATTTCCCAGGAAGGAGAGATCCTCGCCCGTGGCGGGTCATTTTTCTTAGGTTACTATAAGAAGCCTGAAGCTAGCGCCAAGAAGCTGGATAGCGAAGGGTGGTATCACACAGGAGATGCCGGCTACATCACTGAGAGTGGCGATGTAGTGGTGCTCGACAGGATTGAAGACCTCAGAACCTTATCCACCGGTTATAAGTTTCCCCCTCAATTCATCGAGGTCCGTCTCAGGTATAGCCCCTTTATCCGGGAAGCACTAGTGTTTGGTGACGAAACTAAGCCATTTGTTTCTGCTTTAGTAGACATTGACCCGGAGACTGTGGGGCGGTGGGCAGAGAGGCGGCGTATCCCATACACTACGTTTCCCGAGCTGAGCCAGAAAAATGAGGTCTGCCAGCTAGTCCGGGGCGAAATCGAAAAGGTGAATAAGAATTTGCCGCCAGAATCCAGGATTAGAAAATTTGTCAACCTGCATAAGCCGTTCGACCCCGACGAAGGTGATTTGACCAGAACCAGAAAGCTTCGTCGACACTTCGTGGAGGAGCGCTACGCTGATATTGTGGAAAGCATCTACAGGGGAGATAAAGATTTTACAGCTCAGGCTCCGGTCAAATATCGTGACGGTCGGACTGGAGTAATCACCACCAAGGTAACGATCAACGAGGTTTGAGCAAATGGTTGAATTAATTCAGTACTTACTTAATGGTATGGTCATCGGTGGTGTGTATAGCGTAGTGGCTATAGCCTTCATCGTCATTTACCGAAGCACCATGGTCTTCAATTTTGCCCAGGGGGAAATGGTCATGGTGGGGGGCTTCTTGTGCTGGTCGGTGCTAAGTTACACTCCTTTGCCTTGGTGGCTTGCGGTAATCGTCGCCATGGTAGCCACTGCAGGGGTCGGGCTTCTCTTGGAAAGGCTTGCCATACGTCCTCTAATCGGTCAACCCCTTTTTGCCATCGTGATGGTAACCATAGCCCTCATCCTGGTGATTAGAGGACTCGTCATCATGATCTGGGGGACTTTCCCAAGAAGGTTCCCTCCGATACTAGGTGAAGCTGTTTTGCCACTAGGTCCATTTACCTTTTCTCCCTCGTTGCTCTTCGGGTTAATAGTGGCAGCTGTGATAGTCGTCGCCCTGTGGTGGATATTTAATAAGAGCATGGTGGGACTAACTATGTCTGCCACAGCCGAGGATCACCAAGTAGCCAGGGCACTGGGTATTAGTGTGAAACAGAGCATGAGCATAGCTTGGGCAATGGCAGGAGCCATATCTGCGATTGCAGCCATAGCCTGGCTAAGTGGTCGCAGCATTGGTCTTCCAGCAGCGGATATCGGGCTACGAGCCCTCCCCTGTGCCCTGTTAGCCGGATTGGAGTCAGTGCCGGGTGCATTAGTTGCTGGCATAATTGTTGGGATTGCAGAGAGCCTAGCTATGGGTTATCTGGACCAGCTAACAGAAGGCGGCATGTCATATGTAACGCCGTTCCTAATCATGTTGCTGATTCTAATCATTAGACCTCAAGGGTTATTCGGATGGAAACGAATAGAAAGGCTATAAGAAAGGGGAGATATGTTACCATCTGGCACTTTCCCAGAAAATTATGAGCAGGACAAGGCAATCATACGCACTCGCCTCCAGTGGGGGCTATTCGTAAGTTTCTTGGTTCTTTTAGGCTTTGTACCTGTATTGGTGTCAGATGCCACCTTGGGTATATTGTCATTGATGGGCATCTTCATGGTAGCGGTCATTGGCTTACAAATACTCGTTGGATATTGTGGTCAAATAAATTTGGGGCAGTCCTCATTCATGGGTGTGGGTGGGCTACTGGGTTGCCTTGTGGCGGTGAGGCTGAACCTGCCCGTCGAAGCGGCTTTGATTATCGGTGGGTTAGCCGGCGCTGTCTACGGGCTTATCTTTGCTGTCCCAGCTATAAGGGTTAAGGGCTATTATTTAGCGTTGACTACCATGGCGGCACAGCTGATTTTTCACTTTATATTCACTCGTGTCCCCCAAGAGGTCTACTTGGGCACATATGGGGGCTTCCCGGTAACACCTCCCAAACTTATAACTGGGGCACAGCTCACTTCGCCCGCAAGCATGTATTATCTGATCTTGGTAGTACTTGCCGTTCTAGTTTTCGTTGCCACCAACATAACAAGAAGCAAGCTGGGAAGAGCTTTTATGGCCATCAGAGACAACGATGTTGCAGCACAGGTGATGGGGATTAACATAGTTTTGTACAAATTTCTCGCTTTCTTCATATGTACTTTCTTTGCTGGTATTGCCGGTGTGCTGTGGGGCTACTATTCACGTTATGTTAGCGTTGAGCAGTTCACCCTGGTGCAATCAGTGTTTATGCTGGGCATGCTCATTGTGGGGGGACTGGGCAGCATTCTGGGAGCAATACTGGGCACCATATTTTTGAGAACGTTACAGGAGATAGTTAATGCTATAGGTCCCACACTTGCATTGGTAGTTCCTCAGTTGGGTGCAGGTATCATTTTCGCCCTGATGAATGTAATGGTTGGTCTGATAATCATACTGTTCTTGATTTTCGAACCGCGGGGACTGGCTCACCGCTGGAGGATATTCCAGAGGTTCTACCGACTGTGGCCTTTTCCTTATTCTTAGAAGGTAATGGATGACATATGTCCAGTAAAGGGGGGTGATGCACAAAGGAATAAAATAAAAGCGACCAAGAAAATTAGACCTTTTTCATCTACAAATTACAAATCAAGGAGGTTAGAGAGATGAAAGGAAGTTGTGTGCCAATTGCGATGTTTGTTTGTGTTATCTTGCTTTTGACTACCCTGCTTTCTGCTGGCTGTGCTAAGCCGGCTCCACCCACCGCTGTCCACGAATACGTGATCCCTAACTATGCAGATGTGACTGGACCCTATTCTGAGCTGAACCGCATTATCATACCCGCGCAAAACGTGGTGTTCGGCTGGTGGAATGAGAACGTGGGCAAGAAGATGGGCGTGAAGCTGGTCAACAAAGTATATGATACCAGATATGACTCCGCAGAGACAGCATCAATCCACGCCAGAGCGGTGGTCAGTGACAAGCCGATAGCCATACTCACTGGTGGTGCCCCCATGGTCCTTCCCATAATGGCAAAGGTAGCTGAACAGAAGATAGTAGTTATCCATGGCACGTGCGGAGTTAGTTTCTTTCATCAGCCAGGGGGATGGGTCTTCAGCCCATTGCGTGATTATGCCACCCTCGCCACTGGCTCCCTAGAATGGTTCTGTGAGGAATACTGGAAAAAGCCACAAAAGCCACGAATGGTAATGTCCATATTTGAAGGTGTAGCTGGTAAGGATATAGCTGTGCCATTGCTAGCCTGGGTAAAGACTTATCCTAAGCTCGAGTTGGTCTTTGGAGACATCCTGTGGCACCCACCAACCCCAGTTGAGCTCTCAGGACTAGCGAGGAAGATCATGGAAGAGGGAAAGCCAGACGTTGTTTCCTTTTCCGGAACTGCTGTCTCGACTACCGTGTTCTACAGCGCAATGAAGGAGCTAGGATACCTGCATAAAGTACCTATTTACACCCCACCCTACTTGGGTTTAGCCGTATTAGCCAAGATGTTAGGCGCTGAGGCACTGGAAGGAGACTTTGAATACAACGGGGTGGATTACTCCACAGGCACAAAGGCACAAAAGATCTTTGCGGAAAACATTGACAAGTACGCCCCAGGGACTCCCTGGGGGAGCGCCGCCAGCCAATATAGCTTTCAGGTTTACATGCTGACTAGGGCTGTGGAAAGGGCTGTGGAAAAAGTGGGGCCTGCGAACTTAACTGGACAGGCGCTTTATGATGTGCTTAACAAAGGGGAATTTAAGGCAGCAGAATTCTACGGACTGACTGGCGATGTGAAGTTCAACCCTGATGACAGACTGGCAGGGGTTGACACCGTGTACTGCTACCAAATGAAAAAAGGAGTGCCCACGCTGGTAGGCAAACATGGTGTCTCCGAGCTCTCGCTGCCACTCAAGTACAAGTAATAGTTTGGTCACGGAGCTTTACAATAAAGGTCAGGCTAAAATGTACAGGCTCGCCGGTGCTCTTTAAGAGCGTTTGTTCAAAGAGCATCGTGAGATACCTCGACGAGGAAATAAACATATGCTAAAACTGAACAATGTGGAGGTAATGTATCAGGGGACTATCCTGGTTCTAAAGGGTGTATCTATGGATGTACCCGAGGGGACCATAGTTACCCTCATTGGTGCCAATGGGGCAGGGAAGACTACCACATTGAAGAGCATCTCAGGGCTGCTTTCAGCTGAGGAAGGCGAGGTCACCGATGGCAACATAATGTTCAATGGGGAACGTATAGACCATGCAGAACCATCCGATATAGTGCGGATGGGGATACTGCAAGTGATGGAGGGGAGAAGGATTCTGCAACACCTTACGGTAGAGCAGAACCTGAAGGTGGGGGCACACCTTCGCCATGACCCGCAGGGTATTAAAGATGATTTACAGAAGGTGTACGACTACTTCCCCCCACTTGAGCGGCTGAGAAATCAAGTTTCTGGCTGGCTCTCTGGTGGAGAACAGCAAATGCTGGTGATTGGCAGAGCACTTATGGCTAAGCCAAAGGTAATGCTCCTAGATGAACCATCGCTCGGGCTGTCGCCGATACTGGTAAGGGAGATATTCCGCACTCTGCACCGTCTCAACAGTGAAGAGAAGATAGCAATGCTCTTAGTGGAACAGAATGCTAGGATAGCGCTGCAACTTGCTCAGCACGGCTATGTCCTTGAAAACGGACGGATCGTTCTCGATGGTCCCTCCCCCAAGTTAAGAGATAATGAGGATATTAAGGAATTCTATTTAGGGTTAAGTCGAGTAGGTGAGAGGAAAAGCTATAGGGCTATAAAACATTACAAAAGACGTAAAAGGTGGCTAGGCTGAGGGGCTAGATGGGTGACGGCGGAACTTGATGGGCTAAAACTTAATGCCTTGAGCTTCAGGTTGGGTCGCGTAGTATTAAGTCCGTTATTGAGATAAGAAACCTTGGTAGAAAGGGCATCGCTGTGTGTGCCAATGCTACCATTGACAGTGACATAAACTCAGTAGTGGAAGCGGCAGTAGCAGAATGGGGAAAAATAGATATACTGGTAAACAGCGCAGGTGTTGGTTCCAGAAAGCCAATCGTGCCTCTCCCTGATTACAAACCTGCGTGGGCAGAGACGGTAAAGGACTTCTTTTCGCCAACAAGCAACGAGGAATGGCGCAATATGGTAGATGCCAATTTGAACACTGTATTTTTGGCGACTCGAGCAGTAGGCCCACACATGATTCGGCAGAATAAAGGGAAATTCATGAACATTACCTCTATGACAGGCAACAAGGGCTATTCATATCAGGTATTCTACTGCACCACCAAAGCAGCGGTAAGCATGTATACTCGAGCTCTAGCCCTGGAGTGGGCAAGATACAACATCAATGTGAACGCAATTGGTTCAGGATATGTAGCTACCAAGATGACAGCCATGCTTTTCCAAAATAAGGCTACGAGAGACAAATTGCTGCGTTCTATTCCACTTGGCCGCCTGTGCTCACCCAGGGAAGTGGGGCTGTTAGCAGTCTATCTAGTTTCAGAAGCTTCTAATTATCTGACCGGACAGACCATCTATCTTGATGGTGGTGTTTTAGCTTGATGTTTGCGGGGACAGACTTCAGCCTCGGTCTAAAAGGGAGGTGACAAATTCTATGGCTAATAGAGTTCCTATACGAGAAGGTGCCTTTATAGAAAGCCCGGAAGGTGGGATATTGTTGGGCAACAAGTGCAAATCGTGTGGACAGGTTTTTTTCCCAAAAGTAATTCTTTGCCTAGCCTGCCTTAATCAAGACATGGAAGATTTAAGACTGAGCAGAAAAGGGAGGTTGTATTCCTACACGATTAGTCACATGCCTTCCACGCACTTCCAGCCGCCATATGCCATAGGCTACGTAGTTCTACCTGAGGGAGTGCGAATCTTCGCCCCATTAGAAATAGTAGAAGGCAAACCTTTTCACATAGATATGGAAATGGAAGTAATTATTGACAAGCTGTGGCAGGAAGATGATAACGAAGTTATCGGCTATAAGTTTAAGCCAGTTTGAATCGATTGCAAACTCCCCGAAAGGAGGATTACTGTGAGACAGGTTGCTGTAATAGGAGTGGGTCAAAGTATATTTGGTAAGTCCCCGCAAAGGAGTGCCGTCGATCTGGGGCGCGAAGCTGTCCTAGCAGCAATTAAGGACGCCGGTGTAAGCCCCAAAGATATTCAGGTTGCCTACGCATCGCGGCTCTATGATGCAGGGACGATGGCTCAGGCAATATTAAAAGAAGTGGGTATAAGTAATCTTGAGATGGTAAATGTCGAGAATGCCTGCGCTGGGGGGGCTACTGCCTTCAGGGGGGTATGGAAGGATATAGCTACTGGTCTGTACGATATCGGCATTGCAATTGGTGTAGAGTCAATGACTACCAGCCCCATAGCTCGCAAGTTGATTCCCCCGCCTAAAGATGATTTGGATGGTCAATTAGGATTGACCATGCCTGGCATTTTTGCCATCCTTGCGCGAAGGCAGATGCACGAGTACGGAGCCACTTTGGAGGATTTTGCCCTGATATCGGTTAAGAATCACCGCCATGGGTGTTTGAATCCCTTCGCCCAGTATCGAAAAGAATTCACTGTAGAAGAAATCCTTAATTCACGTATGATATGTGATCCAATTACATTGTTACAGTGTTGTCCTAACACCGATGGAGCCGCAGCTGCCATTCTGTGTTCCTTGAAAATAGCTAAGAGATATACTACAAAACCAATAAAAGTCATTGGTTCGGCACTACTGTCTGGCGACTACACATACAGTCACAAAGATATCACTGTTTCCCCCTTGGGCAGCAAGACAGCTAAGATGGCTTATGAGATGGCAGGTGTTGGGCCTGAGGACATAGATGTGGTCGAGCTTCATGATGCCTTTGCCAATGAGGAAATGCTACGTTACGAAGAACTCGGTCTTTGCAAGCCCGGCGAGGGAGTACGCTTGGTGAGAGAAAAGGCGACATGGGTGGGTGGCAGAATACCGGTTAATCCTAGCGGCGGGCTGCTTGCCTTAGGGCATCCGTTGAGTGCTTCTGGCGTGCGCAACATAGCAGAGATCGTCTGGCATCTAAGAGGACAGGCTGGCGATAGACAAACCCCAAATGCCAAGATTGGATTAGCTCACATGCTTGGAGGTTCGGTTGCCGGCCTTGAAGCTGGTGCTTGTAGCGTCCATATACTGGCGCGATGATAAGAAAATGAGGTCGGTATGCTAAAGACACGAGTCACCGACATGCTAGGAATAGAATACCCTATCCTGCAAGGGGGTATGCTCTGGGTATCTCGGGCTGAGCTGGTGGCTGCAGTTTCCAATGCTGGAGGTCTGGGGATCCTTAGCTCATGGACTTTCTCCACCGTTGCGGAACTGAGACAAGAAATACAAAAGACTAAGGCTCTGACCAATAAGCCGTTTGGCGTTAATCTCCCCATAGCACCAGCTTTGCGCCCGCTGGATGTGGATGGAGTTACTGATGCGATCATCGTGGAAGGAGTAAAAATCGTTGAGACTGCTGGGCGCATCACTAAGCCACTTGTAGATCGCCTTAGGGAGAATGGAGTGAAAGTATTGCACAAGTGTACTGCCGTCCGTTTTGCCCGCACTGCGGAAAGAATGGGATGCGACGCTGTGATTATTGACGGCTATGAATGCGGTGGTCACCCCGGAGAAGATGATGTGACCTCGCTTATACTTATACCGCTTACAAGGGATGCTATTGAGATTCCGGTTATAGCTGCTGGTGGCTTTGCAGATGGTCGTGGTCTGGTAGCTGCCTTGGCACTAGGGGCTGAAGCAGTGTTAATGGGGACACGCTTCATGGCCACACAAGAGAGTCCGGTACATTATGGTGTGAAAAAGCACCTCGTCCTGTCATCCGAAAGGGATACTGTGCTGTTGCTACGTTCTTTACGTAATACTGCCCGTGTGTTACGTAATACCGCGGCGCAAAAGGTCATAGAAATGGAGTGTAAAGGTGTAAAGCTAGAAGACTTGGCACCTTTGATCTCGGGTATAGGGGAGAGGACAGTTTTTGAAACAGGCGACCTGGAAAAAGGCCTGGTTCACTGTGGCCAGTCTGTTGGACTAGTTAGAGACATCCCTACCGTAAAGGAACTTGTAGATCGCATTATGAAAGAAGCAAACGATATCATTGCCAGATTCGCAGCTTGCGCTGAAAGCTAAGAAAGCCAACTGTCTTAGTCTGTTCCTCTCTGAAAAGCCAGCTCTGTCAAGTTTTTCCATCTTCTGACAGGTGCTTCCCTTTTCATCTTTCCGTGCCTAAATAGGCACAATATGTCTTTCAGGTGGATGTATGGAGTCAGCAAAAATTGGGACAGTCAAGCCTTGAGAAATATTGGACACTTTAGCGGCAATTTCCCTGCTCCCTGACAGTTCTATTATAGTCTTTTCTTTTCTCTTGCCACCCGAAATCAGCGATTGAGATGGCAGTGTAGTATGAAATTGTGTAAAGCTAAAGGAATTGTAGGAAAGACATCCTGGCGGATTTGAGAGGGCGCGGTCTTGAGGAACCACTCCTGTTCATCGGTGACGGGCTCAAGGGGCTGGACTAAGCGGTGAAGGAAATATCCCATGGCTGACTTTCAGAGCTGCATTCTCCACAAGGTACGGAGTACGCTAAGCGAGGTAAGAAAGAAGCATCAGAGGCAGTAGCAGAGGATATACAGCAGGTCTACTGGTAACGAGATGAGGCAGGGTCTTAAGGAGGCGTTAGCTGCCTTCTGCCGGGAGTGGAGAGTGCTTTGTCCTGAGGTGACCAAGTCCTGGGAACGTGAGCTCCCACATCTGACCACTTACCTAAATTATCCCGAAGAAT
>FWPV01005586.1_pt1 | contig 16667 bp, 16 predicted proteins | sample 2228371 | NCBI WGS metagenome assembly FWPV01 (sample SAMEA103939776, study PRJEB20133) | metagenome | reverse complement strand
TCCAAGCGGCGGCCGGTCGTCGCCCTGGACGAGCTGATCATCTCGAGTTCAAGTCACGAACATCCCGAAGCCGTGGCCGAGTCTCAGGACACTACCCGTATCCTCAACGAGGTGATTCGCAAGTTGGACGCAACGAGGCAGGAACTATTGGTGTTGAAATTCACTGAAGGGTTATCCAATCTGGAGATCGGCAGCATCATGGGGCGCAGCGAAGGCGCGATCAAGTCGCTCTATCATCGCACGCTGTTATCCATGCGCAAGGAGCTGCTGAAGAAAGGTCTTCACTTGGAATGATACGACTACAAGAGTCTTTTCAGAACGGCTTGAGCCGTGTTGCCGAGCTTAACGCGCGAATGCGCCAACGTTTGGAACTTGTCGGACTCTTGCCTCCTCCGGACGAGGAGCCCGAGCCGCTCAAGAGCGCCGTACAGGTTGCTTTACAACCCATTCGAACGCCGTCAAACTTTCGCCAAAGCTTACGGAATAACTTGACTATCGCCGCGCAGCACAGGATGTCGGGGTTGGTTGTCGAATACCCCAGGCCCTGGCGGCAAGGCGTCATGTTGGGGCTATCGCTGGGCTTCCTTGCTGCGACGGTGGCCGCGTTCGTGCTTCTGTTTCGCCCCTCAAAAGGATAAATGCTCGCCCGTTGCTTTAATAATAGACGATCAAGGAATCAGGGCTTAGCTTGGCCGCTTTGATGATCTAAAGTGTGAAAGGTGTATGGGCCTCCTGGGCCAGAGTCTGCAGCTCGGCGAGCATGTTAGGATTATAGGGGATGCCAGTAACCAGTCGCTGTCGGCGCGTGTGCATCTCCATTTCTCCCGGTAACCAGACGCGCTCCACTCCCGGCGCTTTGCGCGTGGCGCGCATGAAGCGAATCCACTCATCCATGCGCCTCTTGAACGCCACGGGGTCGGTAAATTGATCAATCCGCACGGCGGCCATGAAAAATGTATTGTCTCCCGGCTTGTCAAAGACTTTGTACGGATGAGGAATCTCATGGTCGAGCGGCGCTCCGGCCAGCATGCCCGTTAGAAGCTCGATGGCCACTGCGATGCCATAGCCTTTGTGTTCACCAAAGGGGAGCAAAAACCCACCGTTCAAAACCGCTTGAGGGTCGGTGGTTGGGCGGCCCTCGGAATCCGCGTAACTGTTCTCGGGCAGCTTTGCGCCCTTTTGAATGCAAAGATATAGCCGCCCCCAAGTGCCTTTGCATGTGGCACCGTCCACCGTGATGGGTGGCTCTTCATCCGCGGGGATCGCTATGGCATAAGGGTTATTGCCCTGGCGCGCCTCGGCCCCACCGGTGGGCGGCATCGAAGCGATGACATTGGTGAGCGAAACGCCGATCATATCATGGGGCAGCGCCATGCGGGCGTAATAGCCTGCCGGGCCATAGTGGTTACAGTTGCGGATGAGCGTCAATCCCAGACCGCAGGCCGCCGCCTTTTGGATGGCCAGCTCCATGGCCAACTTGCCGCCCACCGGGCCTAGCACATTGTCGCCGTCAAGCAGCGCTGTACAGGCATGATCTTTAACTCGACGAATGATGGGATGGGGATTGACGCCGCCCGCGCGCAGGCGATCCATGTACCATTTGAGCCGAATCATGCCGTGCGTGTCCAGACCCATCAGGTCGGCCTCCACGAGACAGTCGGTCACGGTCTCGGCATGTTCGCGAGGGATACCCAACCCCATCTGGATGCGCGTGGAGAGGTCGCGTAGAGTTTCATGGTTCACGTATTTGACTTCAACCATACCTGTCCTCTTTATGCATTTGGGAGCAATGGCTTGGCATACCCTTATTTAAAGATTATCGCAACAAGGCTTGGTAAACCAATGCCTGAAATTGCAACATGATAGGATAATATGCAAAAGGCATCATTTGGATCATGTGTACTGCGATCAGGTCCTCGGCAGGATCAACACAGAACCAGGTGCTGGCCGCGCCATCCCAGCCAAACTCTCCCAGCGATCCGGCGGTTGCGGCGGCGGAGAGGTTGTGCATGACGCGCACGCCCAGACCGTACCCATAGCCGCGCTTATTCATGCGCTGATCAAACCACATCTGTTGGGCGGGCGTGAGGTGGTTAGTTCCCATGAGTTGTACCGTCTTGCGACTCAGAATGCGCACACCATCCAGTTCCCCGCCGTTGACAAGCATCTGCGCGAAACGCGCATAGTCTATGAGGGTGGAGACCAATCCCCCTCCACCGGATTCTAAGGCAGGCGGTTGGTAATAATTCCGCGCAAACTGGCCCTCTGCCAGCTGAAAGCCCTTCTCTGACATCTGATAGAGTGCGGCAAAGCGGTCCAGTTTTTCAGCAGGCACGTAGAAGCCCGTGTCATTCATGCCCAGCGGGTCAAATAGCTCGCGTTTCAGAAACTCGCCAAAGGTCATCCCTGAAAGCACCTCCACGAGCCGCCCTAAAACGTCAATGCACCAGCTATATAGATACTGGCTGCCCGGCTGAAAGGCCAGGGGCAAGCTGGCGAGTGCATCAATGAACTGGGCTGTGGTCAATGACCGCCCAGGTAAGCCGAGCTTCTCGCTGTTTTGTCTATAGACCTTGTCAATGTCCGAATCCCCAAAGCCGTAGCTCAATCCGGCGGTGTGGCAGAAGAGGTCCTTGATCGTGATCTCGCGCTCGGCCGGCACGGTCTGGGGCTTGTCTCCTACTAGGCCGACGAGCACTTGGGGTGCTTTGAAAGCCGGGATGTACTTGCTGATCGGATCGTAGAGCGTATAAAGCCCGCGTTCGTATAGCATCAGCGCTGCTACCGCCGTAATCGGCTTGGACATCGAGTAGATGCGGAAAATCGTGTCCGGTTTGACCGGGCGCCCTCGCTCGACATCGGCCTGGCCAAAACATTGCAAATGGGCAATTTTGCCGTGGCGCGCAACGAGTGTGCTCAACCCGGCAACCTGCCCTCGATCAACATAGCCCTGCATGATGGGCGCGATGCGCGCCAGGCGCTCCGAAGATAGTCCCACGCTTTCGGGTGTGACGGAATGCATCGGTAAGCCTCCTCGTATAGGGATAATGCAACGCGGCCATTTTACACCTATTGCCTGGGCCTGTCACCAAGCCGTTCCATGCCGCTATTACTTCTAGACACAAAATGGTCTGTGACATCATGATCGGAGCAGATGATGGCCGCGGCGCCGATAGGCAGATTGCATCTGGCAAACAGGGCGGGAGATTGCATGCTTTGCAATACTTGGTACAATATAAGCGGTTCACTAGAAGAAATGGAGATCATGTTCATGCGTGCCAGATCATATCTGATCGCATTCGCATTTATCGTGTTTATCGTGGCCGCTCTGGCTCAATGGGCGCAGCGCTCTATCGTCTCTACTTCACGGGCTGCTCAAACACCCGCGCCCGTAACGACAGTAGCCAATCAGACCGCGCCCACAGTTTCTGCCCAGAAATCTACTTCCCCCACGACGGTAATGGCTCAGGTGAGCGGCAACCAGCCCGTCGTCCCTCCCAACACGGTCGCGCCTTCTGCACCGAGCAGCAAAGGGGCGGCAGCGGCAATCGCCGAGGCTGTCGGCAAACAAGCCCCCGGCCAATCCGCACGCGCTGCGGCGGTAATGGCGTCGCCGTCAGCTCAGGCCATGGGCATTGAGGGTCTCGCTTTGCGCCTTAGCCGCCCCCTCATGTTCGACGTGCCCCGCGTCCAAGGGTTGGCGGCTGATGCGCAGTTCTTTTATATCGCCGCCTCGGATGCCAAGCAAGAGCATGCCATCCTGTACCAGGTGTATCGAAGCAGTTATTCCATCGCTAAAGAGCAACGCCTGCAGCAGGGAGGTAAGAGTGTGCTAGGGGGCATGCACATGGGTAGCGAGTTTTTGTGGGCCCCGCTTGCACAAAGGGACGCTGCGTCTAGCCTTGTGCTGGCCATCGATCCGAAAACCCTGGAAGCTAAACGCAGTTTCAGTGTGCCTGATCGTATCCGCGCAGTGGCTCAAGGTCAGGATGGGCACATCTATGGTTTTAACTATGGCTCCTCTTTTCTTTACGAATGGTCTATTGATGGCAAAACGCTACGCAAATCGCCTTGTGCTGTCGGCGTGCAATACCAAGACATGGAAATCGTGCGGGGGAGCCTAGTCTGCACAGGGATGGACCAAAACGGAGGCATCGTTATTGACGTTATTGATCCGAAAAGCCTTAGCTTGCTGGCACGGCACCGCGGCAGCGCGCTAAGCCGCGCCCAAAACATCGTCACACGCGCGGGTTTCGCCTTTTTCAACGGCGAGTTTTATTTTTTGCCGGATGAAGGCACTCGTCCGATGCTCATGACTTATGTATTGGAAGGCACGACTTTAGAGGCTTATGTGCCGAGCACCCGCTAGCGCTCCGCAGGTCCGCGCCACAATCCATATCTAGAATCCCAACGCCAGCTCGGGGAATGAATTTGTGCGTCCAGCCGTTCCCAGGGGTGCTTGATGCGTGCTTGAGTTTCTTCCCACGAGCGCACGCCACTGGTGGCATCGGCGGCCTCTACATTGCATGCCCCTACGGCTACCGCCGAGGTGACCGCCTCCTCCGGCGATTGTCCTTTGAGCACCGCGGTGATAAAGCCGGCGATCGTGGAATCCCCCGCGCCCACCGTACCCACAACGTGCACTTTGAAACAGGGCGCCCATAGCTCCCGGTTGCTCCAGGCTGCGAGGTCAGAAGGGCTGCCCCGCCCTAGTTCGGCCAAGGTGCGAGCCGTCCGTAAGTACAATCCACGGTGTCCCAATTTGAGCGCTACGATCTTGCATCCCATGTCTATCGCTTGCTCCGCCAGGCTGCCTATCTCTTCTGGTGTGATGGCATCGAGCATACGCGCCTGACCAACAGCGCGACGCAACGCGTCAAAACGCTCCCGCCACAACATAAAAAGCAATTCTTCGACGCTCGGCAGGAACATGTCCACGTAAGGCAGCGTCAGGCGCAGAATGGCGGGCCAATCCGCCCGACCGCTGGGGCGCGTTGGGTCGGGCATGGCCATATCCAAAGAGGTGGTGACGCCCTGGGCTTTGGCCTGGCGAAACATCGCAGATAGCTCGACGCCTCCGTCGGCGAACATGCGCCGCATCAACGGGGGATATCCGAAATGAAAATGACGCGCTTGCGCGAGCAATGTCGGAGGCACGTCCTCGGGACCTAAGGTATTTTTTTTTTTAATGATACGGCAACCACCGAGATCTACACCCGGTGGGTTGATGACGATGGTATAAGAGCTGGCCTCATGACAGGTGACGAGATGTTTCGCGAGCCCGGGATCGCGCATGCTCAGGATGCGGCGCGTCAAATCCCCGATTTCATCATCGCCCAAACGCGCTAATAGACTCACCTTCATCCCTAACGTGTACAACGCCAGGCCCGTATTCGGTACGGAGCCCCCCATCGCCAAAACCAAGCCGCCCACTTCAGTAAGCCGTCCAGGGGCCAAGAAACTATCCGACGTCGCCGTGGCAGCGTCGAGAATTTGGGGGATGATATCAACACACAAATGTCCGGCAGCGATCACGTCTATCATCGCCAATCTACCCTCCTGTGGGATTGTCGACGTCAGCATTATACCTCAAAAATATAGGCTGGCCGATACATGAGATGACTTCGTCAATTTCCAAGGCAGAGCGCTCTTTCTTTTTCTTCAAATGTTCTGGCTTTGCCTTGTTCGACAGATGTTTCTCCGCCCATTATAATGATAAAGAAGGGCTTGGTTCAGCAGAAGGCAAGGAGGCGCACAATGATGGATTTGGGAGCTGCGATCGTGGGCACCGGTTTCATGGGGCCGGCGCATACGGAAGCGTTGCGTAGAATTGGCGTGCGCGTAGTGGGCATCCTCGGATCGTCGCCGGAAAAATCCCGACGTGCCGCACAAAATCTGGGCATCCCCAAAGCATACTCTAGCTACGCCGAGATGTTAGCGGATAGAGAAGTGCATGTGGTGCACATCGCTACGCCCAATCGGTTGCATTTGGCCCAGGCGCGCGACGCACTGAAGGCAGGCAAGCACGTGCTTTGTGAAAAGCCGTTGGCCATGAACAGCGCCGAGTCGGCAGAGCTGATCGAACTGTCCGGGCGCGTTGGGCTTGCAGCCGGAGTAAATTATAACATTCGTTTCTATCCCTTGTGCATCGAAGCGCGCGACATGGTGCAACGCGGCGACGTGGGCCAGGTCTACTCGATCTTTGGCTCCTATGTGCAGGATTGGCTTCTCTATCCCACAGATTATAACTGGCGCGTGCTGGCAGAAGAGGGTGGCGCGCTGCGCGCCGTAGCCGATATCGGCACCCACTGGCTTGACCTAGTGCAGAGCATCAGCGGCCTAGATGTGGTGGCTGTGTGCGCCAACCTAAGAGTCGTGCATCCGGTACGTCAGCGTCCCAAAGGTGAGGTAGAGACCTTTGCGGGCAAGGTCGAAAAGGTCGTCCCCACCGAAGCGGTCTCGATTTCTACGGAGGATTGTGGCAGCGTGATGTTACGCTTTGCGGGGGGCGCCATTGGATGTCTATGGGTTTCACAAGTGACGGCGGGGCGCAAGAATTGCCTGCGTTTCGAGATCGCCGGCTCCAAGTGCGCCTTGTCATGGTGTAGCGAGCAGCCCAACGAGATGTGGGTCGGGCGGCGTGAGCGAGCCAACGAGCATTTGATGCGCGACCCAGGGTTGGTCTCTGAGGCTGCACGGCGATATATTTCCTATCCCGGCGGGCATAACGAGGGCTATCCCGATTCGTTCAAACAATGTTTCCGCGCTTTTTACGACTATATCGCGTCCGGAGATTTCAGCGCGCCGCCAACGTTCCCTACCTTCGCCGATGGGCATCGCGAAATTCTCCTTTGTGAGGCAATCCTCGCCAGCCAGCGCGAGAGGCGTTGGGTCGAGCTGGCGAAAGCGTAACGCTCCAGCCTCCCGCAGGTTCTCGTAGCCTGCGGGAGGTTTGGTAAAGTTTGCATTCTGCGGCTTCCCCGCTACAATGGCTTATGCTATCTGTGCCACAGGAGGGGTGTCCGGTATGCTCATCAAAGAAGCCATGACTGTTTTTTGGCAAACCTTGAAAGATACTTGGGAGGAGTTATATTCCCTGGCAATTGTGAACCTCGTTTGGCTTTTTTCATTCTTGCCGCTCGCGCTTAGCACGCTGTTGCCGGTACCCATCGTATTTATCCTGGCGATCTTGATAACGGTCGTCTTGGTGCCTTCGACTACGGCGGGCGTCTATTATGTGGCCAACTCCGTCGCGCACGGCAAGACGTTTCACTTTTCTGATTTCATAGACGGCGTGAAAAAGCTTTGGTGGCGCGCCCTGCTGTGGTGCTTGGCGAACATCGCCTTTCTATTTTTGGTATACACCAACTTACAGTTTTATCCCGCAGTATTCCAGGGCACGTGGGTGCTATTAATCGGCGGATTCTGGTTGGCGGTAGGGATCTTCTGGTTGGTGATGCAGATATATTTCTGGCCGCTCTTGATCGAACAGGAAAAGCCGCGCATGTTGCTGGCTTGGCGCAACTCGGCTTATCTGGTGCTGGCCAACCCGTTCTACGCCTTTTTCGTGGTCGTTTTCAGCGTCTTTTTGTTTGGCCTGAGCGCGGCATTGACATTGCCCCTGATTTTTGTGGGCATGGCACTTTTGGCCGTGTTAGGGAATAATGCCGTGCTGATCCTCCTGGAGAAGTTCGGCATTATCAAAGAGGCGCGTCCCAAAGATTTGCGGTAAGAGATTTTCATCAAAAAGATCTGAATCAGGGGGGCATTCGATGACAAACGAGCGTCCGCAGCCGGTCAAAACCTTTCAGGTGGAACAGCTCAAGGTCGAGGTTTATGCCACGCGTGCCGACCTGGGAGGCGCTTCTGCGCACGACGTGGCCACGCGCCTGCGGCGACTGATTGCCGACCAAGGGCGGGCGCGCGTGATCTTTGCGGCCGCGCCCTCGCAGAACGAGTTCCTGGCGGCATTAGAGGCGATGCCCGATCTGGATTGGGGCAGGGTGGAGGCCTTTCACATGGATGAGTATATCGGCCTGCCGCCCAATGCGCCTCAGAGCTTTGCCCGCTTTTTGCGCGAGCGCCTGTTTGAGCGCGTCAAGCCTGGCCGCGTCGAATATATAGACGGTACGGCCACGGACGCCGAGGCCGAGTGTGCACGCTATGCTCGCCTGTTGGCCGAGCACCCCGTTGACATCGTCTGCGCGGGCATCGGCGAGAACGGCCATCTGGCCTTTAACGATCCGCCCGTGGCCGATTTCAATGACCCCAAGGCCGTCAAGGTCGTGGCGATGGATGAGGTCTGCCGTATGCAGCAGGTGCATGACGGGGCGTTCCCCACGCTCGACGCAGTGCCCAAGATGGCCATCACGCTGACCATCCCCGCGCTCATGGCGGCGCGTTGGTTATATTGTATGGTGCCCGGGCCGACCAAGACGGTGGCCGTGCGTCGCACGTTGCGCGAGCCGATCTCCACGGCTTGCCCTGCCACGATTCTGCGCCGCCACTCCGGTGCCGTGCTGTACGTGGATACGGCGGCTGCCGCGCAACTGGCATGAGCGTCTAAGACAGCGCCTTTATATTATGTGCTGTTTGCGAAGAGTGGCACGTTGCTAGCGCAGATTAAGGAGCAAGAGTGACTTGTTCCAACTGCGCGATGGATTAGAGCTGGCGGTAATAGCTTTCCACCTTGTCCACATCGACTGTTTCATCCATCGGCATGCCCAGCCTTTCGTACAGCCGTCGGCGGCCCTTCATATCGGCGATGAGGATGGCGATAGCGTGCTTGGCCACCTCTTCGGCGATCTCGTAGGGTACCACGAGCACACCATCATCGTCGCATCCGACGATATCGCCCGGCCGCACTTGTACCCCGCCGCAACTGACCGTCGTCTGCACCTCCACTACCTGAATACGCCCCGGGATGATCGTGCGACCACGCTTGCGCGCGCAAATGGGCGTCTTTTGCAGCGCCACCTCATACGTGTCGCGGCAATAGCCATCCGTCACGATCCCCACCGCCCCCTGGGCTACCATGCCGAGCGAATTGTTCGACCCCCAGAAGCCTACCTCGCCGGCATCCCCCGTGCTGGTGACGATCACCGTGCCCGGGCGCACCGTTCCCGGCTCAAAGCCGATGTGCCCCATCTCCTTGAACCAGATGCCGTGCGCGTTGACGATTTCCTCGGTCGTTTTGAGGGGCCACATCGGGCGATTGGTAGGCACGCAACGCTGCGTCGCCGCCACACCCCACCACTTCATCCCCAACCACAAAGGCCGGATCTCGGGGTTCATCAAGCCAATGTTAAAATAGCCGATACCGTCCATCGCGTCGGCCACATCAACGACGCGCAAGTACTTGTAGCGATTGAGCAGTGCATACGTATCGGGTTTTTCAACCATGATTCTATTCCTCCTATGATGTTCACAATCCCATGGGGATGACAAGCATTCTACACAACGTGCCCCGACGGTCAACAGCCAAAGATGCAAGTTGCGCCTTCGCCCTGAAACTCGTATACTGGGCTACCAAGCAGAAATCAAGGAGGCTTTGGATGCGCTTTTCGAACCTGTTTGGTCGTACTCTGCGCGAGCCGCCCGCGGACGCGGAGCTGATCAGTCATCAGCTATCCGTGCGCGCCGGATTGATCCGGCAATTGAGCGCGGGCATCTACAGTTATTTGCCGCTGGGTTGGCGCGTCCTCCGCAAGATCGAACAGATCATGCGCGAAGAGATGGACGCCATCGACGGACAGGAGCTCTGCATGCCGGTTGTGCAGCCCGCCGAAATCTGGCGCGCCACGGGGCGCTATGACGCGCCTGCCCCTGGGTCGGCCTTGTTGCGTTTCAAAGACCGTACGGGGCATGACATGGTGCTTGCCATGACGCATGAAGAGGCCGTGACCGACATTGCCCGGCAGGAGATCCAATCTTATCGCCAACTGCCCATTATGGTTTACCATATTCAGACCAAATTCCGCGACGAGCCTCGCTCGCGGGGTGGGCTGGTGCGTGTGCGCGAGTTTATCATGAAGGATGCCTACAGTTTCGACGCGGATTATGAGGGATTGGATCGTTTTTATCCCCGCATCTATCGGGCCTACGAAAACATCTTTGCGCGATGTGGCGTCAAGGTCGTTGTGGTGGAAGCTGCGACGGGCATTATGGGTGGGGCCATGTCGCACGAGTTTATGGTGGTCAGCGAGGCGGGCGAGGATACGCTTATCCTATGTTCTCAGTGCAAATACGCCGCCAACGCGGAGAAGGCTCAATTCGTCAAAGGCGAGGGTGTGAGAGGCGATCCCGCGCCACTTGAGAAAGTGCCCACCCCCGGTACAACGAGCATCGAAGCGGTGGCAGCGCTTCTGGGCGTTGAAACCAGGCAGACGCTCAAGGCTGTATTCTATAGCACGCCGCAAGGTGAAGTCATCTTTGCGATCATTCGCGGCGATCTAGAAGTGAACCAGGCCAAACTTTCTAACGTTTTGGGCGGGGTCGAGTTACACGCTTCTACCGCCGAAGAGCTGCAAACGGCAGGCATCGTCGCCGGTTATGCTTCGCCGATCGGCCTTTCGGGCGTGCGGGTCATCGCCGACGACTCGATCCAGAGCGGCACTAATTTCGTGGCGGGCGCCAATGAGCCTGGCTATCACATGAAGAATGTGAACTATCCACGCGATTTCCGTGTAGATGCCCTGACCGACATCGCGTTGGCCCGCCCATCGGACCGTTGTGTGCAATGCGGCGCCCCCCTGCAGGCCGTGCGCGGCATCGAGGTGGGGCATCTGTTCAAACTGGGCACCAAGTACAGCGAGGGCATCGGGGCGACGTTTCTCGATCGCGATGGCGTAGCCAAACCCCTGGTGATGGGCTCCTACGGCATCGGCACCGGTCGTTTGATGGCCTGCATCATCGAGCAGAACCACGACGATAAGGGGATTATTTGGCCTGTTAGCGTCGCTCCTTTCCAGGTGTATCTCTTGTCTTTGGGCACCAACGATCCCAACGTGGTGGACGCTGCCGAGGCGCTCTACCAACGCCTCACCAAAGCAGGCTATGAGGTGTTATACGACGATCGCCAAGGCGAGAGCGCGGGCGTCAAATTCAATGACGCCGATCTAACGGGCATCCCTGTGCGTTTGACGATCAGCCGCCGCACGCTCCAGAATCGTGGCGTGGAGATCAAAGCGCGTTGGCAAAGTCAGGTGCGATTGGTTGCTGACAGTGACATCGAGCAAGCGATCACCGAAACTTTGGCCAGCGCTCCTCAGCCAGGTGCCTCATGAGCGCCGGAAGAGGCAAATTAGCGCGCGAACTGGGTAAACATGCCCCATATTTCGAACTCGTGGATGCTCAGAAGCGGGCCGGATGTCCCATCTGCCGCTTGATCTACAAGGCGACCAGTCGCTATTTGGAGAGCATCCTCTACGAAGCCGTACTAGATCCGGACGTGCGCGCTAAACTCAAGGCATCGCGCGGCTTTTGCGCACAACATGTCGAGATGCTCACGCGCAAGCCGGGCCGCGCTCTGGGCATCGCCTTGGTGTATCGCGATACGATTCGCGCCTTGGCCGAGCTTGCCGAAAAAGGCCATTTCGAAAAGGATGATTCTTTTTTTCGCAGGCTGTATAGCAAAAATCGGGGCGGAATGACCATGGCCCTCAAGCTCGCCGCGAGTCAGGGCTGCCCCGCTTGTGAGATCGGCCAGAACGCCGAGCGCACCTTTATCGAGCTTTTGCTCGCTCATCTCCAAGATGACCAGCTCTATAGCGCTTATGCGGAGGGTGAGGGCTTGTGCTTGCCTCACCTGATCCGAGCTCTTGAGATGGTAACCGATGAGGGAATCTTTCGCCGCCTTTTGGAGCCGCAGATAGCCCGTTATCGTCTCATGCTGCGGGATCTGGACGAGTTCATTCGCGAGCGTGACTATCGTTTCCGCATGGAAGAATACGGCGAAGAGGGAGATGTGTGGCTGCGAGCCATGAATGCCGTGGTGGGGGGCGCCGGCATGGGGCTGAGCGCCAGATCCGGCGGCCGACGCTCACTGGAGGATCTTGAGAACCCGCGTCGCTAGCCATATAGTACCGAGCGCCAACGCCTACGTCGCCATTTTGACGTTGGCGCTCGTTAGGCTTACTCAATCGTGATCTTGTAATCCGTAGGCACCAGTTGAATCCAGGTCTTGCCCGGACGCAGGGGAATCAGTTTGCCGTCAGCATCGTAATACTGGATCAGCTCTTTAGGCGAGCTTTGTGACCATTTGGCCTCAATGACCAGCCCGTCTCTCAAGATCTGAGCTCGGCCCGAGCCGCTTATGACGATGTCAATCGCCGTGCTACCCAAGCTGTCCTCGACGATATCCGTTTTCTTGTGCTCGGCATAGAATATAATCACGTTATCGGCCGCGATCTGTTCCTTGGTCAATCCCTCCAGGTGTGGCTTCCCTTGGACGAAACGCAGGTAGCGTCCACTGGATGGGTCGTATTTCCAGTCCACGATGCACGAGGCGGGATAGGGAATGTGGGCCGACAATGCCGGCTTGCCTGCGGGAGGCGTGGTGCTGAACGTATAGCCTTTGATGGGCGTGTCGCGCTCTAGCTTGCGTTCGCGCAGGTACTCGTGAATGCGTTCCACCGAAGTATACATGCGCCCGCGCCAATCATAGCCCTCGAGCACGCTGTAAGGTTTCTCGTGGAAGAACTGGTCAAGATCCACGATCGGGGCCTGTGAAAGTAAGTATCTTATACGGTCGCTCGCGCCGGTATGCACATGGGCGGCATCATATTGCGGGACGATGTAGAGGCCGCTCAAGCGCGCACTGCGCAGTGGCCGAATGCGTGCCACGTTGGTATCGAGATATAGGGCGGTGAAACGGGTGACCATCCATCCGTCCATGATCTCTTCGTAAACGATATCGGCCTGTCCCAAGCCTTCTTGGGGACGAATTTCGGGGTCGTTGCCGATGCGCGCCGCCAGCACGCGCCTTCTCAAAAGCGACGGATCGCTGACGCGAAGGCCCGTCAGCGGGCTTATATCGGCATCGGGCGTGGGGGTAGCCGTTACAGTCGGTGTAGGAGGCACGGGCGTTTTCGTAGGCGCCAAAGTGGCAGTAGGCGGTGGTGTGTTAGAAGGTTCCGCCGTAAAAGTCGGTTTGGCCGTTCTGGTGGGCAATGGCGTAGGAGCCGGCGTAGGTGTAGGAGCAGGGCTGTTGCAACCCGAAAGGATGGCCAAAGTCAGTATCATGATGCCTATCAGACGCCAAACCAGATAGAATTCTTTTTGACATGCCATATGATGTGCTCGAACCTCGCAGGAGGAATTTGGGCGAATTATATCACGTCTGAATCTGGGGCAAAATGCGGGAGAAAATTCGCTTTACCTTCATTTATGGGAGATGAGCATGGATATCCACTTTATGGGTGCTGCGCGCAGCGTCACAGGCTCAATGCACTTGCTTGATGTTAATGGCCATCATATCCTCTTGGAATGTGGCCTGTTCCAGGGGCGCCGTCAGGAATCGTTTGACCGCAACCGCAATCTGCCTTTCGACGCCGGTGCGATTGATGCACTTGTGTTGTCGCACGCACACATTGACCACAGCGGGAATATCCCCAATCTGGTGCGTTCCGGTTTCCAGGGGCCGATCTATGCTACCTCCGCCACGCGCGATTTATGCAGCCTTATGTTGCGCGACTCGGCTCACATTATGGAAAACGATGTCGAATACGTCAACAAAAAGCGCCGCCGACAGGGGCTCGATCCCGTTGCGCCGATTTATACCGCCGACGACGCTTTGCGCAGCCTGAAGCATTTTGTGAGCTTGGAGTATGGGCGCACGATGGCTATAGCGCCAGGTGTTCGTCTGACGTTCTTTGATGCAGGACATATTTTGGGTTCGGCTCTATGCGCGCTAGATGTTGTGGAAGATGGGCGCAGTTATCGTCTATTGTTCACGGGGGATCTGGGACGCCCGAATTTGCTAATCTTGCGTGATCCGCAATGCGGACGTGGACTATATGATCACCGAGAGCACGTATGGGGCACGCTTACATGGTTCGCCCGAAGAAGCCGAGGCGGAGCTTGGGCGTGTCGTCAACGAAACCTATGCGCGTGGCGGCAAATTGATCATCCCGGCATTTTCGGTGGGCCGCACGCAGGAGATCGTCTATGCCCTACATCGCCTGCGCAACACAAACCAGATACCGGCCTTGCCCATGTTCGTTGATTCGCCTTTGGCGACAGACGCGACCGACGTCTTTCGGTTACATCCTGAATGCTATGATGCCGAGACATATGCTTTTATGCTCCAGAACCGCGATCCTTTTGGGTTCCGTGGGCTGGAGTATGTGCAGACCGTTGAAGAAAGCAAGTCCCTCAACGATCGTCAGGAACCCATGATCATCATCAGCGCATCCGGCATGTGCGAGTCCGGGCGTATCCTGCATCACCTCAAGAACAATATCACGGATAGTCGCAACACAATCCTTTTTGTCAGTTTTCAAGCAGAGCACACGCTGGGGCGACGCATCGTAGAGAAGAATGAGACTGTGCCTATTTTCGGCGAACAGTATCCACTGCGAGCCCACGTGGAGCGCATCGACGGCTACAGCGCCCATGCCGACCGTGATGAAATTTTAGATTACGTGCAAAAGCTTGGGCCACAAAGGCTCAAAAAGGTGTTCATCGTGCACGGCGAAGAAGAGGCTGCGTCCGCCCTGGATGGCAGACTGCGCGAGATAGGTGTGAGAGAGACTCTTATCCCTTCTAGAGGAGAAAGGACAAGGGTCTAGCTGTAAAGCGCGGTTGGGGATGTTTCACGCTTGGCGGAGCCCAAAGGATAGCTGGCAATATACTGCCAGGGACCATTTTGGGCTTGCGAGGCTAACCAGATGCGCGACACCTCAAACGACTCATCGAACTTGCACGCCGCCGCAGCGTGCAAAAACTCTTCCAAGCCTTTGTCTGTGAGGCCCAAACCCAAGGTCACGTGTGGTTGGTAAGACTTGACATCCCACTTGTAAAAGTACTCATCCTGAGGAGTAGTCTGATCGGCCAGGGTTTTGAGCAAATCGGCGTGTAAAGCTAACAACGTTTCGGGGTTGGCAATGCTCAGATAGACTACGTTATCATCCTTCCTGAGAAAAGTGCCCAGACCTGTGACCCGAACGCGAAAGGGCTGCCAACGCTTACAAAGATTCGCCACGTTAGCGCCAAATCGCGATGCTGCCGACTCGAGTATGTAAAAAGGCCCTAACAGCGTGATATGGTAGCCCATGTAGGGCTTGGTGCTGCCAAGAAAACTCAAGTATGTATCTTCAATGCGCACCTCAATTTCGCGTGGCACGCGCACCCCAAGTGCATAACGTGTCTGGTCACGTACTTCTGTCACAGGTTCTTCCCTCGTAGCTCGGACAAGCGGCGATCGAGTGAACGATGATGTTAGGATCTTGTGGCCTATTCTAGCTCACGTCACTCGGTTTGTCCAGCGGAGGGCGGTTTTCTTGCACCCAGCGCCGCAGGGTAGCGAGCGCCTCGGCCGCCTGAGCGCGCCATTCTGCCGAAGGCTGGAGCGCTTCGAATTCCTGTTCGTCCATGCGAACTTGGCGACCATCGGGCAAGATGAGCAGATCGATGGCCAGGTCTTGCCAACGTATCTCGTCCTCGGTCACTTGAACCGGCGCAGTGACATTGCAGTACCAACCTTTGAGCATCCCAAAACGTGTGTAGATTTTGAAGATGTTGAACCACTTGCCGGGATAATAGTATTCGATGAAAATATCGCCTTCTTCAAGCCCGAAAAGCCCCAGATCCAAAAAGCCTGGGCGAGTCCACACACAACGTGCCACAAGCACGTTTTCATCGCGGAACACGATCTGGCCGGGATAACTCGCTTTGGGATGGCGAGCGTGATCAAGTTTAATGATAGTCGCTTGGATTGGCATCGTTCACGCTCCCAATGAAGCGAGCAATTGCCGGCGATATGCCGAAAAGCATGGCTCATTGATCATCTGTTCCTCACGTGGACGCGGAAGAGCGACTTTAACTTCGGCGATGATGCGTCCGGGCCGCTGTGAAAAGACGTAGATGCGATCTGACAGAAACACGGCTTCGTCAACATCGTGTGTGACAAATATGACCGTCTGACGAAAGCGCGCCCAGACATCCAACAGCCAGCGGCGCATCGTGCGTCGAGTGAGTGCGTCCAGCGCACCAAAGGGCTCGTCCAACAAAATGATATCCTGTTTGCACATAAAGGTGCGCATGAGCGCAGCGCGCTGTTTCATGCCGCCCGAAAGCGCCGCCGGATAGCTCTCTTCAAAACCCTCCAGCCCAAAAAGGGGCAACAGTGCGCGTGCTTCGCGCCGCGCCTGACTGAGGTCGCGGCGCATGATCTCAGGCCCTAAGATGATATTATCCAACACCTTCCGCCAGGGAAGCAGTAAATCCCTTTGCGGCATATAGCCAACGCGCCCAATGCGGTCCGCGACGGCCACGCCATGTAAGAGGATTTCCCCTTCATCGGGCTGTAGCAGACCGCAGATGATGTTCAACAAAGTGCTTTTACCACAGCCGCTTGGCCCGATCAGGGTGACGAATTCTCTGTCGCGCAGTTCCAGCGAGACCTGCTCTAGGGCGGTCACTACCCGGCCATCCACACGGAAGCGCTT
>FWPV01009294.1_pt1 | contig 16675 bp, 14 predicted proteins | sample 2228371 | NCBI WGS metagenome assembly FWPV01 (sample SAMEA103939776, study PRJEB20133) | metagenome | reverse complement strand
GCACATGCATTGATATGTTATCTTGCATTTTTAATAGAGAGATATGTAGAGAGGGCACTGAAGCATCACAATGTTGGATTTAGCGCTGGGACTGCATTTGAGAGTTTATCACAACTTGGGGCTGCTGTAATGGAAGTTGATGAAGAAAGATATACATATATCAGTGAGCCTTCAAGGAGGGATAGATTAATTTTTAATGCACTTGGTCTTAAATTTCCCAGTCGATGTGTGATTGAAAAGGCAAAAAGAGACATGTAGTGCAAATACAAAAAGACAATTATTTTAATATCAAGGACTTACGTTTAAAGGTTGTTGAACTTGAGTTATAATACTCTCATACTTACGAGAACCACTTGAGCGTATCCGCTATCAGTGCCCCTGAACGGCACAGAGTAGAAAACCCCGGAAAGGGAAAAATGAGAGTTATAAACAAGCACTACATCAATGGTAAATTCGTTGAATCACATGGCAAGGAAATATTAGAACTGATTTAATCCCACCACCCAGGAGGTGATCGGGCGTGTCACACTCGGCGACGAAGAAGATACCAGGCGTGCAACCTCTGTAGCGAAGCAGGCCTTTAACTGAAAATTGTCAATGCGGGTTATTTTATTCCTGTGTTTTTTCGATACGTATATTTTATCTCCTTCATCACTTGCAGGCTATTTTAATTATTTCAATTGTCTTGTTTTCCTTAAGAAATATTGTTTTCGATTACAGCAATTCGGGATAATTATATTCTAATTTTCTATAAGTTCTTTTATTGTTGTGTAAACCGATTTGCTGAGTGATTCAAGGTCATAGCCGCCTTCAAGAACAAACACGTAAGGCATTGAAGGTAGATAAGTGGTGGTTGAACGTAAGAGGATTCCTCTTATAATATTTCTCATTCCCTCATTTGTAATATATATATTGGATAGCGGATCTGCTGCATTTATATCATAACCAGCTGAAACGAGAATAATATCAGGTCTGAAGTTTTTTACAAGACGGGGCAGAATATCACGGTAAACATAATAATAATCCTTATCTCCAGAACCTGAATGCATGGCAACGTTATAAGTTGTGCCTTCACCTTTTCCTTTACCTCTTTCTGTATCTTTTCCTGTGCCTGGATAATGGGGAAATTGATGAGTACTGAAATAAAAAACAGTATCATCTTCTTCAAAAATATGTTGAGTGCCATTTCCATGATGCACATCAAAATCTATTATAAAGACTTTTTCATAACCGATTTTCTGTGCATATCTTGCTCCAATAGCAACATTGTTAAATATGCAGAAACCCATTGCTCTATGTGCTTCAGCATGGTGTCCGGGAGGTCTTACCGCACAGAAAGCACTATCAATCTGACCATTTTTACATAATTCTATTGCTTTTATTACTGCACCAGCAGCATAATGAGCAACTTCAAAAGAATGTTCTGATATATAAGTATCAGAATCAAAGTATCCTCTGAAATTTTTCAAAGTATCGTAGTAAGATTTTGTATGTACCGCAAGAATGTCTTCTTCTGTTGCTTTTGCCGGTTTAATATGAACAAGTTTTTCCCAGACATCAGAATTCTTGAGAGTTTCAATAATCCTGAGGAGCCTCTGTGATGATTCAGGATGTCCTGAAGGCATCTCATGCTTTAGAAAAATATCATCGTAAATAAATCCAACTCGTTTCATGATTTGAATATAAACGCCTGTCTTATTTTTTAAGAATAATATTGTAAATATAACATAGTATAAAAGAAAAGAGTAAGACAGGCGTTATTGTTCTATATGACTAAAAAAGTCCTTTAACCCTTCCTGTTTCTACATCTACATCAATTCTTCTATATGCAGGGTCTGAGCTTGTTCCGGGCATCAGTTTGATTGCACCTGCAACAGGAACTACAAAACCTGCTCCTTTATAAATCAATATATCTCTTATAAATAGTTTCCAGCCTTTTGGCACGCCTTTTAAATTAGGATTATCAGAAAGACTCAGATGGGTTTTTACCATGCATGTGCCAAGTTCTGACATTTCAGGAGATTCCTCCAGTTTCTGGGCTTTTGCCAGTGCTTCAGGAGAATATTCAACACCATCAGCTCCGTAAACTTCTTTTGCGATCATTTCAATGCGCTGTCTTAATGGTGTTGAAAGTTCATATAGATATTTAAAATTATTTGGTTCGTTACATGCATCTATAACTGCATCGGCGAGTTCAAGAGCACCTTCGCCACCATATTGCCAGTGTTTTGAAAGAGCAACTCTTGCTCCAGCAGATTCTGCAATTCTTCTTACTGCTTTTATTTCATTGTCTGTATCAGTGTGAAATGCATTTATACATACAACAGGATTTATCCCGGCTTTTTTAATTGTATTTATATGATGCACGAGATTTTCACATCCTTTTTCAACCCAACATTCTCATGTTTATATTCTTCAGGCATAGGTCTTCCAGGTATTGGTATAGGTGCTCCACCATGGCATTTCAAAGCTCTAATAGTGGCAACAATCACAGCAGCATGAGGTTTTAAACCTGAAAATCTGCATTTAAGATTCCAGAATTTTTCAAAACCAATATCAGCTCCAAACCCTGATTCAGTGATATGATATTCTGATAGTTTTAGCCCGACTCTATCTGCAATAATTGAAGATTGACCGATTGCGATGTTAGCGAATGGACCTGCATGAACAAGAACAGGTTGCCCTTCTATTGTCTGCATAAGATTAGGATTTATTGCTTCAACCATCCATGCAGTCATGGCTCCGGCAACTTCAAGATCTTCAGTCGTAACAGGATTACCTGTTCTATCGTAAGCTACTACAATTCTTCCTATTCTCTCACGCATATCTTTAAGGTCTTTTGATACCGCAAGTATTGCCATAATTTCAGATGAAACTGCTATAGCAAATCCTGATTTCATCATAAAACCGTCATTTTTAGTTCCTATACCAATTATTATTTCTCTTAAAGCCTGGGCGCAAAAATCCATTATCCATTTCATTTCAACATTTCTTGGGTCTATACTTAATCTTCTAAGTTTTCTTTTTGAGAGTTGTTCATCCGAATAATTAAATTCATGTTGCATACGTGAAGTAAGCGCAACCATTGCAAGATTGTGTGCATTCATAATCGCATTAATATCACCTGTGAGGCCAAGAGAGAAAGGAGTAAGAGGGATACATTGAGATAGACCACCACCTGCTGCAGAACCTTTAATATTCATTGTAGGACCACCAGATGGCTGACGTATGGCTGCTATAACTCTTTTGCCTCTTTTACCGAGTCCCTGGGTCAGTCCCATGGTTGTGGTAGATTTTCCTTCGCCAAGCGGGGTTGGAGTTATCGCGGTAACATCAATATATTTGGCGTCAGGTTTGTTCTTTAGACGATTAAGGATGTTTTTAAAGTCAAGTTTTGCAACATAGTGTCCGTGTGGAAGTAATTCTTTCTTTTCAAGACCGAGTTCATCTGCTAACTGATAGACAGTCTTCATATTTGCCTCGGCAGCTTCTGCTATTTGCCAGTCCGCAAATTTTGTTGGATCCAAAGGCATTTTTGTTCCCTCCTGTTTTATAAAATTATCCGCTATCAGTTATTCGAAGAAACAATTGAAAACAAAAATGAATAACAGATAACAGGATTTAATAGCTTATTAATGCGCTCAGGAATTTGTCGTTCATTCTTCTCAGATTTTTGCTCATTACTATTGCCATCTGTTTGATAATGTTTAAGGCAAGAGAGCAATCTTCACTGATCAGCTTTTCAAAATCTTCTTTTGGAATAAGAAATAGTTCTGTATCTTCAAGTGCAACTGCTGATGCTACATGTTTTCTGTTTTCAAGAATTGAAAGTTCTCCAAAAAAATGCCCTGCGGGCAAAACTACGAGTGTCTGTCTCCATCCATCGGCTGTGACGCGGGAAATTTCAATTTTTCCTGAATGAATGAGCCATAGACCTTTAGTATCTTCTTTTTCCTTAAAGAGTGGCTCTCCCTTTTTAATTGAAACCTGTTTTGCCATTGATGCAATTTTCTGTAATCCTGCATCATTAATTTCCTTCAAAAGTACCTGTTGTTTTAAATCTTCTGGTTTAATCATAACCATCCCCTCCTTTTAAACTTTGATAATTCATCATATATAACTCCACCCTTTCTTTATATCTTTTTCTGAATTTTAACAGCACAAATTTTATATTCCGGGATCTTTGCAATAGGATCAAGAGCACTATTTGTTAAAATATTTGCAGCAGCCTCACTGAAATGAAAAGGTATGAAAACAACTCCCTGCAAAGGCCTATCAGAAATTTTTGCATTAATATCGATTGAACCTCTTCTTGATACAACAGATATTATTTCACCTTCTTTAATATTTGATAATTTAGCATCTTCTGGGTTGATTTCAACATATGCATTAGGGGATACATTGTTTATTGCTTCGATTCTTCGAGTCATTGTACCAGTGTGATACTGGAAAAGCTGGCGCCCTGTTGTTAGAATTAAAGGAAATTCATCATCAGGAATTTCGCTTGATTCACTGTAATTTACTACTGTAAAAGTTGCTTTGCCACGCGGAAATCCACCTTTAAATAAAAATTGTGTGCCTGGATGATCAAGAGTTGGGCATGGCCATTGTAAACCCTTATTTGCTATTCTTTTATATGTAATACCAGCCAGAGCAGGCCATAGTCTCCCTGCTTCGTAAAAAATTTCCTCAACAAGATTATATTGCATTTTATAACCGAATTTTTCTGATAAACCTATTATAATAGCTAAATCTTCTTTTGCTTCACCCGGGGGTTCAACTGCTTTTCTGACTCTTTGAACCATTCTCGCGGTATTTGTAAAAGTTCCATCTTTTTCAGCAAAACATGCTGCCGGAAGTATAACATCTGCGAATTCGGCTGTTTCTGTGAAGAAAATATCCTGAACAATTAAGAATTCAAGGTTTTTCAATGCTCTTACTGTATGATTCATGTCGGGGTCACTCATAACAGGATTTTCTCCCATTATATATAATGCCTTTAGATTTCCTTCAAATGCAGCATTTATCATTTCAGTAGCAGTCAATCCTTTTTTCTCGGGTAGTTTAACTCCCCATATTTTTTCAAATCTTTTTCTTATTGCAGAGACTTCAACATTCTGGTAACCGGGAAGAAAATTTGGAATGCAACCCATATCAGTTGCACCCTGGACATTATTCTGTCCCCTTAATGGATTTACCCCTGTGCACTCTCTCCCAAGATTCCCTGTCATTAAAGCAAGGTTTGCTATAGCAAGCACATTATCTGTACCATGTGAATGCTGTGTAATACCCATAGTATAATATATCCCGGGACGAACCGCATTAGCATACATTAGAGCTGCTTTTGTAATTTTTTCTGCAGGAACGCCTGTTATTTTTTCTCCTTCTTCAGGAGTGAATTTATTTAAAGAATCTCTAAATGATTCAAATCCCTCAGTCCGTTCATTTATAAATTTTTCATCTATTAAACCTTCTTTTACAATTACATGCATAATTGAATTTAAAAGTGCTATGTCTGTCCCTGGTTTGTGTTGTAACCATAAACTCGAAAATCTTACAAGGTCGATCTTTCTTGGATCTACAACAATAAGTTCAGCCCCTTTCCTTACAGCTTTCTTCATCTTGAGTCCTATTATAGGATGTGATTCTGTTGTATTTGAACCTATAACAAAAATGAGGTCGTGATTTTCTATCTCCTGTAAGGAATTTGTCATAGCTCCTGAGCCGAATACTTTAGCCAGACCGGCTACAGATGCGCTATGTCAGTATCTTGCACAATGGTCAACATTATTTGTTCCAATTACTGCTCTCATAAATTTCTGGAAAAGGTAATTTTCCTCATTTGTACACCTTGCAGATGAAAGACCACCTATAGAGTCTGCTCCATAATTTTCTTTGATATTTTTTAATTTTGTAACAATATAATCAAGCGCCTCATCCCATTCAACTTCTTTAAAATTTTTAAACAGACCCTGTTTTTTCGTTTCTGATAAATCAACTTCTTGATTTTTGGGAACGCTCCTTATTAATGGTTTTTTTAACCTATCAGGATGGTCAATAAAGCTAAACCCGAATCTCCCTTTTGCACATAACCATCCACTATTTATAGAATCTTCTTTTGAAGAAACTCTGACAACTTTATTTCGTCTGATATGAAGAGTTATATTGCACCCACACCCGCAATAAGGGCATATTGTTTCTACTTCCTTGAATTTCTGTCTTCCTTTATTAGTCCACATCTTACCGGTTAATGCGCCAGTTGGGCAAACAGCCACACATTGACCGCAAAATTCACAGTTAAGATCTTTTTCAAATGGAGGGCTTATGAGAGTCTTAAGACCTCTATATGCGAAATCTATCGCACCAACTCCCTGTATCTCATCACATATCCGAACACATTGACCGCAAAGAATACATTTTTCCATGTCTCTTTGAATAAATGGATTCATATCAGGTTTTTTATAAAATCTTTTTTCTCCAATAAATCTATTTTCTCTAATACCGTAAAAATATGCGAGTTCCTGTAGTTTACAATCTCCGGCACGTTCGCAAACCATGCAATCATTTGGGTGATCTGAAAGTAACAGTTCAAGTGTTGTTCTTCGTAATTTTTCGAGATTTGGACTTGTGGTTATAATTTCCATCCCGTCTTTAGCAAAGGTTGTACATGAAGCTACAGGTTTTGGAGAACCTTTGATTTCAACAAGACATAGTCTGCAACCTCCATATGGTGAAAGTTCTGGATGGTGGCACAGAGTTGGTATGGGAATATCAAGTTTACGCGCAGCATCAAGTATTGTTGAAAGTTTCCTGACTGTTACTTTTTTCCCATCTATTTTAAGAGTAACCATAATATCAAACCTTCATGATTGCTTTGAATTTACAGGCATCAAAACAACTTCCACATTTGATGCACAATTCTTTGTCTATTCTATGGGGAGATTTCCTTATGCCTCTGATAGCATCCGCTGGACAAACTCTTTTGCAGGTGCCACAACCTTTACATAGTTCCTCAACTATTGAAAAAGTAATTAAATCTCTGCAGACACCAGCTGGGCATCTTTTTTCCTTTACATGAGATATATATTCATCTTTAAAATATCTAAGAGTACTTAAAACAGGATTAGCTGCTGTCATTCCAAGTCCGCACAGAGATGTCGCACGAATATGATTGCCGAGCTCTTCAAGAAGTTCTATATCTCCTTCCTTACCTTTTCCTGAGGTTATTCTATCAAGAATTTCAAGCATTCTTTTTGTTCCTATTCTGCAAGGGGTACATTTACCACATGATTCTCCCTGAGTAATTTCAAGAAAAAATTTTGCAGTATTAACCATACAGGTATTTTCATCAAAAACCACCATACCACCTGAACCCATTATTGAGCCTGCTTGAGCGAGTGATTCATAATCTACCTCTGTGTCAAGAAGTTCCGCAGGAATACACCCACCCGAAGGACCACCGGTTTGGACAGCTTTGAAATTTTTTCCGCCTTCAATCCCTCCGCCAATATCATAGATAATTTCTCTTAGAGTAATACCAAGTGGTACTTCTACGAGTCCAGTATTTCTAACTCTGCCTGATAATGAAAAAACCTTTGTTCCACCACTTCTGTCAGTCCCGAGTTTTCTAAACCAATTCGCTCCATTTAGAATGATTCTTGGAACATTCGCAAAAGTTTCAACATTATTAAGTACGGTTGGCTTTCCCCACAATCCTATTTCAGCAGAACGCCACAGTCTTGCACTCGGCATTCCACGTTTTCCTTCAATCGAACGCATCAATGCTGTTGCTTCACCACAGACAAAGGCACCAGCACCCTGAAATAATTTGAGGTCAAAGTTAAAGTCTGTCCCAAAAATGTTTTTCCCGAGAAAACCTTTCTCATAGCACTCTTTTATAGCCTTCTGAAGACGTTTTACTGACAGAGAATACTCTGCCTTGGTATATAAATAACCGTAGTTGGATTTAGTGGCTTTTGCACAGATAATCATCCCTTCAATCACAGAGTGAGGATCACCTTCCATTATGGATGTATCTTTAAAGGCTCCGGGGTCACTTTCATTCCCGTTACAGATTACGTATTTAACATCTGATTTTATTCTTAAGCCAAGTTCCCATTTTAAACCGGTTGGAAAACCTGCTCCTCCGCGCCCGCGCAAATTCGAGTTTTTAATAATGTTCACTATTTCTTCAGGAGACATTTCAAGAACTGCTTTTCTTGCAGCATTATATCCACCAACAGATATATAAGAATCAATATCTTCAGGATCTATATCACCGCAATGAGATAAGACTACTTTTGTTTGTTTATTATGAAAATCATTATATTCTGGTCCTGCAAGCCATTCTTTTACAGGCGCTCCGTTAATAATATGTTCACTAAAAATTCTTTCAACCATTTCAGGTTTAATGTGTTTATAAGTTGTCTTAACATCATCAATGATTACGTCAACAAGGACATCCTGTGAACAGAACCCTCTGCAACCAGCCTTTTGAGCATTACATTTCCCAAATATTTTTGCATTTAACTTTTCTTTAGAGACAAGATCTTGAAATCTCGCAAAAACTTCTTCTCCTCCTGAAGCAACTCCACCTGTTCCCATACATATTTTTATAATGATGTTTCTTTCCATTTATTCAGATTTGATTTTCTTGATTTCTTTTATCAGTTTGTCAATAGTCATTCTGCCATGAACTGTATTATTTATGAGAGTAACAGGTGCAATGCCGCAGGCGCCGATGCAATTTACTTTTTCGATAGTGAATTTGAGATCAGATGTTGTTTCTTCGCCCGCTGGAATATCAAGTTCAAGACATAATCTGTTTATTAATCTTTCAGAACCTTTTACATGACATGCGGTTCCCCTGCATACTGTAATGATATTTTTACCTCTTGGTTTAAGATGAAACTGGGAATAAAAAGTTGCAACCCCATAAAAACGACTCGCAGGAATATCGAGCTTTTTTGAAAACCAGTTTACAGCTTCTTCAGGAATGTAGCCAAAATTCTTTTCTATATCCTGCAGGATAGTAATAATATTGCCACTATTTTCATGATAGGTTTTTAAGATCTTCTCAAGGGTTTCTTCCATATTGCTCTGTTCTAAAATCTACATCATAAGGTTACTTCTTATGTCTTTTAACAAGCAAACCCTTTATTTAGAGGGTAACAGCTATAGTAACATAATAAAAAAACAGTTTCAAATTAATTATAAGCATGAGCTAAATAATTATTTTTTATAGTATTCTTGAGTTTGTTTTACTTTGTGTGCTTAAATAAACATTGAACAAATTATTTTTAAATTAAATTATAAGGAATAAATTATGAAAAAATATATAATCTCTTTAATATTTTCTTTTTTAGTTTTGGGTTTTCCATTTTATACTCATTCTGCTGTGATGCTCGATAGGGTAATTGCAGTAGTCAACGATGACGTTATAACATGGAGCGAATTATATAAAATGATGGACAACGAAGCTTCTGAGCAACTTAAGTCAATGCCAGAAGAAGAACGTTTAAAAATATTCAAAGCAAATGAACCTGTTTTTCTCGAAAAACTTATTGATTTCAGACTGCAATTGCAGGAAGCAAAAAGAATCGGCATAAATGTTTCTCAGGAAGAAATAAAAGAAGCCATTGAGAATATAAAATCAAAATATTCTATGACAGATAAGATGCTAGAAGAAAATCTCAGAAAAGAAGGAATTTCGATGGATGAGTACAGGAAAATTCTTTCCGAGCAAATACTTGTAAATCAGTATTTAAACAGGAAAATAAGGAATAAAATAGTTGTAACGGATGAGGAGATTAAAAAGTATATTGACGAAAATAAAGAAACATTAACTCAAAATGAAACTTATAAAATAAAACAGATTTTTTTAAAGAAACCTGACAATGATTTTGAACAGAAGAATATTGAAGATAAAGCTATGCAAATTATCGAACGTATTAAAAATGGTGAGGATTTCAGTAAGCTCGCAAAGGAATTTTCAGAAGATGCTTCAGCCCAGCAGGGTGGCGAGCTGGGTATTGTTAATAAAAAAGTACTTGCAAAAGAATTCGTAGATGCAATTTCGAAAATAAATATAGGTGAAGTTACACAACCTTTCTGGACAGATAAGGGTCTCCACATAATAAAACTTGATGCCAGGACATTACCATCCAATCCTGATGAAATGAAAGAAATAATAGGGAAACAACTGAATGAACAGAAATTTTTCGAAAAGTACAGGAGCCTCATAAAAGATCTGAGGGAAAAAGCCCGTATAGAGATAAGATTGTAATTATGAAATGTATTAAACCACTCCAGCTCGGTGTTCTGGCCTCAGGTAGAGGAAGCAATTTTCAATCAATTCTTGATGAAATTAAAAACGGAAATCTTTCAGCATCTGTAAGAGTTCTTATATCTGATAATCCGAATGCATATGCTATCGAAAGAGCAAAAAAGAATAATATAGAATTTCTTATTCTTAAGCCTAAGGAATTTCAGTCAAAAGATGAATACTATAGAAAAATCGCTGATGAACTCAAAATCAGAGAAGTTGAACTTGTTATTCTGGCAGGTTTTATGAGAATTGTTGGAAAACCATTAATTGATGCTTTTCCATTCAGGATTATGAATATACACCCTGCGCTACTTCCATCATTCCCCGGACTGCACGCTCAAAAACAGGCTGTAGATTATGGAGTGAAAATATCAGGATGTACGGTTCATTTTGTTGATGAAGGTATGGATACAGGCCCGATTATAATTCAGGCTGCTGTCCCTGTTTATCATGACGATACCGAGGAAACATTATCTCAAAGAATTCTTGAACAGGAACATAAAATATACCCAGAAGCTATAAGATTATTCTCTGAAGGAAAACTTGAAATAAAAGGAAGAATTGTGAAAATTATTCGGGGCTAACATTATCAACGATACGTTGAACGTATTCCTTTATTTTATCTTTAGCAACTTGAGGGAGTTCTTTAAATGGTGTAATATCTACTTTCTTCTTTGAGTGTTTTATAATCCTGTAACCATCATTAAGCCATATAACACCAATTCCACCTGAAGGTACAAGGCGGGCTTTTTCTTTTATATTTTCAGGAAGTGAATCATAATTTGTCACTTCATATTCGATCATATCAGGGTAAAGATTTATGATCTCCTCAAATAACATATTGCCTTTTGCGAGGGTTTGTATTTCTGATGCAAGTACTATTTTTGTATATTTATTTTCTTCGTCATATCTAACTATAAGTTGCTCAATAATATTTTCATAGGGAATATCAGAAATATTTCCCCTGAAAAACTCAAAGATAGTCATATATTTATAAAGAAAATCCGACTGCTGTTTATTAAATTTATATTTTTCTACAAACTGATTGTACAGGTTAATATCAGGTTTTGAATTCTGCTTTTCTGCTTCGTTATATAGAGTTTTTTCTACAAATATATCATGCTTTATATTGCCGCTTCTCCATGGAATATCTTTTAAACCGAGTTTATTCAATACATATAAAGAATCGGTTATATAACTTTCTCTTTCCTGTATTTCCTTTAATCTTTCAGAGAGTATGTGAGATTTTCTTTTTTCTTCCTCGAGTTCTTTAAGCTTTGAAAGAATTTCTTCTGTAGTTTTCTTTTCATTCTCAAGTTCTTTTATTTTTGATTTAAGATTATCAACTCTATTTTTCTCACCTTCAAGTTCTTTTGCTCTTGTTTCAAGTTCCTGTAATTTCAAAGTTTCCTGCTCAAGTTTTTTTAATTTGATTTCAAGTTCATCAGCCTTCTTTTTTTCCTCCTCAAGAAATGCAATTCTTTTCTGTAATTCTTCTGTTTTTACTTTAGCTTTTTCGAGTTCCTCTATCTTTGCCTGAAGAAGCATTGAATTTTTCCTGGTTTCCTCAAGCTCTTTAAGTTTTAACTGTATTTCTTCTGATTTCTTTTTTGCATCTTCGAGTTCCTTTATTTTCTTAATGAGCTTATCTGCTTTTTTCCTCTCAGATTCAAGCTCCTCAATTTTTGCCTGCATTTCATAGATTTTTTCTTTATCAGCCTCAAGTTCTTTAAGTCGTTTATTTAAGTCCTGAGATTTCTTTTTTTCTTCCTCAAGATTCTTGATTTTATCCTGAAGCTCGACCGCTTTTTTTCTGAATTCTTCAAGTTCATTTACTTTTTTCTGAAGCTTTTCTGCCTTTTCTTTTTCTGCTTCAAGTTCTTTAACATGGGATTTTAAATCTTTCGTTTTTTCTTTAATTTTCTCCATTTCTTTTATTTTGAACTGGAGTTCTTCAGCTTTTTTCTTTTCATTCTCCAGTTCAGCAGATTTTTTCTGTAATTCTTCTGCCTGTATCTTCAAATCCTCCATCTCCTTGATCTTTGACTGGAGCTTTTCTGCTTTTTTCTTATCTGAATCAAGATTTTTTATTTTCTCACGTAGTTTCTCAATTTTATCTTTTAAATATTCAGTTTCTTTCAGTTTTAACTGAAGTTCATCAGCTTTCTTTTTTTCTTCCTGAAGTGTGAGAATTTTAGCCTGCAATTCGTCCGACTGTTTTTTATATTTTTCTAAATCTTTGATTTTTTCCTGAAGTTTTTCAGCGTTCTTTTTTTCATTTTCTAATATTTTTAATTTTTCCTGGAGTTCTATCGCTTTATTTTTTTCTGCTTCCAATTCATTTATTTTTTTCTGTGTCTCAGAGTAAATTCTTTTTTCTTCCTCAAGCTTTTTTATTTTCTCCTGTAATTCAAGAGAATATTTTCTGGTCTTTTCTAATTCGCTCGTGACAGTATTTTTATCTGAAATTATATTTTTATCTGCTTCAAGAGTGTCTAATTTTTCTTTTAATAAAACCATATTCTTTTTTTCTTGTTCGAGAATTTCTGACTTATCGGTCGTTACATCTTTTAAAGGAATGGAATCTTTTTTAACTATAATATTTTGAGTATTGCCAGTTTTTTTGATTTCAATGATTTCATGAATCTCCTGTTTTGCGTATAAAGTAAAAGGGCTGTCAGGAAATTTTTTTATAAGCTCATTAAAAATATTTTCAGCATCCTGGTATTGTTTCAGTTGAATCAGAGATTTCCCGAGCCAGAACATAACAGCATCGTTTGTTGAGTTATCGGGGAATTTATTGAGAAATGTTTTAAAGTCTTCTGCGGCCCTGTCTGGTTGATAGGAAAGATAATAATTATAGCCTCTATCAAAAAGATCAAGATCCTTTGTTTCTGATAATATTTTATCGGACGTCGATAAATTCAGAAACAATAGAGCGAATAGAATCAGTTTAAGTTTATTTTTACAGCATATTTTTCCCATAATTTCTTTATCCATTCATTATATAATTTATCTTTCTTTTCAGCATAAATTAAATTATTTATATCGTCCTTGACCCATTCATAAGGTTTATAAACTTCCTTTGTTCTGGAAACTAAATACAGTATATATGCACCATCCTGTACCCATACAGGGTCGCTTATTTCTCCTTTTTTCATGGAGAAAGCGATAGCATCTAACTGTGGAATCATTTTTCCTTTTTCGAAAATTCCGAGAAACCCATTCTGACTTTTTAAAGGTTCATCAGAGTATTTTTCAAGAACACTTTCAAAGGTTTCACCGTCTCTGAGAAGTTTAGTTACTTTAAGAGCTTTTCTCTTTAAGTCTGTTAATTCAGTAATAGTAGAATTTTCTTTGAGTTTAAGAAAAACTGCTCTTACTTCTACTTTTTCAGGAATATAGATATAATTGTTTCTGTTTTTATTATAATAGCTGAATTTTTCCTCTTCAGTGATAAATATTTTTGAATCAATTTGCATATTAATTAATTTTGATACCATTACCTTTTCTTTCATTATTTTTAAAAATCCTGAATTATCGAGACCTTCCTGTTTTATCTGCAGCTTTAAAGTATCAGGTGATAATTTATGCTGAATCATAAAATTCTGGATAGCCTCCTCTATTTCTTTTTCATCTATTTCTATCATCAAGTTTTCGGCTTCTTCAAGCATTATCTTTTCTTCGATCAGGTTTTTGAGTATTTTTTCGTCTATTTTATCTGGTGTGCTTTTATCCTGAAACTCTCCTGAGAATTTAAGATAATCTGAATAAGTAATCAGATTATTGCCGATACTTGCAAGCACTCTGTCAATGGTAATTGCATGGGATTGATTGGTAAAGAAAATTTCGACCATTAGGTATAAAATCGATGAAAAAATTACATAAGACCTGATCATCTCTCAGCCAGTTTTTCGAGAACCTTCTGGGCGTCATTCCATGTCAGCCATTTGTCTTTTGGATTTCTCATAAGATAGGCAGGATGGAATGTGGGCATCACAGGTATATCTTTGAAATAGAAAAATTTACCTCTGAAGGCTGTTATTTTTAACTTATTTATACCTGAAAGTGTCATCGCAGATATTCTTCCGAGTGACATTATTACCCTGGGATTTATTATTTCAATCTGTTTTTCGACAAAACCTTTGCAAGAGTCAATCTCATCAGGCTCGGGGTCCCTGTTCATAGGAGGTCTGCACTTAACTATGTTTGCTATATATACATCGTTACGTTTAAAGCCCATTTTATCAATCAATCTTGTTAGAACCATTCCTGCTTCGCCGACAAAAGGTCTTGCCTGTTCGTCCTCTTCTCTTCCTGGAGCTTCACCGATAAACATGAGTTTTGCTTCAGGATTACCTTCGCCAAAAACAATGTTCAGCCTCTTTTTTGAAAGCTTACACCTTTTACAATCGCCTATCTCTTTGCGAAGTTCAAGCAATGCTTCTTCTCTGGAGTGATAATTCTTGATGGATGTAATTTCATTTGAAGTCAAGCCTGTCTTAATATTGATTTTATCTGTTTTAGCAAAATCCTTTAAATCAATGGGTAACTTTTCGAATCCGAGCATTCGATAAAATTCCAGTACATTTTTTATGTCCAGCAGTTCTTTCATTTATCTTGATTATCTCTCACCCCATTTTAATTTTGCCCTTATAATCTGAAAATAGTCTCTTTCACATGGTACAAAAATTCTTGCTTTATGCTGGGATTTTTTTACTACCACAATATCACTCTGTCTTAGTGAGAATCCAACCTGTCCGTCAATTGTTAAGAAAACATCTTCTTTCCCTGACTTTAAATTTATTTCGATCTGCACATCGTCTGGTAGAACAATAGGGCGATTTGTGAGAGTATGAGGACAAATCGGAGCAATTATAATTGAATTCAAAGTCGGATAAAGTATGGGACCACCTGCTGAAAGTGCATATGCTGTTGAGCCTGTAGGGGTTGAAATAATAAGTCCGTCTGCCTTGAATGTTGACAGATAAATACCGTTAACATAAATTTCGAGGTCGATTATACGGGCAAGAGCACCTTTGTTGACGACAACGTCATTTACAGCTATATATTCGGTAATGCACTCGCTATGTCTTAATACACAGCTATTTAACATTATTCGTTCTTCTATAGAACAGTCGTCTTTCAAGACTTTTTCCATTACATCGTATATCTCGTCTTTTTGAACTGCTGTGAGGAATCCCATGCCTCCTCCAATGTTTACTCCGAGAATGGGTATCCCTCTGTCAGCTACGAGTCTTGCAACGCTGATCATTGTTCCATCACCTCCAAGAACGACTATTAAATCCACCATTGAAGGCATTTGCGCTCTTGGAGTTCCCTGCATATTTAATTGTGAGGCATTCTCTACATCAACCATAACTTCATGCCCCCTTTTCTCGAGCCAGGGAACAAGCTCTTTGATTATATCAAGGGGCTCCTGCTTGCCAGCTTTACCTATTATTCCAATCTTTTTCATTAATTCCTTCTAAAATTATTTCACGATTATTTTCATCGAGATAATTAATATGTACTTTTATTATATCATCTGGAAGATAACCTTTGGCTTTCTCTGCCCATTCAATAACTGTAATATTATCTTTTCCCATTAAACTTTCGATCCCCAGATCATAAAACTCATCCTCCTTTTCTATTCTGTAGAGGTCAATATGTATTAATGTGGGATTAGTATCATATTCTGCAATAATAGTAAAACTCGGGCTGATTATATTTTTTTCATTTATACCAAGTGCTTCTGCTACGCCTTTTACCATAACAGTTTTACCAGCTCCAAGATTTCCAATTAATCCAACAACATCACCAGGATTCAGAGTTTTGCCAAGTTTTTTACCTATCTCTTTTGTTTCAGCAGGACTTTTTGATATGATTTTAAATCTATTCATTTAAAAATACCAATAAATCCGCCCTGTCTTCCAGCATAATTACCATGATATCTGAATGAATGGTATTTGTCATGGTTACAATATGTGCATTCGTCTGAGACCCATATGTTTTTTTCAGGAATACCTGTAGATAATATCTGTATTTTATTGGCTTCTGGAAGATCTATATAATATTTTGTATTTTTACTCTTAAAATATCCACCATTACCCGTTGCATTGTAAATAGCATTTTTAACATCAGTATCTACCTGATAACAACATCCTTTTATACTCGGTCCCATTGCTATTATTATATCCTCAATCTTTGAACTGAATTCGTTTAACATAATTTTAATAGTTTTAGTAATTATATTTGAGGCTGTTCCCCTCCAGCCTGCATGTACAGCACCCACTACCATTTTATTTGTATCAGCCAGAAGGATAGGAATGCAATCAGCTGTTTGAA
>FWPV01005147.1_pt1 | contig 16680 bp, 16 predicted proteins | sample 2228371 | NCBI WGS metagenome assembly FWPV01 (sample SAMEA103939776, study PRJEB20133) | metagenome | reverse complement strand
GTCTCGCGTGTTCCTCCCGACTATTTCAGTGAGGATGGCCAGCTATGGGGAAACCCGCTCTTTAACTGGCTCGACGATCAACAAAATCCGAATCGGCAAGTATATTCCTGGTGGCTGAAGCGAATTTCACATGCTTTGCAGTTTGTAGATCAGATACGACTGGATCATTTTCGTGCTTTTCAGGCTTACTGGTCAGTAAAATCCGGTGCTAAAAATGCCAGGCAGGGAAAATGGCAGAAGGGGCCCGGCGAAAATTTTTTCCGTTTCCTGAAAACCAAACTACATAAAACTCCTTTCATTGCCGAAGATCTTGGCATCATTACCCCTGATGTAGAAAAGTTACGCAACAGCTTTGATCTTCCGGGAATGAAAGTTTTGCAGTTTGCTTTTGATTTCAATCCTTACAACCGCTATCTTCCTAACAACTTTGATACCTGTAATTGTGTTGTCTATACCGGAACCCATGATAATAATACTACTAATGGCTGGTTTTACGGTTCAGAAACTACTCCTGACCAGAAACAGTATATTCTTGACTATCTGGGAGCCAAAGACTCAGACCAGTTCCATCTGAAATTAATCCGGCTGGCTCTAAGCTCAATCGCCCGCCTGGCAATATTTCCCATGCAGGACCTTTTAGGTTTTGGAGCTGAGTTCCGGTTCAATAAGCCGGGAATAGCAGCAGGAAATTGGTTATGGAAATTTGATCCCCGGCATTTCACTTCGCAGCTCAGCAAACTGTATCATTACTGGAATAAAATATATAACCGCCTCTAATTTATCTCTTTTTCTATCCAGCCAGAACGATCCGGATCAGCTGGTTTTTTCACTTTTTCCGGGGGGTTCTTCTGCAATTCTTTTAAAAGAACCTCTACCGCTTTCTCAATTGATGGATCGCCTCCAGCAATGATCGCTTCCGGTAAATCGTACACCTCGATATCAGGGGCAACACCCATTCCTTCAACATCCCACTCACCATCTTTATTGACAAATCCGAAAGTCGGCACATTAAAGAAGCCACCATCAACAAAGCGAGGATTACCGGAAATACCAACCAGACCGCCCCAAGTTCTTGTGCCGATTAGCAAACCGAGTTTTTTCTGTTTGAAGTAATAGGCAATGGCATCTCCACCTGACGAAGAATAATGATTGATCAGCATTACTTTCGGTCCGGAATGAGCAACAAACGGTTCTTTAATCAGTTCTAATCCTCTTCTTGCCCAGTAATTAATCGGGCGGCGGGCAATCATTTCAATCATCTTCACCGGAATAAACCCTCCTCCGTTATAGCGGTCATCAATGATCAGCGCCTCTTTATCATGAAATGCATACAAACCTTTAAATAACTCCCGGTTTCCTTCAACTGCCGTATCCGGAAGATGTAAATAACCAATCCTTCCGCCAGAAAGTTTGTCAACCAGATCTCTTCTGCTCCGTACCCAGTCAAGATAAAGCAATTTCAGCTCACTTTTTACCGGCTTCACCCAGTAAGTCCTGGCTCCCTGCCAGTTAGGCTGGTTATTAACTACAATCGGAATGCGCCGCCCGGCACAATTCTCCAGCGGCAAATAGGGATTATCGGCAGTAGTCAGACGATAATTGTTCAGCTCGAGAATATAGTCGCCGCTCTTAATGTCAATTCCCTGCTCGGTAAGAGGCGACCGAAAGTCATCGCTCCAGTTTTCGCCCGGATAAATTTTACCTACCCGATATAACCCGGAAGCCTGATCAGCAATAAATTCACATCCGAGAAGGCCGTTTTCAATTCTCTTTATCTCTTCGCGTTCTCCCCAATTTACATAAGCATGGCCAACATTTACCTCGCCTAACATTTCGTGAAAAAGAAGATAGAGGTCAGTAGAGCAGGAAATAGATTGCACAAGTTCCAGATACTTATTCCTGATTTTTTCCCAGTCAACTCCGTGCATATTTTTTACATAAAACCAGTCGCGAAAGATGATATAGCCATCATTAAAAATCTGTCTCCACTCTTTCTGCGGTTCAATTCTTAAAACCATGCGCTCAAGATTAAGCTGGTTTTTTTCAAAATCCTGACCGCCGCTTACATCTAAAATTGCATAATTCTGTTTTTTGCGGGCAAGCAGTTTCTTTTTATTTGAACTCAAAATATATGCTTGAATTCCTTCAGCAATCTTCTGTTCTTTCTTTTCTTTAAAAATAAACTGCATCAATGCCGACTCTTTCAGATAAATAACACCGTTTTCAAGAGCATTTAAATTACTGTAGCCTCCGGCTTCCAAAGGCAGGGCAAATACACGATTTTCAAGATCCGAAAAGTCAATCTCAACTCTGATTTCTTTTTTCTTAGCAACATTTTCTCCAAAACCCTCTTCGGGATAATCGGGAATCAGGGACGGAAGATTCTTTAATAAGGGCAATACATATATTCTGGTTGCCTTATTGTAAAGGTAATCAAATTCAAAACTTGAGAATTGCAGATTAAAGTCTCTTTCAGAAAGGAAAAAAATATATTTGCCGTCTGGGGAAAAAACCGGTTCATAATCATTATAAAAGCCTGAGGTGAGCTGAAACTCTCTTTTTTGCTCCAGGCTATAGAGCCAGATAGTTGAATGACCGTTACTAACATCTTTGAGATACAAAATCCAGCGTCCGTCCGGCGACCAGCTATATTCCATAATATCATTTAACGATGACCTGACAACTGTTTCTAATTTTTTTGTCTGCAGATCAAGCAATTGCAGTCTCTGCTCTTTATCCCCGAAGAGCAGTTTTTTGCTATCCGGAGACCAGCAGGGAGGAAATTTCCAGTATTTGCTCCCTTCAGTTAACTTTTCAATCCGCTTTTCATTTAAATAACGCACATAAACTTCATATTCGCCGCTTTGATCCGAATAGAAGGCAAGCATTCTTCCATCAGGAGAAATAACCGGATAGATTTCGCGTATTCCACTGCTCCGGCTCACATTTTCAATCTCTCCACGATTTTTTTCCGGAACTACAAACAGATCTCCGCGCGCTTCAAAATAAGCATTCTTTCCATCAGGAGCAAGAGTATAAGAGTTGATATAATTACTGACATTTTTATAAACAGGTAACAGATAGGGATTATCGTAATTGATTTCAACTTTAATTTGTTGTATTGAATGATTTTCCAGATTCAAAACATAGATCTGTGCTCCGCACTGATAAACAATCCTGCCGTTTTTGCCGGAAGGCCAGAGGACATCAAAATCCTTATGTCTGGTTACCTGCACAATCTCTCTGTTGCTTAAATCATAGCAATAGATATTTAAAACCAGGTCGCGGTCAGAAACAAAATAAATCCGATCTTTATACCAGATAGGATGCATATCTGTTCCTCTGAAATCAGTGACCCGTTCTGATTTGTTCTTTTTTAAATCATAAATCCAGACATCCTGAGCTCTCCCACCTTTATACCTTTTCCAGTTCCTGAATTCTCTGGAAATTGGAGTGTAAGCTATCTTTGAACCATCTTCAGAAAAACTGGCGTAAGCTCCTCCCTCCGGTAAAGGCAGAGCCTCTTCCATGCCACCATCAATGCTTACCAGAAAGTATTTTCCTTCTCTTTCGCCAAAAGGAGTACGATTGGCTCTAAAAAAAACTTTTTTGCTATCTGCTGTCCAGCCAAGAACAACATAATCAAATCCTCCGCGCGGAGGCATTTCTCCAACATCATTGTAAAATGTCAGCTGCCTGGATGCACCCCCATTTGCCGGCATAATATGAATCTGGCGATTACCGCTATATTCGGCTGAAAAGGCGATCCATCTGCCGTCAGGGCTGATTTTCGGAAACAGTTCCAGACCGGGATGAGCTGTTAACCTTCTGGCTTCTCCACCCTGCGCACTCACTGTCCAGATATCTCCGGCGTAACTAAAAGCAATCAGATCACCGTTAATATCAGGAAAATTTAAAAACCGGGCCTCTTTTGCTCCTAAAAACGCCGCAATAAATAAAAAAATAACAAGCAATTTCTTCATATCGCCTCCAATTTTATTCTTTCTTTCATTGCTGTTCTCGGTTATTCAAATACATGTAACCAACTTGGCTGTAATATTTTTACGCAAAAAAAATGCGTTTGTTTTAATTTTCTAAAATAAAACTTTCTGAACAAAAAAATTTATTATTCAGCAACACAATCACCAGAACTCTGCCGGAATAGCTGCTATCTTCCGTGTTAAAAATATCCTGCGCTGTAATAGCTCCTAAATCGGTATTATCCTCATTAATGGTTAACGCAGCCGATTTTCTTAAAATTTCCCCGTTTTCTCCTAACCAGATCCATTGCAGTTCGGCTCTATTTTTAACATTGATAATACGCAACAAAGCAAAAATCTGACGACACCGTCTCTTCTGAATCACTGTTTCTCCCGCCAGCTGAATCCACTTATCTTTACTGAATTTCTCACAGCTGATAATAAAACCATCAACAAAAAATTCCGGAGGAAAAAGCTCTTTTTTTGCTAATTTTAAATTACAAGCCAGAATAAAGACTGAGCAGTAAACAAAAAAAAATCTAATCTTACTGAATCCTAAAGCCTATGTCATCAGCCGGGTTTGTTCCTGCCGAATTATTTAATGCCGGAGTTCCGGTTAAAAAGTTCTGTGTATATCCGGTGCGAATCACTCTGTCCTGTCCGGCAGTCAGAACCCAGACCGCATTAGTGGCAGCGGGGTTCCAGAAATACTGGACATTGCAGTAATATCTTGTTCCCCAGGGATCAGTCTTAATCTCGTTAATGTAGGGACCGCGCCAGACAAATTCTATCCCCGTTGTCAGATAACGATTGGCACCGGGAGTGCCCTGCGCACCAGGAGCATTTCGCACTAAATGATTCTCAAAAGTATCCCAGTTTGCACCAAGCCAGCCAGCTGTTCCGGCTCCGGCTGCTGTTGCGTCATTGCCAAGCGAACCGCGCAGAATATTCAACGCGTCAGGAAGATTTGCTGCCGCCCCATTAGCTGTCGGCCAGCGCCCGAGGTCTTTGTAAAAAGAAGCTATAGCCGCGCCAATTACCTGTGTTTCGTTTGCGGCTCTGGTAATTTTGGCATCATTGATATTTTTGGCTACCGTGGGCACAAGAATTGCTGCCAGAATAGCAACAACCGCCAGCACAACAACCATTTCTACTAGCGTAAAACCTTTATTGCTCATTTTTCCTCCATTCTATTACTATAAATTTTTTTTTTATAAAAATCAACTTTTTTCTCTTTATGGAATTCTCATATTTGCCGACTATATTTTGCACTAAACAAATTGACTTATCATTAAATTGTTTATAAGATTATCTTTGCTAAAACTGATGAAAGAAGAAAATTATTCAATTTCAATTGCCGGTCCGCAACAGCTGAGCGGAGAGGTGACAATTTCCGGAGCAAAAAATGCCGCTCTGCCCTGCCTGGCGGCAGCAATACTAACATCTGAACCGGTCTGGCTGCAAAATGTGCCCGATGTTCTGGACATCAAAAGAATGTTGCAGGCGCTCGAGGCAATCGGTGCCACCATCGAATACCAAAAAACAGTAATCAACTGCAAAAATTTGCACTCTTTTTGTGCAGTGCACCCTGAAATCGGAAAAACCCGTGCTGCCATTTTATTTTTAGCTCCGCTGCTTGCAAGATTTAAAAATGCTGAAATTGCTTTTCCGGGAGGATGTTCAATCGGAAACCGACAGATTAATTTCCATCTTCAGGCATTGCAATTGATGGGAGCAGAATTTCTTACTGATCAGAATTTAATCAGAGCCAAAGCAAAAAAGCTCAAGGGAATAGAATATCGCTTTCCTTTAAAAACAGTTACCGGAACCGAAAACATAATTATGGCAGCAGTCCTGGCAGAAGGGCAGACCGTTCTTGCTAATTGTGCCTGTGAACCAGAGGTCACAGATCTGATTTTTCTTCTAAAAAAAATGGGCGCTGATATTCAGGTAACTGATGGCGGTTCGACAATACTAATAAACGGCCTCAAAGAGCTTGGCGGAGCTTCCCATCAGATAATTCCCGATCGCATTGAAGCCGGAACTTTTATGTGTCTCGGAGCTCTTAAAAAGAATCAGATTACCATTAAAAATGTCCGCCCCGATCATTTATCTTCATTGATTGACAAATTTCAATTAATGCAAATTCCGGTTATGATCCATGACAATTCGATTGTTGTTTCCGGCACCGAACAGATAAAACCAATTAATATCAGGACTGATCCTTTTCCCGGTTTTCCGACAGACCTGCAGGCGCAGATATCGGTTCTTTTAACTCAGGCAGCTGGAAAGTCCGTTATTGAAGAAACAATTTTTGAAAACCGTTTTCAGCATTTTCAGGAGCTGGCAAAAATGGGCGCTAAAGTTGAGATTAAAAATAATCAGGCAATCATAAATGGTCGCACTGACTTATATGGTGCCGATATGGTGGCTACGGATTTGCGGGCTTCAGCTGCTTTGGTCCTTGCTGCCCTGATTGCCCATGGTCAATCAAAAATTGCTAATTATCTTCAACTGATGCGCGGTTATGAAAAATTTGATCAGAAATTGCAATCTCTTGGTGCCAGTGTTAAAATTGAAAAGGAGTAAAAATGAGTTGTATCTTTTGCAAAATTGCAAAAAAAGAAATAGCGGCAAAAATTGTATTTGAAAATCAGGAATTTGTTGCTTTTCATGATATTGACCCGCAGGCTCCGGTTCATATTTTGTTAATTCCCCGCCATCATTATTCTTCGTTAAGCGCAACAACTGATCCGGAAATATTACAAAAATTACTCTCAATCGTTCAGCAGATCGCCAGACAGCTCAAGCTTGAAAATTACCGGGTTGTCATTAATAACGGTTCTGAAGCCGGTCAATCAGTTTTTCATCTTCATCTGCATATTCTGAGCGGCAGAAAAATGAACTGGCCTCCGGGCTGATTAAAGGAGGTGTCAAATGAAAATTACCTGGCTGGGACATTCCGCCCTAAAAATTGAAGGAACAAATGTTGTCTTAATCGATCCTTTTTTAACAGGAAACCCAAAAGCGGCAACAAGCGCAGATGAAATTTCCCGGGCAGATATCATCGTTGTCACTCACGACCATGGTGATCATTTAGGTGATAGCTTTGCCATTGCCAAGAAATGTCAGTCCACTCTTGTGGCAATCTATGAAATAACTTCAGCCGCAGCTGAAAAGGGAATTGCCGTTGAGCCAATGAATATCGGTGGCAGCATAAAGATAAAAGAGACGCAAATATCGCTTGTTCCTGCTTTTCATTCTGCCGGACTTGGCGGCACAGCTGTCGGAGTTATCGTTGAAATGGACAAAAAAACTATCTATCATACCGGAGATACAGGCGTAGCACTTGAAATGCAATTAATCGCTGAATTGTACCGACCGGAAATCGTATTTTTGCCGATCGACGGACGGTTCAATATGACTCCCCGCTTAGCTGCCAAAGCTGTTCAGTTATTGCAGCCAAAAATTGCCGTGCCAATTCACTACGATACTTTTCCGCTGATTCATTCCCACCCTGAAGAATTCAAATCCCTTGCCCAGAATTATGCTGAAATAAAGATTTTACAACCAGGAGAAGCCTTACAAATCTAATGCCTTATATTATTGACGGGAATAACCTAATCGGCGTAGAAGGCAAAGAGGCGTTGAACAATGAAGAGAGCCGGATCATTTTAATTAATCTTCTAAAAAACTTTCAGCGGCAGAAGAATACATCGCTGATTGTTGTTTTTGATGGCAGTGGCGAAAATTTTCTTCATCAAATTGATCAGAACGGAAAATTTCGCGTTCTCTTCCCCTCTATTGGTCACAGTGCTGACGATTGCATTAAAGATCTTTTAAAAAAATTTACCAATATGAAAGATGTAACGGTAGTGACTTCAGATCGTGAACTTAAAGATTATTGCCGTTCTGCAGGAGCAAAAATCATCAATAGCATCGAGTTTTATCATTTATTAAAGCAAAAGGCCTTTATTATTCACAAATCGAATGAAGAAAAAAAAAGAATTCATATTGAGCTTTCTGAACAGGAGGTTGAAGCCTGGCTAAAAGTCTTTCAAAAAAAGTAAATCTTCCATTTGTAATTATCTCAAAAGGAAGATTGGGAAGTAACCTCGCTTATTGGCTAAAAAGAGCAAACCAGAAAGAGATCTTCTGTTTTGAAAAGGATCTTGAACTCTTTTTTAATGCCGATAAAAACTGGTTGCAAAATATAATCGATCAGGCTGAAATAATCTTTATTGCAGCATCCGAATCAAAAATCGGTTCAGTTGTTTCCAGATTAGCTGATTTTAATATAGACCAAAAAATAATTACCCACCTTTCAAATGCTTTAGACAGTGAAATCTTATCTCCTCTAAAACTTAAAAATGCCCTGATAGCCTCATTTTCTCCGTTGCAAACATTTCCTGAACTAAACAAACGCTCTTCGCCTTTTAAAAATTGTTTCTTTCTATTTGAAGGAGATTTACAGGCTGAACCGAAATTAAGGCATATTGCTCATTCTCTGCATAGCCGATTCTTAAGCGTCCAGCCTGAAAATAAAAAATTCCTGCATCTGGCTGCAGTATTTGCTTCCAACCATCTGCTGGCAATTCTGAAAACCGCTGAAGAGTTAATTCAGGGCTTAAAAACATCCGGGCTGAATTTTGAGATCCTATGGCCGCTGATTTTACGAACCATTAGCAACGCTCAACAAAGAGGCATTGCGCAGTCATATACCGGACCTGCCCGCCGTAAAGAATCTGAAATTATCTTTCAGCATTTAAAACTGCTGTCTCAAAAAGATCAGCAGCTCTATCTGCTGCTTACTGAAAAAATAACCCAATAAAAAATCCTGCTATTTACCAATTAGCAAAAATATAATAAAATCAGTAATGCTGAAAAGAAAAATTGAAAACCCGTTACAGGCAATTGGTAATACGCCGCTTGTCAGGCTGAAAAAAATAATTCCTGATGCCGGATTTGCGCTATATGCCAAATTTGAATTTCTTAATCCCATGGGCAGTATCAAGGATCGCATTGCCCGCTATATGGTTGAAAAAGCTGAAAAAGATGGCCGGCTGAAAAATAAAACCATGATTATTGAAAATTCTTCCGGAAATACCGCTCTCGGACTCGCTTTCGTCTGCAGACAGAAAGGATTGAAGTTAAAGGTCGTTATCCGTGACCGAACAAGCATGGAAAAAGTTAATCAATTAAAAGCCCTGGGAACAGAAATTCATTTTGTTAATTCGCAACTACCTCCTGAACACCCTGACAGCTACAATCAGATTACCCCCCGCCTGGCTCAGGAACTCCCGGAATGTTACTTTCCGGACCAGCATAACAACCGCGAAAATAATGAAACCCATTATTTTACAACTGGCCCGGAAATCTGGAAACAGATGGAAGGAAAGATTGATTGTTTTATTGCCGGCATCGGAACAGGTGGCACCGTTGGTGGTGCGGGAAAATATTTAAAAGAGCAGAACCCCCGGCTTAAAGTTATTGCTGTTGATATTAAAGGTTCAATTTTTTATGACTATTTCTATCAGAAAAAAATTACCAAGCCTCACCCCTACTTACTTGAAGGACTGGGTGATGAATTTCTGATCAACTGCGCTGATTTTTCTGTAATCGACCAGATGGTTCAGGTTACTGATAAAGAAGCGTTCCTGACAACAAGAGAAATTGCTCTCAGGGAAGGTATTCTTGCCGGAGGCTCTTCAGGTGCAGTTATTGCTGCTTTAAAAAAAATTAAAAGCGAAATTCCTGCCGGCAGCCGGGTAGTAACCATATTTCCTGACGGCGGCAGCCGCTATCTGAGCACTATTTACAATGACCGCTGGATGGAGGAAAACGGTTTTTTAGAAGAACCTTTTTAATTGATTTGCGTATTTTAAATATTATGGAGGAAGAATGAGCAAATTAATCTTGCTGACAATCTTAATAATATTTTTAACACCTGCTCTCTTTTGTCAGGAAATAAAAACCAATCTTACGCTTGATGAAGCGCTCGCTATTGCCTTAAAAAATAATCTCGACCTGCAAATAGAAATTCAAAATCCTGAAATTTACCGCTCATTGTTAAAAAAAAGCAATGCTTTATTTATTCCGGAAATTAAATTCAACTTCTCTCATTCAGAGACATCCACTCCCAGCTCCAGTGTCCTGACCGGAGCTACCATTGACACCACAAACAGCGATCAACTTTCCCTGATTTATTCGCAGAAAATTCCGCTCGGAGGCTTAATTTCACTCGAATTACGCAATAACCGCTACTCAACCAATTCCCGATTTTCCAGTGTTAACCCGCGTTTTAACAGTCAGTTAAATTTTTCTCTCAGCCAACCTTTGCTCAAAAATTTCGGAACATTAGCGGCAAAAAAAAATATTTACATTACAGCAAATAACTATAAAAAATCCTTGCAAAGCCTCAAACTCCAGCTCTTAAATTTAACCTACGCAGTAGAAGAGGCTTACTGGAATTTTGTTTATAACAAGCGTATCCTTGAAGTCCGAAGGAAGTCTTTGAGTCTTGCCCAGGATCTTCTTAAACAGAATGAAATTCAGGTAAAGGTTGGCGTTTCAGCTCCTATGGATATCTTAACTGCTAAAGCCGAGGTGGCTTCACGGGAAAGTGAATTGCTGCTTGCTGAAAGTCAGCTTCAGGTAAGTGAAGAAAACTTACGCCGGATTCTAAATGTTTCAGTTCAAAATCAGAATTATGAACCTACCGACGAACCTTTACTGCCCAAAATTGAAATCGATTTCGACAAATTATTAACTCAGGCCTATAAATCAAGACCAGAAATTTTACAGATGCAGTACGAAGTGGCTAATAAAACCATTGATAAAAAATATTACCGGCAGCAACTTCTTCCTGATCTGAACCTGCAATTTTCTTATTATACAACCGGTTTAAGCGGAACACAGATTATCTGGGACAAAAGCCCGCTAAATCCTGACGCCAAAATTATCGGAACAATTGAAGGCGATATCTGGGAAGCACTGAAGGATGTTTTTGCCAATCTTTACCGAAATTTCAGCATCCAGCTTTCACTGGCAATCCCTCTGAGCAATATCAGCGCAATGAGCGATTATAAGCAATCAAAGCTCTCTCTGCTCCAGGCTGAATTTAATCTTAAAAAGGTGGAAAACAACATCTATTCTGAAATAAAGCAGTTGATCAAGGAACTCACCGCCTATGAAAAAATTGTTGAAGCCGCAAAACTGAGCCGTGAACTCTCTGAGCAAAAACTTGAAGCTGAGCAGAAGAAACTCGCCGTCGGTGTTTCTACCAACTATCAGGTATTGCAATATCAGCGCGACTATGCCAATTCCCTGCTCAGTGAATTAAAAGCAATTATCGACTTTAAACTGGCTCAGGCACGACTCGATAAAGCACTGGCAATCTCTCTGGAAAAGCATAATATCAATTTTGTGCAGTTCGAATAGGTTTAATCATCGATAATATTTTAAATCGCGTTCAATTTCACGCTGAATATCTTTTTCCTTTATTTTCTGCTTCTTTTCAAATTCTTTTTTGCCTCTGACCATGGCAATCTCCAGCTTGGCAATTCCCTGATGATTAAAATAAATTTTTAAGGGAACAATCGCAATTCCTTTAGTTTTTATTTTTTGTTCGAGGCGCCGCAGCTCTCTCTGATGCAAAAGCAATTTACGCTCTCTTTTAGGTTCGTGATTCAAATAAGAGGCGCAGGGATAGGGGCTGATATGAGCGTTGAGCAGAAAAGCTTCCCTGTTTTTGACAACAATATAAGATTCTTTCAGGTTAGCCCAGCCCTGTCTTAAAGATTTTACTTCTGAACCGAACAGAACAATCCCGGCTTCGAATTTTTCCAGAATCTCATAGTCATGAAACGCTCTACGGTTAACTGTTACTACTTTCATTAATAATTATTACAACCTCTTTGATTCTATTTTTAAATACTTTTTTAACGATAAAAGTCAAATTATTTAACTTTAAGCGGCTTTTTTCTTCAGGAATTTTACCGAAATGGTAAAGCAGCATTCCCGAAAGAGTAATGTACTCACTCTTCTCTTCAAGGTTTAAATGAAGTAAACTATTCAGTTCTCTGATAGCTATCGTTGCCTGAACAATAAACACATTTCTCTTTACTCTTTCAATTAAATTACTTCTGGCAGACAGCCCTTCAATATATTCCCGCAATAAATCAGTAAGGGTTATCATGCCGATCGGACTTCCGTATTCATCAAGAACAAACGCTGCTTTTATGGAACTCTTCTTAAACTCTTCAAGCAAATAACCAACGCTGGAGTATTCAGAAACATAAAGTGGTTTGCTTATTAACTGAGAAACAGTTAAATCTTTTTGCGGCTGCTTTAAAACAGTAACGACTACAGTCCGGACATCAATAATTCCCACTAGGTTGTCTTCACGGTCTTCAAAAACCGGGATATAACTATAACCATATTTGTTAACAAGTTCCAGCAGATCACTAATTGAATCTTTCAGATTAATTTTTATTAATTGAATGCGCGGAATCATAATCAATCGCAAATCTTTCTGAGAAAAATCAATAATATTCATTACCATTTGCAAAGCTTCCTGATCGTGAATAAACTCACTTTCAGTTTTCAGCAGATACTTCAATTCATCATGCGATAAAAACGATCGCTTAATTCTTTTTTTTGAAAAGACTCCGGACAGCAGAACAAAAAGTTTAACCAGGGGAAAAAAAAGTTTTGCAAAAAAATTCAACGGATAGACAAAAAATGTTGCCAGTCGTAAATTATTTTTAAAAGCAATCGATTTCGGAAAAAATTCACCAAAAATAACCAGAAAAGTCGTTGTCAATATTGTTTGAAAAAGAATAATTACTGTTTTATTTCCCGCCAGAAAGGAAGTTGCCAGAAAACTGACCAGTGAGGCAAGAGCTACATTGGCAATGTTGTTTCCAATCAAAATAGTTGAAAAGAATTCTTCCGGTCTATTTAAAAGCTTCAGCAAAATTTTTGCTTTCCGATCTCCATGTTTTGCCCGAACTTCAACTTTAGCCCGGGGTAGAGAAACTATCGCTGTTTCCGAAGCAGAAAAAAAGGCACTCAGCAGAAAAAGAATAAATAAAACAAAGATCAGAATAAGTGACATTAACTGCGAGTGTTCAGTTGATACACAATTTTATACAGAGAAGTGCCAATACAGTCATTGATTAAATCAACATGCTCATAACCTTCCGGAAGATGAAGAACACGGGGTGCAAAATTGACCACACCCTGAATCCCGGCACGAACGAGCGATTCCAGAACCTGCTGGGCAACATCTTCGGGAACTGTAATCAAACCAATCTTCACTTCCGGATTCTGCTTTAAAAAATTTTCCAGTTCATTTATATGAAAGATTGGAATCACATCCTGCGGTTTTTCCTGCAAAGTAGCATTAATTAACTCTGGTTTTACATCAAAGAGAGCAACTACATTAATATTTCGAATCCTGAAAAGCTTATAATTTGAAAGTGCCATACCGATTCTTCCAGCTCCGACAATAATTATTTTTGCGCCTTTGTCAATCGACAGCACTTTCTTCAACTCATTAAACAATGATCTGTAAAGATAGCCTTTCTTTTGTTTACCGATAGCAATATTTAAAGAAAAAAAATCCTGCCGGATCTGATTGCAAGAAATTCCTGTTATTGCTTCCAGCTCTTTGGAAGAGACATACTCATCATCTCGCAGGTTCAGCTTAAGTAATGCTTCATAATAAAATGAAATTCGTCTGATTACCCTCAGGCTTACAGCTTTCTTAGGATTCATAAATCCACCTCACAGATTTAGTTGAAAATAAATTTTATCATAAACAATAAAAAATAGAAATAGTCAGCACAGGTTATAAATCTTACCCTGCTGCACAATCTCAACAGAAGCCGCAGTAACTTTTTCCAGCTCATTTTTAAGATTAAACAGTGCCTCTTTTTCACCATGAACAAGAAATATCTTTTTTAACGCATACAAATTGCTCTCAATTAACCAGTTTATTAATTCCGGATAATCAGCATGAGCTGAAAATGCATTCAGCGTGGCAACTTCTGCTTTAAGCTGATATGTGTTGCCAAGAATTTTAACCTGTGGTCTTTTTTCAACTATTTTTCTCCCCAGTGTTTCTGCAGCCATAAAGCCAACAATTGCAATAATATTATCCGGATTTTCAATATTGTTTGCCAGGTGATGCAGAATGCGCCCGGACTCTGCCATACCGCTTGCAGAAATAATAATCGCCGGCCCCCTCAAGCTATTTAATTTCTTTGAATCATCGCTGCTCTGAATATAAAAAATATTGTCCAGCTTAAAAGGATTCCGTTTATTTTCAAGAAAAAGGTTCCGCGTTTCCTGATCAAAACAATCTGAGTGAAGTGTGAAAACCGAAGTTGCATTGATCGCCATCGGAGAATCTACATATATCGGAATCTCTTCAATTCGGTTTTCCAGATAAAGTTTATGAATAATATACAGAAGTTCCTGAGTTCTTTCAACCGTAAATGCCGGAATAATTATTTTACTTTTACGCCCTACAGCTTTTCGAATCAATCCCACAATCTCTTCTTCAGCTTCTGCAAATGGTTTATGCCGGCGGTTGCCATAAGTTCCCTCTACTATCAGTACATCGATTTCGGGAAGCAATGCCGGATCATTAATTAAGGGAAGATTTTTTCGTCCAAGATCTCCGCTGAAAGCAATCCGGAGATCAGTTGTTTTGATTACCGTTATTGCTGAACCAAGGATATGACCGGCATCAAGAAAATAGAATTCAAAATTTTTATTTATTGCGAAAGGGAATTTGTAACTGAATGTAAAAAACCTGGCCATTGTTTGAAAAACATCTTGCTGATCGTAAAGAGGTTCATAGAGAGTAAGTTCATATTCAGGATGTTTGCTTTTTTTTTGTTTTAAAAAATTGAAATCGGTTTGTTGAATATGCGCACTGTCCTGAAGGATAATCGAAGCCAGATCCCTTGTTGCCGCAGTAGCAAAGATTTTTCCGTTAAATCCTTTCCTGACTAAAACAGGCAGCGCACCAGAATGATCATAGTGCGCATGGCTTAAGATTACTGCGCTAATTTCTCTGCTTTCAACCGTAAAATTTTTATTTTTCAGGTAGGTTTCGGCTCTGCGACCCTGAAACATTCCGCAATCAAGTTCGATCAGCCAGTCAGCTCCCTGTAAAAAGTGTTTGGATCCTGTTACTTCCTGACAGGCTCCATGAGAAAAAAACTTAACCTCGCTCATTTTCCCGTTCCCTGAAAAAAAGATACAACGCTGCAGCAATCAATATTAAATTTTTAATTAACGCCTGAAAAATATTCTGTTTTAAAAAAGCTCCAAAACAGCCGCAATCAAAATCTGCGCCCCGAAAAATGTTATAACCAAGAGCAACGATAAATACCAGCAACAGTGCAATAATAATTATTAACGCAGCGCGTTTTTTATAGCCGATTATCAGAAAAAGTGCTATCAGAAACTCCAGCCAGGGTAAAAAAATTGCCGTGAAATTGATGAAAAAAAGCGGCACGATTTGATAATTTTCAATATCCCGGAGAAACGATTCAGGCGCCGCTATCTTGCTCAGGGAAGCAAGAATAAATGTTACTGCCAAAATAAATTTGATAAATTCAGCAAAATATTGTTTAATTAGTTCCCTTTTCAATTGGTTTACCATTTTCCTGCCACTCCTTAAAACCTCCCTTATAAATATAAACTGCACTTACCCCTCTGGCAGTTAGCTTCTCTGCCAGAAGCTGAGAATCCTTGCAGCTCTCAGATGAACAATAAATTATCAAAAATTTCGCCTGTTTTATTTTCGCTTCCAGATCCGGATAGTATTTGTCAAATTCATGAACATATAAATTCAAAGCTTTCGGAATGTGCCCGAGACGGTAAAGATCATCTGAACGGGCATCAATCAACAGGAAATCATTCTCTTTGCTGAAAATATCAACTTCTTCGATAGTGAATTCCTTAAAAACCCGGATCATATTTTCCTCAATAATTTTTTGTCCGGAAAGCAAAGGCAAAGGCTGCGGCGCCAAAAAATTAAAAGCCAAACTAACCAACAGACTAATCAGACAAATAATAAAAATATCTTTAACCAACTCTTTCATTTTTTATATTAACATAAAAAACGATGAATAAAAACACTTTCCGCTGATTATTTTCTTGATTATCCGGCAGCAATAAACTACAATATGCTATGCAAAAGCTGGAAGCATATCTGCAGCTCCTCGAAGAATGGAACAAAAAGTTTAATCTCTACTCCCGCAAACTTAATTGTCAGAATATAAACCTGATTATTGAAGAAAACATGCTTTTACTGCCCTTAATCAAAACTTCAACACTCATTGAAGCTGGCCCGGGCAATGGCACGCTCGGTATTCCGATTGCCATAAACGCTTCAGATCTGGAAATCCTGCTCATTGAATCAAACCGTAAAAAATCCTTTTTTTTAAACGAAGTAAAAAGAGAGCTTCAACTTAAAAACCTAACTATTTATAACAGTTCTTATCAGGAATTTTTTCATCATTATCAGAAAAAAAATATCACGCTTGCCTGTCGTGCTTTTCCCGACCTTCTAAACTTAATAAAATTGTTCAAAAAAGAAAAATTAATAAATGATATAAAAAACCTTCTTAACGAGCTGAAAAACGAGGTGGTAAAAGAAAGATTTGATAAAAATCTTGAG
>FWPV01009293.1_pt1 | contig 16684 bp, 8 predicted proteins | sample 2228371 | NCBI WGS metagenome assembly FWPV01 (sample SAMEA103939776, study PRJEB20133) | metagenome | reverse complement strand
AGCGGCGGGAAATGGGGGGGCGAGCAACCTTGCCCTCCCATTACCATTATATGAGGACCGGGGTATAATGAATTTCAGCGGCCTGGGGAGCAAGCTGCGGCATCTGCTCGGTGCAGCTTGTGAGATGGTCTTCGGCATGACCACCTACGAGTGGGTGCAGAGCGCGCGGCGTGAGCGCGCAGAGGTTGAGCGGCTATTTGTCCTGGTCTGCTTTGGTGATCTGGTAGGGCTGCCCATTCTGCCGCCCTACTATACGTTACGTCTGCTGCCTTTTGTCGTGCCGACGATCCATCGCTGGAAGCGCAGCTTGCTCCGTGAACGTGACTGGAGCGACCTGGCGGAATTGATCGAGGGGATAGACTGAGTGTGTCAGCAGAGGGAGCAGATTTTTTATTTCTTATCTCAACCTTCAACCAGCAACCTTTAACCTTCAACTCTTTTCAAGGGAGAAAAACAATGCCAGAAGAAGAACAACGTGAAAGCAAACTGAAACAGTTGGGGCGCTCGGTGAAAGAATTTCTGTACGGCATGGCCGGTCACGATATGACCCGCTTTGCCCTCAAGACGCGCGGCAGTATGGAGCACCTGTTCATCCTCATCACTATGGGGGATTTGCTCGGCATCCCCATTCTGCCGCCCTACTATTCGCTGCGTCTGTTGCCCTACGTCGTGCCGCAAATCTCCACGTGGAAGCGGCGCATGCTGCGCGAGCGCGATCTGACCGACGCCCTGGCATAAGACATCTTGCCACAGAGCACAGAGCACACAGAGTTTTTTGTGCGTTGTCCGCAACGCCTTTCTCTGTGAACTCTCTGGGTTCTCAGAGGTTACCTTAAAGGAGATACTATGTCACTTGCACAAGTTTTCCGCGAACATCCCAACCGCCGCTACATTGAATTTGGCGGCAAAGGTGGACTAGGCAAGACCACGTTTTCGGCAGCGACAGCTTATTGGCTGGCGCAGCAGGGCTACAAGGTGCTTGTCTTCTCCGTAGATCCCCAGGCATCGCTTTCGGACATTTTCGAGCGCGATATTTTCGGCAAAGGCGCCATCGAAATCTGTCCCGGTCTCTTCGCGCAAGAGATTGATGCCGATCAACGCATCCGCGAATATCAAAACCAGATTCGACAAAAAATCCTCGATATGTACGGCCTGGACGAGGTGCCGAAAGAGATCGAAGACTACATTCAGGCCACCGCCGCCGAGCCGGCAATGGAAGAGAGCGCCATCTTTGACGCCGTCGTTGACATTGTGGTCAGCGGCGAGTACGATTACTACATTTACGATCTGGTGCCGCTGGGACACGCGCTCTACTATCTGAGTATGGCCAGTGTTTACGACGAGTGGATTGACAAGATCACCGCCTTGCGTCAGGAAATGCAAGAGTATTCGCAGGTTGCGGCGATCCTTGAGCGCAAAAAGCAAACCGAAGAGGACCTGATCCTTGCCGAGTTGCAAGACATCAAACGCCGCATTAACACTTCGTCGGGCATTTTGACCGATCGGGAAAAGACGGCTTTCTTCTTTGTCGTCACGCCAGAAGAGATGATCATCCTCGACACGCAGAAGGCGGCTACCCTGTTTGCCAAATACCAGGTGCCGATTTCCGGCTATATCGTCAACCGGGTCATCCCACCGAGTTTAGCACAACAGAATATTCCGGCGTATTTGCAGAACCGTATCGAAATGCAGGATAAATATCTCAAGCAAATTGATGCCATTTTTGGGACCCAAGTGGTGGCGAAGGTACCGGAGTTTGAACGCGATATTACCGGCCTGGAGATGATCTCCAGGGTTGCAGATGCTTTATTCGGAGGTGAGGCATGATTACAGAATCCATGCAGCAGTTTTTTAGCCGACATCCTCACCTGAAGTATATTTTCTTCGGTGGCAAAGGCGGTGTAGGGAAAACGGTGATGGCAGGTACTGCCGCTTTGTGGCTGGCGCAGCATGGACGGCGCACCCTGTTGGCTTCCACCAATCCTGTGCACTCGTTAAGCAGTTTGCTGGGCCAAAATGTTTTCGGCGCGCCGACAGCGGTGGATGGCGTCCCCAATCTGATGGCTTACGAGATTGACACGAAAGATACGATTGAACGCTCGAAGACCGAATTGACCCAGAAAATCCAATGGTTCCTCAAATATGCCGATATTAAGACGCGGGCCGACGAGTTCGTCGAGTCGGCGACGATGAACCCGGCCTTCGAGGAGTCGGCGATGTTCGAGAACATGATTGACTTGATGTTCGAGGACAAGTACGATGTGTACGTGTTCGATACCGCGCCGACGGCGAACACGCGCCGTTTGTTGGGCATGTCGAGTGTCTACGGGATGTGGGTCAACAAGATGGTGCAGAGCCGCGAGGAAGCCAAATCGCTCCGTGAGTTACTCTCCTACAGCCGCAAGAAAGAGAAGGACCCTCTAATGGAGTATCTGCTTAACTTACGTTCGCGTATGGAGCGCACCAAGGGCTTGCTCACCGATGCCGAGAAGACGGCTTTCTTCTTCGTTACCTTGCCGGAGGCCTTGCCTATCGCGGTGATCAAGCGTTTCATCGGCTGGTTCCATGATTTCGGCATCCCTGTCGGTGGAGTCATCGTGAACATGTTGATTGACAAGGCTGACATTGATGCGAGCACACCCCAATTTGTGCGCAATCGGGTGGCCATGCAAGATCACTATATGGAAGACATTTGGCGCAGCTTCCCCGATACGCGGGCTCTCGTGCCACTTTTCGAAACCGAAGTGCGCGGCGTAGAGATGCTCAAGCGCACTGCCGGGCAGTTGTTTGTTTGAGCGCACAGGTAATCAGGGATTAGTAAGCGGTAATCAGGGATTCGTAAATCGGTAATCAGGGATTAGTAATTGGTAATCAGGGATTCGTAAATCGGTGATCAGGGATTCGGGATTAGTCTGCTCCAATTCCGAATCCCCAATTCCGAATCCCCAATTACCAATTACCAATTACCAATTACCAGTTACTCATTACCCATTACCATTCACCAATCCCCATCGCCGGAGAAGAATCATGCTCAATCACCCGGCCTTTTTGATTTTATCCACCGGCCTGTTGTATATCCTGGGATTCGGCGGGCTGTCGCTGTTGCGCCGCCAGGGGCTTTCGACGCGCTTTGCGGTTGAAAGCCTCATCGTCAGTATGCTGGGCGTCGCCCTGACGTTCGCGTTTCCGGGGTTCCCACCGCTGCTGTTCCTCGTCATATTGTATCTGGTGACAATGCGCGTGCGGTTGATGGCGGATCTCGCCAATGCCTTCCTCGCCCGCAAGCAATTTCCCCGCGCGATGGCGCTGTACCATACGGCGCTGCACCTGTGGCCGGACCCTGTCAGCCGGCAGATCGTCCTCATCAACCGGGGCGTTGCCGAACTGCGCGCTGCCGAACCGGAGACGGCCTACGCGACCCTCAGTGAGGCATTGGGCAATCAGGAATTCAAGATCGGCGCGCACTATCTGTCCGCTGGCTACTACAACCTGGGCCTGGCGGCGCGCCGCACGCACCGCGAGGCCGAAGCCATCCGGCGTTTCAACCAGGCCATTGATACATTGCCCCATTCTATCTACGCGCAGGCTGCCCGGCGTGCGTTGCAAGAACATTCCACGAAACGAGAACCACAGTCCACAATAGAAAGACCGGCTGATGAGATTTAGGACATGTAACTGTTCAGGGGGTGTCCATTTCACCGCAGAGCACGCCGAGGCCGCAGAGATTTCGGAGGCAAAATGCTGCCAAATTGCCCCCGAGTCTGCTCATCCATTCATCTCAGCGGTCTCTGCGACCTCGGCGGGGCAAGATTTCTGACCTGCTGAGCAGTTACTAGGAAATAATCCGGGAACTGAAATCGGCGGGGAAGCCGGATGCACACACGGTGAACACACGTGTAGCCGGCTGATGAGGTTGAGAGAGAAGTCGGAAACCGAGAAAGACGAGAAAAAACGGCTGAAGTCGGCGCACACGCATGTGCGCCGACTTCAGTTGGTAGAAATTGGAATCGCCTTACCGGATGAATTTGTTCATCCTCGATTCCGCAGCACCAGCGGCAGGTAGATTTTCTTTTCTGCCCCGGTCACCACGATGGTGGCGGTGTGTCCCAACCCATCGCTGTAGGTGTACGTCCCCGGCGTATCGAACTGCCGCCGGTAGACGCGGTTCGGCGCGAGCATCCCGCCATCAAAGCCGAGCGTGTCGCTGAGCGGGTTGCGCGCGCTGAGCAGGCGCAGCAGGGGATTCTCCACCAGGGCGAGCTGCGTTTCCGGCGGCGCCATATTGTCCCACGGCGCGCGCCATTCCACCGTGCTGCCGGCCGGCACGCTGAGCGTCGCCGGGTTGGGGCCGGCGGGGTTCAACGTCACCTGTGCCACATCCCCATCCGTCCACGGCGTGAGCGGCACGTTGACGTGGACGATCTCATTGACCACCTGGATCACCGGGCTGCGCCACGACTGATAGCCTGGCTTGCCCTCCACTTGCAGGTAGTAGAAGCCGGGCGGCGTAAAGAAGGCAAAGTAGCCATCGTCGCCGGTCACCTGTGGATTGACCTGGTTGTTGTAGAGGTGCGCCGGCCAGGGCACCCAGCCGCCCCAGCGGGGCATGGAAATCATGCAGGTCACGGTGATGCCGGAGATGGCGTGCAGGGTGGGGCTGATGGGGTCAAAGCCCTGCGTCACGTCGAAAACGTAGCCATCGGGGTCAATCTCCACGCTGCCGTTCGTGCAGCGCAGATAGTCTATGTCGCAGATGTTGACATGGTGCGCATATTGGATCTCGAACGTCCAATAGTCGTCTTCCTGGTGGCCGGTGTGCCATTGCCCATCAGCCTGGACGCGCGGCTGCGTATTCTCGCAGACGTACAGGTGCAGGTGGGTGTTCCAGAAACCATAGACGCCTGGGATGGCCCATTCGTCCGAGGCAAACAAGCCGGTCTCTGTGTCCCGGAAGCGAAAGACCAGATGCTGCCCGGCCAGCGGCCCCGTCGTCGGCGTGCCCTCCCAGTAAGAGCGCTGGGGGTCCCAGAAACTGTGCGCGGGGAGAAGATGCGCGGCGGCGCTTTCATCGCTGCACGTATTCGGACTGGTCAACAGGCAGGCCCTGGCCGTCACGGTGATCGGTTCCTGCGAATGCAGGCTCTGGTAGGTGGATGTGAAAACCCCGTGCGCGTCGCTGGTGGTGGTGATCACTTCAACGCCGTTCTCAAAGACGCGGATCAGGGCATTGCCCAGCGCCAGCCCGCTCACGTTGACGACATCGTTGCTGTAGCAGTATTCGCCATCCCCAATGGAGGTGATCAGCGGCGGGTAGAAGGGCGTGACGGTCTCCGCGCCCAGGTTGAAGAAATGCGATCCGGCCATCACGGTGGCGCGATTGTCCAGCACCTCGCCGGGCTGCGGGTGGCCGACGGCGCTGATATGCACTTCCGCCGCGCCGTTGACCGCGATGGGATCGAGGGTTTGCCAGCGCAAGGTCTGCCCCTCCGCGCTAAAGTTCATCTCTGGGTTGTGCGTCTCGTAATCCAGCGCCAGCGCGCCCGGCAACTCATCGGTGATGACGATGGGCAATGGCGCGGGGTCCGCTGTGCCGTGGAAGAAGCGCAGCAGGTAATCTTGCCGCACCGCAAAGTTCACCTCGCCTGTGTAGCCGTCTACCGTCACCACGCCCTTGGGCGCAAAGGCCCATTTCTCGGCGATGAGGTCGGTTTCGGGCGTGAAGCGGTACTCGTCCGCCCCCAGGTCAGGCAGCGTGCCGGCCGGCGTGGGCCGCGCGTCGCCGTCCATGTCGTGCGTCACGCCGGTCTGGAGGGCGCGCTCGACCGCCATGGAGAAGCGGGTGAGGTGGACGCCGTCCCAATCAAAGCCCGCCGGGCCTTCGAGGTGGCCGGTCTCGTTGATCGCGCCGACGGTGGGCGTGGTGTTGCGATCCCACAGCGTTTGTTGCAGCGTCGCCGCGCCGGAACCGGTCACCCGCACGCCGGTCTGGTTTTCCGCCAGGATGGTGTTGGTGAATGTGACGCTCGCGCCGTTTTCGACGTAGAGCGCGTTCCCGGCGTTGCGCGCCAGCGTGGTATGCCAGGCGGCGAGTTGCGCGTTGGGGACGAGCCGCAGCGCATCGCCGGCAATGTCTACCACGGCGTTGTTGATGAACTGCGCCCCGGCGTTGGGATGCACTTTGATTCCCTTGCGGCTATCGCGGACGAGGTTGCCATCCAGCATGAACTGTCCATCGGCCAGCACGCTCAGGCCGCGATTGCGCTCGAACGTGTTGCGCGTCAGGGTCAGTTGGGTTTGCGGCCCATACGCAAAGACGGTGAAATTCGTCTCCGGCAGCAGATCCACCCTGGCGTTTGGACTGCCGTTGTCGGCGATGGTGCTATCGGCGATGACGACGTGGCTGTTGTAGAGCCGCACGACCACGTCCGGGCACCACTCCCAACCGTAGCCGTTTTGGATGATGGCCACGTGCTCCAGCCGCAGTTCGCCGGTCAACACGTTGCGCGCGGCGATGGCGCCGCTTTCGCTGATTTGCCAGTCCTGGTAATAGCCGGGCAGGGTCACGGCCGGAATGCGGTTGGGACGGCCGGCGTAGCGCACGGTGGCATGGCGTATCAGCCCGGTGCCGCCATCGAACGACAGCCCTGCCCACTGATCCATGCCGGTGTTGGTGACCGAGGTGAAGGTGATGGGCTGCGTGGGTGTGCCCACAACCTGGAGATGCCCCTGCACATACAGTTCGCCATTGCGCGGCGCCATCACCGTGGTCCCCGGCGCGATGGTGAGCGTCACGCCCTGGGCGACGATGAAATCCTCATTGTTCAGTTCATAAGCCTGGCAGGCGGCCTGCGGCTGCCAGGTCATAGCCTCGACGAGCGTAGCCTCCGGGCCGAAAACGATTCGGTCGCGCGCGTTGCCCTCCAGCCGGTTGCCGACCAGCGTCGCCGAGCGCACGTTGCCGGAAAAATAGATCGGCGCGTTGGCCGCCTCGTTGTTCAGGCCGCTGATGAGCGTGTCGCTCACAACCACGCGGCTGTTTTGAATCCAGATTCCCCATTGCACATGGCCGGGCCGCGAGGCGCTGATGATCTGGCTGGATTCGATGGTCACCGCGCCGGTGAGGACGTTGAGGGCGCGGATGGGGGCCGCCTGATAGAGGCCACAGCCATAACACTCGTCGCCCGTGTAGCGCACGGTCACATGGCGCAGCGTCCCTGCGCCGCCATCAAAAGCGATGCCGCTCCAGTCTGTATAGGCCACCCCGCTGTCGGCCGGCGAGGTGAAAGTGATCGGCTGCGCCGCCGTGCCGATGGCCTCCAAACGCCCCTGCACGAGCAAGGAGTACGCGCCCTGATTATCACCGATATGCACCTTGACGCCCGGTTCAACGGTCAGGGTCCGGCCGGCGGGCACGGTGAAGGTGCCCAGCAGGCGGTAGCCGCCCGCCGGTTGCGCGTTCAGGGTCAGGTCATAGCCGGTGATGGTGTCGGGGGTGAAGGCCACGTGGTTGTAGATATTGTTCTCCAGCCGCAGCCCCGCCAGGCGCACATCGCTTGTCGCGCCGGTGATATAGACCGGAAAATCGTTCTGGGTGGGGTCATCGCCGATGCCGGAGAAGCGCGTGTCGGTCACGACCACGCGGCTGTTTACCACGTACAGGCCGGTGTTGCTGTTGGGCCCGCCCGCCGAGGTGATGATCTGGCTGTCCTGGATCGTCACCTGTCCCGCCTGCACGTTGAGGACGGCGACCGCCGCTGAGTAGAAGATGGGGCAATTGTAGCAGCCCCGCCCAGTGTTGCGCACGATCGCGTGGCGCAGCGTGCCGGTCCCGCCGTCGAAGGTTATCCCCATCCACTGGTAGGGGCCGCTATCTGCCTGCGAGGTAAAGACGATCGGCTCTGCTGCGCTGCCCACCGCCTCCAGGTGTCCCTGCACGACCAGGGTCGCCCAGTCCCTGCTCCACGACTCGACGCGGACGCCGGGCTCGAGCGTCAGCGTGACCCCGGGGGCCACAATGACGTGGCTCGTCATCGCGTGTGGATTGTCAGCCGCGCACCAGGTCTCGTTCGCGGTGATGGTGCCGCCGTGCGGGCCGGGCACACAGGCGGCCGGTGCGGCCTGGGCCTTGTTGGCCGAGCCGACGCCTGCAAAGACGAGCACGACCAGCGCCAGCCCCAACCCCAACGCGATCAAAATTTGTTTGGTTTTCATCGTTTGTCCTCCTTTGAAAATAGCAAATGGCGAATGGCAAATAGCGAATCCGCTTAATCCGTTGATTAAATTTTTACCCTCACCGGTGTGAAGCGTCATCTAGCAAATCCTCTCCGGCGGGAGACGCCTGATTGGCGGGCGTGGGGCGGGCGGCTGTTTGCGCCTCGATAAAGCGCGCTAAATCCTCTGCGCTGCGGACGTGCGCCCGCGCGCCATCGGCCACACATTCCACCTGGCCTTCCCAGGCCGGCGGCCCTTCGCTGCCGCTCAGGGCAAGCTCTTTTGCCTGCGGGTCAATCCACAGGCGCAGGATAAAGGTAACGAGGGTGCGCAAGGTATCTCCTTGCGGGGCGGTACAACCCGCTCCAACAGGAAATACTATAGCACATCAGAATAACGGGAGAATAACAGGGAAGGGGAAAACCCTGAAGGTTTACGAAATCTTTAGGGTCTCGTACCGCAAGACCGGCAGGCAAGACCTGACAGGTTTTGCAACACCTGTCAGGTCTCGCGTCTATTGGGGCCGGTCTAGTAATTCCGCATCACAACCGGCAGGTAAATCCAGCGCGGCACCCCAATTGTGTTGATGACCACGTTGGTATCTATTGGCTCATTCACGTCGAACACAATGCGCGCCTGGTTGGTGATGACGCTGCCATAGGCCAGGCCGGCCTTGGGCCGGATGGCAAACATCACATAGCCCTCGCCGCGGTGTGTGGCATCGTTGGGCGGCAGGAAACCGGCCAGCGGGTCTTCGGGCCAGTCGCCCGTCACCGGGTCTACCGACTGCAACTCCCACCGCACAATGCCGGCGTCCAAGTCCAGCGCGGCCCGCACGCGCACCAGATTCGGGTCGGTGGCGACGAACGACTGGGTCGTAAACTGCTGCCGCTCGGCGGGGATGGCGATGGTCACGCCGTTGAAACCAATCGTTTGTAATGCCAGCGTGCTCCAATCCAGGTTCGGGTCGAGCGTATCGGTGATAATCACCCGTTGCGCCGGCGCGGTAGCCGTGGCCACGTTCTCAAAGTGGATGGTATAGAGCAAGGTCTGGCCAGTGTGTACCCATCCTGCTAAGCTCACCCCTACGCCTAGCTTGTCATTGGGATCGCGGCTGAACCGCAAGGGCCGGTCTTGGTCATCCTCGGGTTTGGGATTGGGCGGCTTGGGCGGATTCTTGGGTGTATTATCCGGGCTGTCGTCGGAGTGATTGGCCGCTGTGGATTGAACCTTGTGCAGATTGAGCTGGTGCTGTTTGGCCGCTGCGTAATACAACGACTGGGAGGTAAGGTAACGTTCCAGCGAATTTGCAACGTCTTTGTCAACCATATCGTCGGCACTCTTTTTCAACTTGTAAAAGCCTTCCGTCATGGTGTAGAGGCTATACACGGTGCCGGCCACTGGTGTATTCTTGAACCCTTCGTCCAGCTGCAGCGTCGCCAGGTACACCGCCCGATCCCTTTCGTATTCTGCCAGGTTATAGTTACCTTCGTATTCGTACCTGGACATCTCTTCCAAGGCCTTGATTTCTGCATCAAAGATTTTGGTCCTCAGGGCAATGTCTGGATCATCCAGTGGGCTACTGTGGCGTCCCCAGGCCGAGTTGAGAGTCCACAAGGTCTTGACGGCTTTGGCGCCCACCAAACCGGCCTTAGTCAGGGCCAGCTTCAGGTCGGCGCAAGACAGTTGTTCGAGAGCCTGATAGGAGCTCCACCAACTGTCAAAGGCCATTTTCATCAGCTTGTGGCTGGCCTCGGCCTGATTGAAGGCTTTATTGTAGGCGCTGCACCACTGCGAGGGCGGCGGCGTGTGCATGTAACCATATTCGCCTCCTACGAAGGCCGGAAAATTGACGCGCTCGGGCATCTGAATCCCCAATTGTCGGGTGCAAAAGCCCAGCACTGCCCTGCCGCTATGCAAGGCCATAGAAGCCCGGACCAGTTGCTCACCCACGGCCGCGCGCTGCACCCGTTGTGTGACCACAGCCGCTGACGCCGAAGGCGATTGCAGGCCCAGCGACAGCGGCTGTTCCAGCGTCATGGTCAACGCGAGTGTGCCGGTGACGGGGATTAACGTCTCGGTCTGCACCGAACGCCAGCCCAGACCCCATGCTTTGACCGTTACCGTCAACGGCGGCAGCGGACCCAGGCGGAACGATCCGTCAGAGTCGGTCAGAGTGACAAGCACCGGGATACCGGCGCGGTCAACCACACCGACCGACAGGGCGTCCACCGGCCTGCCATCGGCGGTAGTGACCGTGCCGCTGATGGTTGCCCCTTCTCCTTCGAGTACCGCCCCCAACGTGTGCGTGATGACGCCGTCGAGCCACAGATCTGCCACGAACACAGGACGATGCTCACCGTCGCTGAGCCAGACATCGAAAATGCCCTCCGGCAAAGTATTGGCAGTGTAGGCGCCCTCGGCATTGCTGAAAGCATAAAAGGTCTGACCGCTGGCTCGATGGAAGAAACTGGCCGCACCGCGCAAAGGCATACCCTCGGCGTCCACAAGCTGGCCGTAGACGCGCGCCCCAGGCGTCAGGGCAACGACAACCGGCGACGTGATGGGAACGGTGAGTGGCGCCTGGTACGGAGACATCTCTGGTGCGCGCACTTGCAGCTATGGATTACCGGAGTTTCCAGTCATTACGTGGCGCCTGGTACGGAGACATCTCTGGTGCGCGCACTTGCAGCCGGTAAACGCCTTCTGGCAGCGCGGAGAATTGTACAACGCCGCTCTCACCGGTGCGCGCAGCGAGAAAGACACCGTCCTCCGGCGCACCATGTTCGGGCAGCAACACCACCCAAGTATCCGCCACCGGCTCACCCGTGCCAATGGCAATCACGTGTATTTCTACGGCCTCCGCTCCGCCGGTCAGGTCTACCTGCGCGTCTATCCCGGCGGTGATGCTGATGCCCTTGTGACTGACCAACCCCGTCTTCCAGCTTTCGACCCAGAGATCAAAAACGCCACTTTGCAACACGAGGAAGCGGTACAGACCGGACTCGTCCGTCCTGGCGCGCGCGATTGGCTCGCCAGCCTGAAACAGCGTCACGGAAACATCGGCCACGGGTGTGCCAGCGGCTGTGCGCACGACGCCGCTGAGCAACGTATAGTCCATATTCAGAGTCGGCGCACAAGTGTTGTCAGACTCGGTGAGGGTACAAGTCTGGCGCGCCACGAGCAACCCTGGCTCCGCGCCGGCGACGACGTGATAGCTGCCGTCTTCCAGGCCGGAGAAAGCGAACTCGCCGTTATCAGAGGTGACGACCCGGAGCGGCAACCCGCCCCCTATCGGCACCAGGTTGACCGTCAATCCGCCCAGGGGTTGCCCATCCTTTTGAGCGTGACCGGCGATAATGCCGGCAGGACGCAGAGCAACGTTGCGGATGACGATGGCGCCCGCGTTCACCTCCACCTCGACGCGCTGGCTGAGATAGCCCTCCGCCGTAAACTGGAACTCGTGCAAGCCGGGTGGCAGATCGGGGAACGTATAAGCGCCGTTCACCGCGCTGACGACGGGGAGGGTATAGACGCCGGCCGCGTCGGTAGAAACGGCCACGTCGCTGAGGGGCAGGCCACTCATCGCGTCGGTCACAACGCCGGCCACGGTGCCGCCATTGCTCAACACCACCACCACGCCCGACGTTGTCGCCGTGTCGCTGACGACAACGGTATGGAGCACGCCGGCGCCATAGCCGGTCTGAACAGCCACCACGTCATAGACGCCAGCAGGCAGGCCGCTGATTCTAAACATGCCATACGGGTTAGCCAGAATAGCAGGCGAGCGGTATTGGGCGCTCTCGGCATAGACGAACGCGCCGCCGGCCGGCAACATATTGGGCCGCTTGACCTGACCGGCAATGTTCCCACCAACGTTCAGCGAAAGCATCAATGAACGTGTCTGACGTTCTCGCAACGGGATGAACTGCCCGGCCGGAGACACATAGCCCTCGGCGCTGACCTCTACGTGATAGAGGCCGGCCTTCAGTCCGCGCAGTGCATAAGCGCCGTCGGCATCGGACACGGCCAAGACGGCTTGTTGCGTCTTGTCGCCGAGCATGAAAGCAGAGACGATGGCGCCTTCCACCCCCACATCGCTTTGCCCGCGCACGACACGCCCCCGGATGACGGCTCCCGCATGCACGATGATCGCCAGATCCGTCTGGGGCGTTCCGGCCGTCACGGTAATGATGGCCGCGGGAGAGGGTAAATAGCCTTCCAGAAACAGCGCGTAAACGCCGGGCGTCACATCGCGGAAGCCAAAATTGCCATCGTACCACGACTCGGTAAAGAAGGTAGCCTCGGTGCTCGTTTCTTGCAAGAGCATCGGCGCCGCGCCGAGTGGATGGTCCACATCTTCCAGGTACAGCATCCCGCCGAGCATGGCCTGCCTGATGGCGACCATCTCCCGCCGCAGCATGTACTGGAGCAGCTCCGGCACAACGATTGTGGGAACGCCGTACCGCTGCGTTTCCTCGGCCGCGGCGGCCAGGGCGGCCGCGTAATCGCCATAAATCGCGCCGATGCGCGCGGCCACAGCGTCCCAGGCCACATCCCACAGCGGGTGCGCCGGGTCGGGACGAACGGCGGCCTCCAGCGCGTCCCAATCCACAATTTCGGTCGCATCCCCGGCGTGAGAATATAGCCGGTAGCCGGCGACGCCGGCCATGGGCGCAATGGCCTCGAAGGGATACGTGTGGCGTTCACCAGGACGCAAAACACCAGCATTAAAGCCTTCAGGGGCTACGCCTACAATCTGAAACGATGTGTCGTTGGAGGGTGGGCTGCCCACCGGCCACACCGGCGTCGTCTGTTTGCTCTCCAGGATGAGCAGTGGAGCGGGCAAATCGGCGTCGCCAACATTGGCGAACTCGATCATCCCGCGGAACTGCATCCCCTGCCGCAACGCCTGCGGCAACACCAGACGGGCTTCCAGCAGGCCACCCACGCCGCTCGTCACGGCGAACGCGCCCGACAGCGTGTCGGTCGCGCCGGCTTGCGAGACGCTCACGTCATAGAGGCCGGGCGTCGCGCCCTGCAAATCAAAGGTAGCCATGGCGGACGTGGAATCAATCCACACCAGCCTGACAGCGACGCGGTTGCTCCCGCCGGCGGCCGGGTGCAGGCGGGCGATCATGTCCGCCGCAAAGCCGGCGCCAAAGAGCGGGATGGTCACCTGCCCGGCATTGCCACCGGTGCTCAGCCCGATGGCCTCAAGGCCAAAGGTGGCGACTTGGGCGTTGAGCGTGTAACCCAGCGTATCGCCCGGCAACGCTTCGGGCGCGATAAGCAGGTAAACCACGCGCGCATCGGCGGCGGCCGGGATGCCCAGACGCGCGTCAGGGGTATCCCAGACGACGCTGCGCAGGTCAAAGACATCCACGCCGGGCATACGCTCAAAGCCGGCATAGATGCGGCATCGCCCTGTGGCGGCTATTGCATCGAGGTTGATGAGCAGACCGGTATCCGCCGGCTGCGCAACGCGATACCAGGTGGGGCTATTTGTACCAGCAAAGACACCATTCACCGGCGTTCCTACCTCCAGGGTAGGGACGTAAAGCTGGACGGTAGAGTGAGACCAGCCTATGTTGTTGTCCCAATTCTGCCCCTCGAACACGTCGCCGCGGCGGTTGGTGTGGACCTGCCAGCGATAGGTTCCTTCTGTCCCGCCGGGAACGCGCACGATGGCGCTAAAGGTCGCCGTCTGGTTCGGCCCCAGAGTGCCGCTGGATACAAACTTGCCCGCTTCCAGCGCCACGCCGTCCGGGCCGAGCAGCGAGACGGCATCGTGCCAGTCGCCGTTGACCGCCTGTGTGCCAATGTTGCGCACTGTCCACACCACCTCAACCTGCTGTGTGGCCGTCACCTGGAGCGGCCCAACGACCGAGTCAACCACCAGATCGAGGTTCGATTGCGCCGTTTCGACAAACTCGTATGCGCCCATATCGGCAAACGCGCCGTCCGGCGTAGCGATGCCGGTGTTGGGCGTGCGCGGATCGTCGTAGCGCGGCGCACCCATGAGGTCGGTGGCCGGGGCGGCTGTGCCATCGGCCGCGTCAATCATCGGGCTGAGGTAGCGCAGGCGATAGTTGCCGTTGGCCGCGTCTTTGAACTGCGGGTCCACCGAGACGTTGCCGTTTGTGCCGGTCGGGTCAGGCAGGCCGCTATAATTCACTCCGGTGGGCGACCAGACATTGCTGTATCGCACCACCGCCGACGACCCACAGCAGTTGTCGACGCCAAAGGAGATGTTGTTGCTGGCAATCGTGTTCATGACGGTCAACGCGCCGCCGTGCGCCAACAGGCCGGTGCCGTTATGATCCACCGTGCAGTTGATCACCTGCATTGTCGCGCCGCCCCAGACGTTGACCCCGCGATCAACGCCGGTGAGGACAGTATTGCTGACAACAGCCGTGCCGCCAAACATGAGAATCCCATCGTAAAAGGCTTCCCGGATCAGGCTATTGGAGATCTGAAGTGTGGCACCGCTATTCGTGCGAATCACGCCGGTATTGTCCCAACTGCCGGAGGCCGTGCCGCCGCCATAGGCAACGATGGCATGATCCAGGCTGGCCTGACCGTAAATATCAATCCAACGCCAATCGCCCGCGCCGGGCATGGTGCTGTTGCCATCGTGGTTTGTGTCGCCGCCGAACGCGTCGTCGCGGATCGAGGTCAAGACGACCGGCTGAGCCAGCGTCCCTTGCGCGATCAATTGCGCCCCCGATGGAACGGTGATGCCCAGCTTGTCGCCAAACTTGACCACCGCGCCCGCCTGGATGGTGAGCGTAGCGCCGGCCGGCACGGTCACATTGCCTGTAACTTGATGCACGAATGTGCTCAACCATACCTCGCTGCCGGTCAGCGTCCCTGAGTGGATAACCTTGATGTAACGCAAAACGACATGCGGACTGAGATCGAGCCGCCCCGTCCCCTGAACGCTCAAGCCGTTCCAATCGCCGGGGACGGGCAGGGTTTGGTCACCGTCCATATTTGTGTCGCCGCCGGCCGTGTCATCGGCCAGTGCAGTCAGGATGATAGGCGCGTCGGCTGTGGCCGGCGCGTACAAGACAGCGGCATCCTCGACCGCGATGCTTGCCCTGGGCGCAACCTTGACCACCGCGCCGGCCTGTATCGTCAGGGTGACGCCCGGCGCAACGCTGAGCGGCGACTCGACCACGTGGACGCGATTGGCTGTCCAGGTCTCGTCGGTGGTTAATCGCCCACTGTGCCAGACGACCGCGTTGTTGACCAGCACGTTGCGCGTGGCCCGGCCGATAACCTGGCCTTGCAGATTGTAGAATGTGGCGCGCAGTTCATATTGTCCATCGGGGACGCCAGTGGTGTCCCAATACAAGCGCCCAGACACAGGCCCCGCGCCCAACGGGTAAGGTTGCCCGGCGTTGAAAGCGGCAACAGTTACCGTGATGTTGGCCGGATTGACGCCCAGCCCAATCCATTCGAGCAGCTCGGTGTCGTGGAACAAGCTGTCCGTTGGTTTCGACCATGTAAAGTAGGGCGCATTGGTAATATAAACGCTGCCGGGCTGGCCGGGGCCGGCGCCGCCTGCGCCGCCGTTGGCGGTCACATTGGCGGACGGGAAGGTCATGCTGTCCCAATAGTACACCGCCACGCGCCCGCCGCCGCCCGAGCCGCCGCCATAGAGCGCGCTGCCGCCGTTGGCGACAATCGCGCCGCTGCCAGAGAATGTGCCGACGTTTAGCAAGATACCTCCGCCGCTACCCCCAGCGTTTCTGGGATACACGCCAGCAGCGCCGTTTGCTAAAAGCGCGCCCTCAATCACTGCTGAATGAGCCGTGATACGCACCAGACCGCCGCCAGGCTGCCCCTGCTCAAATCCTCCACCTGAGCCTGATTCGTTGGGGTTACGATCGTCGCCGTAGGTGAGGTTGGTCACACCGCCGCTGCCGGCGTTTTGTCCCAGCCCGCCATACGAACCGCCTGACGCGACTCTCGCTCCGCCCGCCATCGTGTTGCCTAGCGTATACCCAGGCAAGTAGCCCCGCCCGGTCACATCTATTTTGCCGGTCGTGCTGACCAACAGCGTATCGGCAACCGTCATCTGGAGCGTGTATTCCTGGTCCGTCGTCGTCGCGCGATGGGTGAGCATGCCATTGCCGAAAATCGAGACGTTGTTGGCCAAGATGGGCATCTCGTGCTCCGGGGCGGCGATGACGTTGGCGCCTGAGATCATCAGATGGTCCACCACAAAGGCCGTGTCAGCGGCGACGCCCAACGGCGTCCACGCGCCGGTCGCCGCGCCGTGGCTATTAATCCACAACTGCCCCTCGCCATTGGTCTGCTTCAGGTAGACGGTGCCCACCGCACTGGGGTTTGAGTCATAGTCCATATTGCCGCCGTGAGCGGTGATCCGCGAGAGGTCAAAGCCATCCAGGGCGTCATAGTAGACGGCCACGCGCCCGCCGCCGCCGCTGCCGCCAAAGTTGTA
>FWPV01009291.1_pt1 | contig 16684 bp, 13 predicted proteins | sample 2228371 | NCBI WGS metagenome assembly FWPV01 (sample SAMEA103939776, study PRJEB20133) | metagenome | reverse complement strand
TAAGTTGAGATCGCTGACCGATTCGGCAACCACAATGCGCACCCAAAAAGGCTTATCCGCCTGGTCGCCAATTCCAAAACGGCTGCCATCCGCGCTTTTCAATATCCATTGTCCCTGATATTGACCGCTCTCGCTGGGGGCAGTCATTTCCACAGAGAGGTCGATTGTCTCATTGGGTTTGACGTGCGTTGTTAAGGGGATTTCGAGGGCAGCTTCCATGCGATCGCCTTCGACAAAGATCAGCGCATACTGGGGTGACCAAGTGCAGTCGCCGCTGTTGCGCAGACGCCAAGTCTTGATAAATCGCTCGCCAGGTTTAAAGGTCGTGTTGTCCGGCACACTGATGTCTTTGACAAACTCGGCCTTATCGCTGCAAAGGTCGCTGCGCGGCGCGGGCTGGGTAGGCGCAGGGGTAGCCGTTGGCTGACTCGGTAAGGTCGGGGAAGGCGCCGCCGGCACGGTTGCGGTTGGTGGCAGTAGGGTGCCTGCCATCTGAGTCATCAACAAGATTTGTACGGCTTCGGAGGTCATGGTTGGCGCTAATTGCTCGGGCGGTGGGGCTTCTTTTTGCGAGCTGGGCAGGTTGCATCCTGCTAAGGAAAGCAACAGCATCCCGGCAAAGAGGGGCTGAAGGATTTGTTTTTGCCATTTGCGATTCATCTTCTCTCTCCTAAACCAAACCGAAGTCGGATGTCTTGCTCACGGGATTTCATAAAGTTCAGCGTCATCTGCTAAATGGATTATAACTTGTGCCATTTGGGGGTTCAGAACGCAGGTCTAGGCGTCTGCCCAAGGCCGGGCAAAGAACGCCTCTTCTGGGCTCTCAGGCGGAAACGCCCACATCCCCAAGAGCTAAAACTCCAGAAACAACGATCACCAAGAAATCCAACTAACATACTCACTTTTAGGGACGAAAAGAGGCTGGGTTTTGTTCCACAGGAAAGGCGGTCAACTGTTTTTGGCAGTGTACTCTACGGCATCTTCAGCATAGCTAGGCTTTATAAGTGTCCATTTCACCACCGAGCACGCACAGATCTGGGAAACAAAAACTCAGCAAATCCCCGTGATTAGTTTATCTCAGCGGTCTCGTCGTTCTCTGTGGTGCGCAATCCCTGATGCGCTGAGTTATTAAAAATCGTCTTAGACAGATTTTAGCGGGTGGGATGAACAACGTAAAGTCTCGTAGAGCTTGCGCAATTCAGTTTGGGGTTGGATGCCTAATTCAAGGCGCAGGGAGCGCTCGAGTTCTTGATAAAGGCGCATCGCGCCGCAGCGATCGTTGAACTTCAAATACGCCTGCATCCCCAAGTAAACCGCTTCTTCCTGCCAAGGGTCAACGTCCAGAATGCGGTGACAATAATCGATGGTCTCTCGAAATTTGGCATTTTGAAAACTGCGATGGGCGAGAATCATCAAAGCGCGCAGATAGAGGCTTCGATAGCGTTCACGTGGCAGGGCTGCCCATTCGGCATAAATATCCTGCGGATACAGATCACCCTGATAAAGTTGTAAAGCTTCTTCCCAATCTTCATTTTGGATGGCGCGTTCGAACTGTTCAAAATCGATCCACGATCCTTCAGGTAAACAAAGACTGAATTCACCTTCCTCCACTTGTAAATACCGGGAGGGAAAATACTCTGGCAGTTCGGGCTCTAAAATCCGCCGCAAGGTTGAGGTCGCCTTATACAGCAAATCTTTCGCTGCAGGTGGAGGTTTATCGGGATACATTGCTTCAATCACCTGATCGACCATCAGATGGCGGTGCGGGCTGATCAACAATAACCTCAACAATTCGCCGGCGCGCCGTCGTTTGAGCACCCGCAGATCGATCAAGCGGTTGCCTTGCTTGACCTGAAACCTGCCCAAAGTGTGGATGAATAACGGTAAAGGAGGAATCGCCTGGAGTTGCTTTAGACAGCGGGCACTCAGTTGGGCGAATTCAACATCCGAACTGTTCAAGGTTGCGACAATCAGTGGATAAGCCAAACTTCTTTCCTGTTCGAGGACATGGATATAGCCGCAGCGAACGATTTGTCGAATGGCTTCTTTCCACGCCTGCAAGGCGGATGGGTCTTTTTGCTGAAATAGAAAAGCAGCATACAGAAAGCGGGCATAGGCTTGGTCGAAGAATTGCTGGCGCTCGCCCAATTCTTCAATTGCGGCGACAAAATCCTGACGGGCTTGATCGGGGTCATCGTTGAGCCATTCCGCATAGGCGCGCTCCATTAGAGCACGCCCGAACATGCGCCGATTCAAATGCCGTTTTGCCCAGGTTGCTGCATCTTCTGCCCATTGATAAGCCAGAGCATATTCCTTTTTTGAGCGGTAATAGCGGCTAACCCCCATGCGAATAAAAATTTGCAAGGCTGGATCTCCAAGCTTCTCTGCAATCTGCCGAGCTTTGGCGTAATAAGGCAGAACAGCGTCGAAATCGCCGTCCAAATGAGCGAACATGGCGTGAACTAGCGCAGCGTAGCCTTGGTATTGAAGAGAGTCAATCTGTTCTTGGTCGATGCGTTCCACCAGTTTTCGCGCGCCGTGAATATCCCCAAGGCGCATATAGGCAAAGCCCATTGCAATCAAACAGATACCGCGTTGTGGCAAGTTTAAGTCACAGCCAATGCGGTAGGCTTCCTCATCTGCGGACATCTGAAGGTCAAACTGACCGCGCAAGGTATGAACTTGGGATAAGAGATGCAAAGCTCGAAAGCGGGTGGTTTCGTAACCGATCTGGCGGGAAATCTCTGCGGCTTGCAGGGAATAGCTTTCCATTTCATCTAGTGAGCCTTTTTCCATCGCATAAGCAGCAAGCAAGATCAAGGCATCGGCGCGCGCCACAGTCATCCTGCCGGTCAGCCGTAGAGCTTCTGTGGCACGCTGGCGCACATTCTCATACTGTCCAAGACGATATTCGACCAAGCCCATACAGGTCAGGGCTTGCGCCATCATCTCCACATCCCCCATCTCACACGCCTTGGCATAGGCGCAAGATGCCAAGCTCAAGGCTTGAGAATAATCGCCAAGGCTTTCCAGTTGGCGACTTTGCGTCACCAGCGAACTCAGGGTAACTTCATCGCTTGCCATCGATCAACAAACGAGGCAATATACCTTATGACCGGTTACAAATCATCGATGTTGAGGCAGGGGGGAGTTACCGTTGAAGCGCTTTCCCTTAGTATAGCGAGAATTTTATAAAAATTCAAGCTATCCCCCGCAAGCGTTTTTCACGTTCTCAGGATCAACCCAGAACGTAATGGTGGCGAATTTACGCCTATTCCCGAATTTTCAAAAATTTGTCAGTCAAATGGCAGTTGGATTTGCTAAGTTAGTAAGGAGACCACCTAACCAATCTTGGAAAGGCGATGCATTCAACCCAAACCTTCGTCTTACGTCTATTTGTCAATTCCGAAGGGGCACCGACCCTTAAGGGGATGCTTCGTCTGGTGCGCGAAGATGCGGAGTATCCCTTTGAAAGTGAGGAGGAATTACTCGTTCTCATCCGAGAATTAACCAACCAACTCCCTAGCCTAAAAGGGTTTGTCGATGGAAAAAAAGAACCTCCCTCAGATCCTTTGATCTGAGGGAGGCGAGATTGGGCAATTCTAGGGACGTTTTTTATGATTGTAGAGGGGTAAGTAGCGCACGCCAAGGGTAAAGCCTAGCAGGGCGTAGGCAACGATGCCAACGGCCACCAAAATTTCTGTAACAGTTGGGAAATATTTTGCGGCGACAATGTTGCCCAGCACGCCAGGTGACCAGGCTGGTGGAGCTACCAATCCCGATAGGGTCACATTCCAGCGGTTGACCACCACGCCCAGGCAGATCAACCCTAGGGCAACGATCAGGGCTCGATCGTTGCGGCGTAGCGGCTGGTAAAGCAGGATCACGGCCGGCACAATCCCGGCGAGAATGATTTCGATTCCCCAAAAGGTGGTTGTGTAGGGCGTGGTAGCTTGCAGGCGCTGTAAAGCACTTGCCGTGCCAGGCGCAATGCTGTAATAAGAGGTGGCAGCCCAGTCCCACAGCTTAATGTATAAGTAAGCTAGGGTAATGTAGCCGATGACCCGCGCGACCTCGCGTTTGACTTCGGGTTTGATCAGCTCGGTGTGGAGTAATTTCGAGGAGATGGTTGTAGCTAACAAGGTTAGCGACATCCCCCCAGCAACCGCCGAGATAATGAACATGATCGGCAGGGAAGGTTTGAACCAAATCGCCCGTCCGCTCAATACCCCATAGGTTGCCCCAAGCGAGGACTGGTGTAAAAGGGAAAGCCCCATCCCCAATACAGCCAAGACAGGGGTCAGACGGTGAACCCGATGGGCTAATTTTCGCACCCAAGGCCAACGCTCGAAGAAAGCGCTTTCTGCCACCACGGGGAAGACCTCGATCACTAAAACGGTCGAATACAAAACCACACACCAGGTGATCTCCCACAACACCGAGTGAACATTCCAGTAGATCAAGGGGTGATAGAAGCGGTCAGGGCGTCCGATGTCCATCGCCAGCGCCAGCATGGCTGAGGTGTAGCCCAAAAAGCCGACAAAGACCGCTGGGCGGGCAAGGGGTTCGAGACGGTGAATGCGGAAAAGGTACACAGCAGCAGAAAACGTAAAAGCTCCCGCGCCGAGAGCGATTGAAGACAAATCTAAGGTGATCCACAACCCCCAAGGCACAATATCGTTCAAACCGGTTACCTGTAAGCCGTTGATCAAGACTTGGATCATGGCAAATAAGCCGGCGAGCAGGGCAATAGCCAGACCACTCACCCACAGGGTGAAAGGCGTTAAGGTCGGTGCTGAACTCGGTTTTAGGGTGGTTGCCATCTTAGGCCTCCTTTTTGCGTGGGCGCACGTAATGGACTTTTGGTTCGGTGCCCCAATCTTCGCGCAGGCGGAAGGTGGTGTTTTGAGCCAGGAATTTGGAGACGGGGCTCTCGGGGTCTAAGAAATCTCCGAAGATGCGCGCTCCAACCGGACAGGCGACGACACACGCCGGGGTTGCGGCGCGATCGACGCCGGGCTTTAGCCCCTGCTCAACGCCACGGTCGATGCGGTGGACACAGAAGGTGCATTTCTCAACGACGCCCCGCGGCCGTCGCGGCACTTCCGCGCTGCCCCAAGTGGGCTGATAGGGATTGGAGGCATCCGAGGTTTTCCAGTTGAAGCGGCGCACGTCGTAGGGACAAGCTACCTGACAATAGCGGCAGCCAATGCAGCGATCGTAGTCCATGGCGACAATCCCATCCGGACGCACCCAAGTCGCTCCAACCGGACACACCCTCACACAAGGTGCTTCTTGACAGTGCTGGCAGGGACGGTTCATGAAAAATTCCGTGCCGTCTTCCAACCGCTCGGGGAAGACAATATTCCAACGCATCTCATCATCGGGCACGTCATTGACCGCTTGACAAGCGCGCACGCAATACAAGCAACCGATACAGCGGTCTAAGTCGATCGCCATGTGCCACTGATGCTCGGATGAGCCCTGATGAGGGTGGGCGGCTGCGCCAATTCCCTGAATGGCATCGGGGGAGAAAGGACCAGAGATCACCAACTCCGAAAGGATTACCGCGCCAACGGTTGCGCCGCCAATTTTGAGAAAATCCGAACGGGTTAGGATCGGGGCTGCTTTCTCCTTATCATCAGGCTTTTTGTTCGTCATCTTGTTCCTCCGACTCTTCTGGCTTGGATTCGTGCCCTGGTGCGCCAAAAGTGCGGCGCACATTGCGGGCAACGAACCATGCCGTTGAACCACCTAAGACCAAACCGATAATACCGCCTTGGAACAAGCGCGCCAATTGACGGCTGGCTAGCGCAGCTTCTAGCGCTTGCAAGCGTTGTTCAGTGGCGAGGCCGTTCTCGCGAGTTTGAAGGTTGTTCTGTAAGATCGTGCTGGTCGTCACCAACGTCTCAGTAATTTGTTCGCTAGCCCCTGCCTTTGCACCGCGTTCGAAGCCCGGTAAGGAGAAACCAGAGTGAAGCGAATCCGTATGGCATGCCACACAGGTCTTGGGGGTAATCGTGAATGAATGCCCTGTAGGGACAATGCCATCGACCGGGATTGGATCTGGCGGGATGACCAAGGCGTGGCAGTCCACACAGCCAATGTTTTTATTGATATGGATGTCCTCGAGGTAGGCTTCCATATCTTCTTGATGACAATTGATGCACAAGTCGTCTTGAACTTCAAAGAGGTTTCTCTGGCTATGGGGGTCATGGCAATCAATACAACCCACATTGGCTTGAGAATGCCCGCTCAAACGCCATTCATGGATGGTGGTCGTATGACAGGTGCCACAAAACTCGGTGTCGGAGCGAACAGGCACCACTGCGGGAGGATGGTTGCTCTCCACTTTTCCGTGACAGGCCTCGCAGGAAACCCCTTCGTGAGCATAACTGCCATCCGTGGCATTGTAATTGGTGGTGTGACAGGCAAGACAATCGCCTGGTTTGCCCAGCCCGTTCCAGCGTTCTTGAAAATAAGGATCGTCAAAAGCGTGGGCGTGAGCGCTTTCTCCCCACAGGCTTGCCACGTTGAGATGACAACTTTTACAATTGTCATCACTCAGGAATTCGGGGGATGTGTCCTGAGGAAGGGGAGCAGCAGAAGCAGCGTTTAGGCTGACCAACATGGTGATGAATCCTACGCATAAGCCTGCCACCACAGGAGAGAACTTCACAAAAAGGCTTTTAATTTCTTTCATAGACACCTCGGTTGACCATTAGATTTGTCTGCTCGTTTTCGCATAAACGAAAGGGATTATCGGGGCTGAAAAGATAGTTCCAAAAGGTGCTTTGGGTAACCGTCGCCGGTTGTCGTTTGTTGCGGGTGAAGAAAATATCCCGCTTAATTTCCAAGTCGTTAATGTTAATGATCGCTAGTCCCTCATAGCCGAGATACTCGATGACTTTCTCGGAGACAAAACCGACCCCCAGTCCTTCTCTGACGGTGAGGGCAATTGCTTCGGAATTGCCCAAGGTGAGGATGGTATCCAATTCGTGAACCGAGATATTTTTTGCCGCTAAAGCTTTGCAAATTGCCTCATAGCTTCCCGATTCCTCTTCGCGCAGGATAAAACGTCCCTCGAGCAGTTGTTGGGGTTCGATCTGACCGCTTTGAGCCCACGGATGAGAGGTGGGAGCAATGAGCACCAAGCGGTCACAGATAAAGCGCACCGTCTCCAATTCGGGAGTGAGGTCCTCGATCAAACTGGTTAAGGTAAAGTGAATTTTTCCATCTAAAAGTTGTTTGATCGCCTCTCTTTGATGAAGGACATTACAAGTTACCCGCACGCGGGGGTAGCGATCATGGAAGCTGGTCAGTAGTTTGGGTAGGATATATTTTCCGGGTGTTGTACAACAACCGAAAATGAGGTGTCCAACTACACCTCTCTGTAGGGAAGCCATTTCGCTCTCGATACGGGCGGAGAGAATCACCGCTTCTTGCGCCAAAGGAGCCAATTTTAGCCCGGCGTCGGTCAATTCAAGGTTGCGCCCGTTGCGCACGAACAATTCACAACCAAAATGGCGCTCCAGTGATTGGATGTGCTGGCTGACGCTAGGTTGGGTCATGTGCAAGCGCTGAGCGGTGCGCGTAAAACTGAGGGTTTCCGCAGCAGTTAAGAAGATGTGTAGTTGGTGAATATCTAACATCCTTGCGGCAGACTCCATCCTAAACTTTAACATAAAAAGTATAAGAAAGGCAAGTGATATATGTCACGCTATGATAAGTTTATCTTATGAACCCGATAACAAAGACTTATAATAAAAAGTTATATTTGTCACTTGTTGTCATAAAGAAAACTTTTGTAAAATGGGGCATATTTGATCATTCGGGAGCAAAAAGATGCGCAAGTTCATTCTAGCGTTTTTTGTGCTGATCGGCGCGGTACTACTAATTCAAGGATGTAGCACCGCTGCTTCCCCTTCACCGCCGGGGGCCACCGAGGCGGCTGTTACTGAAGTTGCCAGCCCTGAATTGGAGGTCACACCGACATCTCAGAGCACAGAAAGTGAGCCTACGCCCGCTTCGGTCGCTCAAGACCCCTGTATCGCTTGCCACAGCGATAAGCAACGCATCACCGATACCGCCAAGCCGAAAGAGGATGCCGAGGGTGAATCAAAGGGGGTTGGCTGAGGGGGTTCTGTGGCTCCGTTGGAGCCTTGGGAAAAATATATGGTCAAGATTGAGGCGTTCTCAAAAGACGTACATGGTCAAAAATCCTGTATGGACTGCCATGGAGGGACATTGTCCGACGATAAAGAGACCGCTCATCAGGGATTGATTCACCGCCCAAGCGAGGGAGAAAATTCCGTCTGCGCTGAATGTCATCCCAACGTGCACGGCTCGTATGTCAACAGTTTGCACTTCACGCAACAAGGCTATTTCACTACCATGTACGCCCGCAGCGTGCCGGAGAACCACGACGCCCTGCATACGGCATTCGATAATCACTGTGCCAAGTGCCACACCACCTGTGGCGATTGTCATGTGAGCACGCCGATCTCGGCTGGAGGCGGCTTGTTCGACGGTCACCTGTTCAAACGCACCCCGCCGATGACTCGCTCGTGTACCGCCTGTCACGGCAGCCGCGTGGGGGATGAGTATATGGGCAAACACGAAGGCATTCCAGGCGATGTTCACTTCCGACAAGGGAGAATGAATTGTATCCATTGCCATAGCGGCTCCCAATTGCACGGCGAACCGTCCCAGTGCACAACCTGTCACCCTGGACCAACCGACACCGCCCAAATGCCCCCACCAGACCATCGTTATGCCGGTTTCCAAAGCCCCTCTTGCGAATCCTGTCACGCAGCGGTTTTGACCGGCCCAGATGCCCCGGCAATGCACACGCAGCACGGTAACAAGTTGTCTTGTCAGGTTTGTCACTCGGTGACTTACACCAGTTGCGATGGTTGCCACGTAGCCATTAGCGAAAGAACTGGTAATCCTTTCTTCGAGACGCAAGATACCTACCTGACCTTTTTCATCGGTCGCAATCCGAACCCCACCTTCGTGCGTCCGTATGAATATGTGCCCGTGCGCCATATCCCCATTGCGCCAACCAGTTATCAATTCTATGGGGCGAATTTACTGCCCAACTTTAATGCCTTGCCGACCTGGGCGTATGCCACGCCGCACAATATCCAACGCCTTACCCCCCAAGCGACAACGTGTAATTCTTGTCATGGCAATCCCGAAATTTTCTTGACCATTGACAAGGTCAGAGCAGACGAGGTGGAGGCGAATTTGCCGGTCATTGTCGAGCCTGTCCCACCGCCGTTGGGACCCAATCCCTAAGTTGAGGTATTTTCGCTCTAGGAGCGTTAGATCACAATCTTAGTGTTTTAGAAGGAGAAGCAAAATGAAAAAAATCATCCATATCCTAATTTTACTTTCGTTGCTTTTGGCAGCTTGTGCGCAGCCGAGTGCACCGGTGGCTGAAGTCACCCAAGCGCCGGTTGTTGAAGCACCCCCACCGACTGCCACGCCGCTTCCGCCTACGCCAACGGAAGAGCCTTTGGATTTCCTAGCCCTTTTCCAAGAGGTCATCCAATCCATGCCCCCCGATAAGGGCTATGGTACGGTTAAAGTGGATGCCCTGAGTGAGGAATTAGCTACCAATCCACCTTTCCTTCTGGATGTCCGTGAGGTAGCTGAGTTAGAGAAAGAAGGTTATCTTGAAGGGGCGGTCAATATTCCGGTTCGCGACCTGCTCAAGAATCTGGATAAGCTGCCGGGGTTGGATGAACCAATTGTCATCTATTGTGCTTCGGGACATCGAGGGGCGATGACATTTGCTGCTCTAAAGATGTTGGGTTATACCAACGTGCGCAATCTAGCCGGCGGATTGAACGCCTGGAAGAACGCGGAGTTGCCGGTTGCCAGTGGCACTCCTAGCGCACCCCAATCCATCAGCAAACCGATCATTGAAAATCAACGCCTTTACGAAGCCTTGGACAGTTTTCTTTCCGCGCTGCCGGCCGATAAGGGTTTCTATACCGTAAAAGCGGACAAATTGAACGAGGACCTTGCCAGCGGTGCGGCAATGACGCTGGTGGATGTAAGAACCGAAAAAGAATTCCAAAGCGGTTATATTGAGGGTTCGATCAATCTACCTTTGGAGAACATCTTAGCCAGCCTAGATCAACTGCCGGATAAAGATGCCTCGATTGTCATTTACTGCGCTTCAGGGCATCGTGGCGCCGTGGTAACCATGGCTTTACGCATGTTAGGTTACACCAATGTAGTCAATTTGGCGGGTGGCATTAACGCTTGGAAAGCGGCTCAATTGCCGCTGGTTGGAGCAGCCGCGGATTGGATGTCTATTTGGACAGAATTCCTGACCAACCTGCCTGCTGATAAGGGATACTACACCATCAGTGCTCAAGCTTTGAATGAATCGCTGGCGGCAGAACCTCCCTTCCTGCTGGATGTGCGCGAGGCAGCCGAGCTCGAGAAAGATGGCTATATTCCTGGAGCAGTCAATATCCCTGTGCGCGAGGTGCTGAAGAATTTGGATAAGCTTCCCGCCCAAGACCAGAAAATTGTCGTCTATTGCGCGAGCGGGCACCGTGGCGCCTTCATCATGGCGGCGTTGCGCTTCTTAGGGTGGACGGATGTGGTCAATCTAGCAGGTGGACTGAACGGTTGGAAGAAAGCGGAATTTGCGGTTGAAATGGGTGTGCCTGAAGCCCCTGCAGCGGGCACCGTGCCGGCCGTGGATGCCCAAAAGCTTGCTGATTTGGACGCATTCCTATCCGCTTTGCCGGAAGGTTTCTACACCGTCAAGCCGGCCGATTTCAATACCGAGCTCACTACCGCAGCAGAGGCACTCACCATCGTTGATGTGCGCACCGCCGAAGAGTTTGCCGAAGGTCATATTGAGGGCAGCGTGAACATTCCGGTCAACGAATTTATGTCCAATCTCTCGCAATTGCCCGACAAAGGGGCGAAGATTGTGGTGTTGTGCAAGTCTGGACATCGAGGCGCTTTGGTCTTAATGGCTCTACGGATGCTGGGTTATACGGATGTCCGCAACTTGGCGGGAGGCATCAACGGTTGGCTGGCTGCAGAGCTGCCGTTAGTCAAGTAAGTTTCTATCTTGATCCCCATAGCAAGGCTTCCAAAGTCGCCATGGCTTTGGAAGCCTTTGTTATCCGACCAATTGCTCAATTTCCAGCGGTTCCCCTTTGCTGACTTCTCGCCGTAAGGATAAAGCTCCAACTGGGCACGTATCGATGCACACTCCACATCCCATACATTGGGAAAAGTTAATCAACGCCCCCTGCGGTTCGACGCGAATCGCTTCAAATGGACAGCGTTCACCGCATTCTCCACATGCGATACACAATTCTTGCTCCACTTGGCAAACATAACCCGAAGAAGCTAACATCGGCGTGCCATGTCGATGAGCCCCCATTGCCCCACAACAACAGGAACAGCAGTTGCAGATGGCATAATAACGCCCCAGCATGGCGTCCTTGAAAAAGGCGTGGTGGACATGGCCGCGCTCATGCTCGGCTTGCAGGATCGCAACCGCTTCTTCTAAAGTGATCCAACGCGAGCGTTGGGGATGATGCTCGATCACAAAGCTGGCGAAAGGCTCCCCTACCACCAAGCACACATCCAAAGGCAGGCAGGGATTGGATCGGGCTGCGCGGCAAGGGCATTCCAACGCCACGATATGATCGGGGTTGTGCAAGATAATGTCGCGGGCACGGGCATAAGGGATCACTTTCTCCAAGTTGGTGACTTGGATTTCCTGCCCGATGGTGATCAATTGGGTGGCTGCCTTTACGGGGAGAACTTTCCCATGATAGCCATCAGCCACACTGGAACTTGGCTGAGCTCGGCGATTGTCCGCCTTTGTTTTTAGCGATCGCTGAGGCAGCAAGGCGCGCAGACGCCGATACCAGTGCGCCAGCGGATGCTGCCCCACCCCAATCGCAATGTAAGTATAGATCCAACGACCGTAGATCATGCCATGTAGCCAATCGAAAAAGCCGTAATGCGGCGTTCTTAAAGCTTCTTTGGTAAATTCAACCGTTGAAGGGGAAAACCACCGATAAATTCTGTTACCTTTGCGCATCCCAGCTCCATAAGGAAGATGATCTTTATCCAATCTATCAGAAATAGTGTATCATTAAATGCGGAGAATCCCATGAATTACATCTATGAGATGGATTGTGTTGGTTGATTCTCATGTACATACAGCAAGGGGTAAGCGAAAAAAGATTTCAGAATGAGATAAAATTTCTTTACAGTTCCGGATATATCTAAGATTTCCCGAGATCAAAGCGCATGAATCACCCTATCTTGAATTTTTCGATCCCCCGTACAAAGGGCACCTATATTTTAGTGCTCTCCTTGACAGAGAGGCAAACTATCGCCGTGGGAAAACTGGGCTCCCTAACTTTCCCTGCGGGCTATTATCTCTATGTGGGCAGCGCATTTGGCGCAGGTGGATTAGCCGCACGCTTGCGGCATCATCTTAAGCCAAGCAAGCTCCATTGGCACATTGATTACTTGCGTGCCGTCGCTCAATTGGAAGCCATCTGGTTCAGTGAGGACGGTCAACGTTCAGAATGCCAATGGTCAACCATCCTATACAACCTACCCCCGTTGAGCTGTCTTCAGCGAGGCTTTGGCAGCTCGGATTGCAATTGTGTTGCGCATCTATATTACTGCGCTACAGAGGAAGGTTTGGCGGTGGTGAACCAAACCCTTCAGCAAATGGGGATGAACGGTGTAGGCAGGTTAGGAATTTCGTCGCCTGATTGATCCACTCAGCGTAGCAGATCGAGTAGGGCGTGAAGGCGTATGGAGACCGTGGGGGCGTTGGGTTTCGATACGCTTCGCTACTCAACCCGCGCCTCCTGTGTTACCCCGAAGGGAAGTGGGGGATCTAAGATGGATCATTGAGTTCGACAAAACAGGAGAAGCCAAGTCGCCGCCTTGATCCTGTCGAAAGGTGAAGGCTGCCTTGCCCCTGTGTCTAGGGGATTGAGGGGGGCGAAACAGAAGACTTTTCTACTCAAAATACAGCCAAATCGCTTGTATTTTTTCACTCGGCTTGTAAAATAAAAATGAGTCACCTAAGCCGGGAGGGACAGAGATGGAAAATCCCCTGAGGTTGTGGAAACGGTGGATAACTCCAATTCGGCAATGCCGATGGCTAAAATGGATCGGGGTGCTTCTCTTTTTCCTGGTCGTGCAGTTTTCCCAGCCAGCATCGGGTGAGACTTTGTCCATTATGCCTATCTGTCAAATCCAGGGTACTGGATTCTCTTCGGGCTGGAAAGATCAATTGGCCTCCGTGCAGGGGGTGGTCACTGCCGATTTCGATCGCAAGCGCGGTTTGATCGCTATCCAACAACCCAACTGCGATCAAGACCCACGAACTTCGGATGCCGTTTGGGTAACTCTAGCCCAAAAAGCGGAGATTGTCGAAGTAGGCGATTGGATTCAAGTCAGTGGGACGGTTCGAGAAAATTACGGACGGACTGAGATTCAGAGCCGCTACGATCAGATGACGATCCTTGAATACAATCATCCTTTGCCAGAACCCGAAGAGCTCTCTCCACCACAAGACAATATCCAATCTAACCGCTACTTCGAAGTCCGCGAAGCCATGTTGGTGCGCTTATCTTCAGGTAATGTCATCGGGCCAACCGACTCGTATGGGAATACTTGGCTGATGCCAGCCAGTTTGGGGGTGTCTCGCCTGTTCTACAACGACCTGCGCGGCACTGGCGGGGTGATCGCAGTGGATGAGCTCGGTGATTTTGCGCTTGAACCCGCTCTAAAAGTCGGCGATCAGGTGCAGGAGCTGGTAGGGGTGCTGGATGAGGCATACGAGTCTTACCGCCTGTATTTGCTCAATGAGCCGACGATCATGGAAACGCCCTTTTGGGGCTTCCCGCAAGCCCCACCTTTGCCAAACCGCAATGCCTTTCGGTTGGCAACCTTCAACCTCGCCAATTTGTTCGATACCGAGGACGATCCCAACACCAATGACAGCATCTTGACCAAAGCAGAGTACCGCCGTCGTTTACGCAAGCGTGCCTTAGCTATTCGAGAGGTGCTTGGCGAGCCGGAGCTCATCGCCGTCCAAGAGGTGGAAAATGAACTGGTCTTGCGCGACTTGCTTGCCCAACCCGAAATCTCCGCGCCGTATCAGGTGATCTGGGAAGACTCGCCGGACCCGCGCGGCTTGGATGTTGCCTTGCTGTATCGTCGTGACCGCATTTTCGTCACCGATGTGCGACCAGAACAGGGCTGTACGGATTTGGTGGATGGTCTCGGTCCAGATGGCAATCAAAATGTGGTTTATCCAGAAAATTACCTAACTTGTGATCGCAACGGCGATGGGGTTTTGGATGGCAATCGGCTTTTCTTACGGCCACCTTTGGTGGTCAAGTTGGAAGTTTTGACCGCCGGTGCAAGCCATTCGTTGATCCTCATCGTCAATCATTGGAAATCCAAAGTCGAAGATACACGCTGGACAACCTACACCTTAGAGCGCCGCACCCAAGAAGCCGCATTTACGGCGGCGTTGGTTCAACGCTTGCGGACGGAGTTTCCATCCGTGCCGATGGTTTTAGCCGGCGACTTAAACGATTATCCAAACTCACCACCGTTGCAGCAACTGCTTGCTACAGGCGTGATGGATTTGACCCAATCCGCTGCTCCTGAACTACGCTATTCCTACATCTATCGCGGGGTTTCCCAAAATATTGATTATGTTTTCTTAGATGCGGGGAAAGGATTGAAAGTTTATGAGATTACCCCGTTGCACTTCAATGCAGATTATCCTTATCCTTGGACGAGCAATGCCGATACCCCAATTCGCGCCTCCGACCACGATGTGTGGCAGGCGATCTTTTATTTTCCCTTTACGAATTATTTGCCGCTGCTGACTCAGAATGTCCGCTAGGCGGTTGGGATCACCTCTCCGTTGAATTTGCGGATGACCATAACAACCTTGCCCTGCACTTCTAGGTTTTTCGAATTTTCGATGATGATCGGCTTATAAGCAGGGTTGGCAGGTTGCAGACGGACGCGGCCGTTTTCTCGATAAAAGTACTTCAGGGTAGTCTCTTCCACATCCTTGAGCCAGACCGCTACCATTTCGCCGTTATGGACTTCTTTGACCGGGCGCATGATGACAATGTCACCGTCGTTGATCATGGCGTCGATCATCGAGTCTCCTCGCACTTCAAGGGCAAACAAGTCATTCACCTGATCGCGTTTGGAGAATAAACTGCTGGCGACTGCCACAGCATGCTCTGGGTCAAAGCGGGCAAAATCTGAACCCGGCAACGGTAAGGGTTCACCAGCTTGAATGCGGCCGAGAATCGGGATTTGGAACAGTTCATCGGCGAGAGATTGCGCTTTCTGGCGTGCAGCGTTGGCGAGACCGATGCCCAGTTCGGCGGGATTGACCAGCAAGCGAATGCCGCGCGAGATGCCGCCATCGCGTTCGATCACCCCCCATTCTTCTAGTTGGTTGAGGTAGCGATTGACCATCGAAGTGGATGAAATGCCCGTCCGTTCGCAGAGCTCGCGAATCGAAGGGGGATAGCCGAGGGTGTTTAGAAAATCATCCAACACCTCGACAATGCGCTTGTGGCGTTCTTGCATTTGTTGATTTTTTCGTCTTGCCATCATTTTGGTTTCTCCTTATGAGCGAAACCCGCTCCGCTAGAAAAAACGATTGCGGAGTCCAATCCAATATTTGTAGATTATTTGTGCTATTAATATAACACGAACAATCGTTCTATGTCAAGGTTTTTTTTAATCTTCTCGAATTGAAGCAAAGCTATCATGAGGATGGATTTCGGGTACAATTCGAGTTAGATTTTTGACTGATGAGGGAGACATGCCTGAAGCGACTTATCATTTTCCACGTGGTTTTTTATGGGGTACAGCCACTTCATCCCATCAGGTTGAGGGTAACAATTTACTCAATTCGTGGCATTGGTGGGAGGAGCAAGGCCATATCCTTCACGGACATCAATGCGGTTTAGCCTGTGATTGGTGGGGTGGGCGCTGGCGCGAAGACTTTGACCGCGCCGCGCAGGGCAATCAAAACGCCCACCGTTTATCCATTGAATGGAGCCGCATCCAGCCCACCCCCGATAAATGGGACGAGGAAGCGTTAGAGCATTATCGAGAGATGATGCGCGGTTTGGTAGAACGCAACATGACACCGCTGGTCACCTTGCATCACTTCTCCGAACCGATGTGGTTTTTGGAAGAAGGTGCCTGGGAGAACGATCGCTCGGTTGAGCGGTTTACCGCTTACACTCGCAAAGTGGTCGATGCGCTCAAAGAGTATGTAAACTTGTGGGTCACCTTCAACGAGCCCAATCTCTATCTGATCTTCGGCTATGTTCAAGGCGTCTGGCCGCCGGGCAAAAAGAGCTTCGATGCGGCAATCCGCAGCGCCGTCAATCTGCTGAGCGCTCATGCCGCTGCCTATCGCGCCATTCACGCGCTCCAACCCACGGCGCGGGTGGGGATGGCACACCATGTTCAGGACTTGCTCCCCGCTAAGGAATGGTCTCCCTTAGACCGCTGGGTGACCACTACCTTGCATAAAGCTCTGAATGAGATGATCACTCAGCCTTTGGCGACCGGCAAACTGAGCGTGTTGGTCTTTCGGCGCAATGTACCGCAA
>FWPV01009290.1_pt1 | contig 16687 bp, 12 predicted proteins | sample 2228371 | NCBI WGS metagenome assembly FWPV01 (sample SAMEA103939776, study PRJEB20133) | metagenome | reverse complement strand
CGTAGCGGCGCGGCGGCGCCGCGCCGCTACGCCCAGACCCTCTCCCGGGGCGGGGGGGTATGAGAAAACCCGGTTTCCCCATCCCCCAACCGCGGTTGAGGTCGCCTGGCATACCCATAGGCAGGGGCGCGGGGAAACCCGGTTTCCCCGATGTTCACCTCAGAGCTTGTCTAACTCCAGGTGGTACAATAATTCGGTACCGATGCATAAAAGGAGGATCCTGATGGAGATTGGGGTGAAGAGCGGTGCGCTCCTGAGCGAACCCTCCGACCTGGCGGTGCTGGCCTGCCTGGAGGATACTCCTCTGCCAGAGGAGCTTGCCGAGCTGATCGAAAGCGCCGACTTCAACGGTAAAGCCCGCCAGCAACGGTTGCTCTACCCGCGCAGCCCGGGGGGGCCGAAGCGCGTGTTGCTGCTGGGCCTCGGCAAGGCCGAAAAGCTCACCGCCGACAGTCTGCGCCAGGCGGCGGCGACTGCCACACGCCAGGCCCAGGAGTTGCAGGCGCCCCGGCTGAGCTTCGGACTCAACGGCGAACTGGCGCTGACGCCCGCGTTAATCGGCCAGGCGCTTGCTGAGGGCTTTGCCCTCGGCGCCTATCGCTTCCAGCGCTATCGCACCGACCTGAGCGAAGAGCAGAAGTTTACTGTTACAGGCGCCACCATCGTCACCACAGCCGATGTCGAGGCTCTGGAGGCCGGAGCCGCCATCGGCCAGATCATCGCTCGCGGCGTGGCCTGCGCCCGCGACCTGGTCAACACTCCACCCAACGACCTGCCCCCCGCCGCTCTCGGCGAGGCCGCCATCGCCCTGGGTCAGCGTCTGGGCCTCACAGTCACTGTGCTGGACAAGGCACAGTTGATTGCGGGAGGCTTCGGCGGCGTGCTGGCCGTGGGCCAGGGCTCGGCCAACGAGCCGCGCTTCATTGTGATGGAGTACGGCACGGCCAGGGAGGGCACGCCGACAATCTGCCTGGTCGGCAAAGGACTTACGTTCGATTCGGGCGGGCTCTCGATCAAGCCAGCGGACGCAATGACGACGATGAAGGCGGATATGAGCGGCGCGGCGGCAGTGTTTGGCACGCTGCAGGTGGTGGCTGAGCTGAAGCTGCCGCTGCACGTGGTAGGGATTGTGCCCGCGGCCGAGAATATGCCCGGCAGCACGGCCTTCCGTCCTGATGACGTGATCACGACCCTGAGCGGCAAGACTGTCGAGGTGCTCAACACCGACGCCGAGGGCCGCATCGTGCTCGCCGATGGGCTACACTACGCCCAGCAGTACAAGCCTGACGCGATCATCGAGCTCTCCACCCTCACCGGCGCCATTGTGATCGCGCTGGGCGCCCATGCAATCGGCATGATGGCCACCAACCAGGAATTGGCGGACCGGGTCAGCCGCGCTGGCGAAGCCAGCGGCGAGCGGGTCTGGCAATTGCCATTGTGGGACGAGTATCGCGAGATGATCAAGAGCGAGATCGCCGACATGAAGAACATCGGCGGGCGCCCGGCCGGCTCGATCACTGCGGCGGCCTTCCTCGCCAACTTCGTGGGCGACTACCCCTTCGTGCATCTCGACATCGCCGGCACGGCCTTTGTCGAGAAGCCCACAAAGTCCTACCACACCCCCGGCGCCACCGGGGTCGGCGTGCGCTTGCTCAGTGAGCTACTCAGGGGCTACGCCCAGTAGCATGCGGGAGGGCTGCGCCCTCCCAAACCCTCCTGCCCGGGAGGGGGAGGGGGAAACCCGGTTTCCCCACCCCCCAACCGCGGTAAGGGTCGCCTGGCGCACTGATAGGCAGGGGCGCAGCTCGACAGGTTCACCGCAGGCAGCTCAACAAGCTCATCACAGGTGGAGAACCCCGGCTTTCCCTACGATACCAGATCCAGGTGAGGCGTGGTCGGGCGCAAGCGGGTTCAACAACCAAGCAGCGCACACGCGATTGCCTGCGGCAGGCCATGGAGCATCGCAGGCGCAAGAATGCTTCCGGTTTTTTCCCGAACCGCCCCAAACACAACTCCGCTTACCAATGTCCAGACACCCCACCACCACGCCGGTGCCCACTCACCGCCGGCCAGGCTGCCGAAATTGAGCGCGTGCATCAGTCCAAACAGCGCCGAGGAGATGATCAACCCCCATCCCCAACCGACCCCGTAGAAGCGAAACGGTTTGCCCCACGCGGCATTCAACCGTGATTGGAGGTAACCGCGAAACAGCAGTTCTTCCCCGAAACCAACACACCCCACATAAAAGAAAAACGCGGTCGCGACCTGGGTAAAGGCGATTAGCGTCTGAGCGGTGGAGGGAACCATCCAGAGAAGTGCCGCCAGCCGACCATCTTCGTACAGGGTCGGTTTCTGCCGGAGCAGCGCGCCAACGATGAACAACGCAACCAGGTGGACGCCTGCCAGTATGCTCGCGCCGCTCCAGTGTCGGTAGTTGACCAGTGCCGTCGTCGCGCTGGCAATCGCCACCGGTACAAACGTGGTGGCAACAATATCGAACTGGTAGCTGATATTCTTCAGCGATAGACCGTATGAGGCCAGAGGGCGACGTGTGACCAGCAGCACGAGCAGGGGAGCTACGATCATAGTGCCATATTCAAGCAAGGGGCGCCCCGTAAGCTGTCGGACCCACGCGCCAGGCGACGAGCATGCTACCAGTGCAATGAGAAACATCGTGCCACTGAATACCGCGACCGTTTCGATCAGTGCTCGAATTTTCATATGTGAATTTCCCAGAAAATGTAGATAGACTCGCCTCGTGAAAGTAAGCCCTTGCAGTGCCTCCTGCTGAAGCCACCCTCCAGGAAGCGTCAAGACCTGGTAATTGCCCGGTTAGGGCCTCCTGCTACCATTGGCGCTACTGGCGCTTGTCAACGTATTCAAGCAGCACCGAAGGGACAGCCAGATGCGCCACATTGTTGCAGTTTTGTTCCTTTTCGCATCGATTGCCTGTTTCTCAGCGCCTTCGCTGGCGCAGGACGATGTTCTCGTGTTCCCTGAGACCGGACACACCTTGCGCGGCGCCTTCCGCGTCTTCTGGGAAAACTTCACTGCCGACGCAGGCGCAGAATATCTTCACGGGCGCGGATGACCGCCGCTGTGACCGGCGTGGCCAGCATCGCTCCGAGCACCCCCACCACAATGCCGCCCAGAATGGTCGCAATGAACGTCACCAGTGGATGGAGTTGAAGCTGATTGCTGGCCATACGGTTTTGAATGATCGTCTGGATAACATTCTGCATCAATAGCACTACTACCAGGACCGTGACTGCTTTGCCGACCCCGCCGGCGCCCAGCGCAACCAGGCAGGCGAACACGCCCGACACTATCGCCCCGAGATAGGGCACGTATGAGGTGACCATGGTCACCAGGCCGATGGTGAACGCGAGCGGCAGGCCGAGCAGCGCCATCGTGCCGCCGATCGTCACCGAAACGACGGCGCTTGAGAGGGTCAGCGCGTAGAAATACCGCCGCACGGCCTTCGTCGTATTCGCGATCACTCGCTCGCCGGCATCCGGCTCCAGGCCAATATTGCGCGCTAACCAGCCGACTACGCCGTGCCAATCGCCCAATAAATAGTAGAGCAAGAACGCACTGAGGAACGCCCCAAAAAATAGCGTGATCGCACCCGAAAAGCTCGCACTAAAGAACGAGCCGATGCCCGCGACAACCTGGGGGATCATATTGATCACATTCGTCAGCATCCAGTTGAACACGCCGACCGGCAAGTTCAGTTGCGCCAACCACTGTTCTGCCGCAGCAACCCCTGAATAGACCAGCCGGGCAATCTGGTCGCTCTGGCTGAGGACCCCGTACACTGCCAGCCAGAGCGCGCCGATCAGCACCACGAGCAGCAGCGCCATCACGCCGAGCGAAGCAAACGGACGCGGAATACGGCGCTCGGCGAGCCAATCTACGACCGGGTAGAAGAGCATGGCGATCACCGTGGCAACCACCAGTGGCACAACCAGGCCGGCGATCGTGCTCAATACCAACAGCGCAGCGAGCGTACAGGCGGCGATACCTAGATACAGCCAGGCGCGCACTCCGGCAACCAGCAACCCCGGACTGACCTGATCCAGCGGCGAGTGACGCGGCTCGATGGGCATACCTGTCTCCTGAGGTGAAAATAGGGGAAACCGGGTTTCTCCATTCCCCTGCCCGAGGGAGGGTTTGGGCGTAGAGACGCAGCGGCGCTGCGTCTCTCCACGTTTCATTCCGGCGGTGTGCAGCAGCGTAGAGACGCAGCGGCGCTGCGTCTCTCCACGTTTCATTCCGGCGGTGTGCTGAGGTGAATATGGGGGAAACCGGGTTTCCCCACCTGTGGTTCGACAGACTCACCACAGGCCGCACTATGGCGTCTGTTCCTGCAATCGCTGCTTGACCGCTGCATCGAGGTCTGCGATTGTCAGTCCGTACACGCTCGATAGCGCCTCCGGGGTCAGTTCCTGGCTGAGTTTGCCGAACCGCGCGCCAGAACCAACCGAAAACAGCGGCATCTGGTCAAGCGCTTTCTCCAGCGGTACGTCACTGAAATAGCGGTAGAGTTCCCTGAACGAGGCTTCACCCCTGGTCTCGATCAAGTAACGCACAACCTCGCCAGAAAACAGGTATTCGTATCCGACTCGCTGACCGAAAAAATCGAAAGCGCCCAGGGTCTCCATGCCGGTGAGACGTTCCAGACTCAGGGAGTCCAGTTTGCCGTCTTCGACCAGGCGACGTCGGAGGTCAGGCGGGAGTTGCCCGGCGTAGTACATCGCGGCCCCTTCGACGAGCCAGATCGGCGTGAAAGGCCGGGTCTCGCGGGCCAGCGCCAGGTGCACCAGTTCGTGCCGGATAGTCCCCAGCCGTCCGAAGGGTCCGCCGTCATCAGGTTGATCCTCGAACGCCGCGCCGTTGATATAGAATACCCGTCCCAGCGTCTGGATCTGCTCGCCAGCCAGATCGTACAGCGACAGCGCGGCGCCGAGGGTGCGCGATCCCATCCCGGTCTGGGCGGTGAAATCCTCCTGCGTCGTGATGAAGAATGCGACAAACCGCTCCTCTAGCTGAAGCCCGGCAGCCCGGAGATCACTATATGCCCGTTCGCATTCCTGCACCACTTGCGCCAGAGCATCGCCAGCGTCCGGTCGCGCGAGGATCAAGAAGTGCGGCGTCTCCTGCACGACGACATCGCCAGTCCACCAGAACGGCGGTATTTTTTCCAGATTGTATTCGCTGATAACCCAGCCGCTATTCTGGCGCTCAAATGTGACGGCTATCGTGTGCTGAAGCGGATTGTCTTCCGGTACGCCGCGTAAGTGATATCGGATGAGGACATCAATATCGCGAAGGAGACCCTTGTCCACATCAGACTGCCAGACCCGTTGCGAGGACGACACGCCTACCTGATAATCGCTCAACGGCAGGTTGCGACTGCGCTCGAAGATCGTCTGCTGTTCCTGGCGCAGACCTTCAGCAAACGTCGCCAGATACGCGGTCAGATCGCCGGTCATCACCGCCTTCGCCTGTCGTTCCAGCAGGCTCTCCAGTTCGCGCAGCGCAACCTCCTCAACCGTCGGCGTCGCCGTTGGCGGTGGCGCTCCGCCCGCTGCCGAGGTAACCGCAGCGCTTGCCAGACCAGACGCAGCGAAGCGTAGCGTGGCAGCGGCATAACCGGGGAAGATGAAGCGAAGCTCTTCCAGGCGTTCCGGTCGTGGAAACGTGATTTGCCCGGTATGCGCCTGCCCTGGCAACCATCCCTGCGGCGGCGCAATCGTCTCCGCCAGATTGTCGCTCACGCTAACCGGCTCATACGCCGCAAACTCGGCGTCGAGCAGACGCGCCTCACTCCCTTTCACCCCTCTGAGATCGTACCCCCGGCGAAGAGTATTCACGAAGGCGATCTGAAGGACCACCTCCTCCTGCGTAATCGTGACAGCGTCAAGGCGCAGCCGGATCGGTACAAGTGCGCTGCGTCCACTGTAAAGCTCAACCGAGAGCGCGTATGTTCCTTCGGGGATCGGCGGTGCTGCTGATGACACTGGCTGATTGAGTTCGAATGCAATCGAATCATACGTGCGGAAGCGGAGTTCGTAAGGCGCGGGGCCGGTCGGTATTGGAAACGCGACATTACCGACATTCGCCTGACCGGGCAGGAAACCGCCCGGTGGATCAATGCCTTCTAGATTGTCGCTGAATTCGATAGGCGTATGCGTATTACTGGCGGCGTCAACCAGGAGCAAATCGCTGGCATTCGACCCGCCAGTAATGTAAAAGCTTTCATCACTGACGTTGTGGAATCCCACACGCAGAATCAGGCGATCATCGGTCAGAGTTGCGCGGTAGAGCACGAGATTGACGTTCTTGAGCGTGCTGTGCGTACTGGCGGCGCGCCGATTGATGAGATATGTTCCCTGCGCTGCGAGCGGCGCGGCGGCTGGCTGTACCGGGGTGGGAATGAGCGTCGGCGCTGTGGCGGCAAGGGGCGTTGCAGGTGATGTCCGAGGCGATCCGGCGTGTGGCGTAGCTACTTGAGAGTCAGGAGAAGGGGAAGCGGTACAGGCGGTCATCATAAACAGCAGGATGACCGTGATCGCGGTGACCTGCTTCAGGCTCATGCAAAATCCTTCTAGAGGGTGCGCCATTCACGTGCAGAAAGGTCAGGGTGGGGGGTGCAAAGGAGCGGTAAGGCGGCGCGAATGGCAGTGTCGTGGTGTCAAACGCGGAGCATGCCATCGACTCGATGGTTCGTCGCTCACGCACTGGGTATTCCGGCCAGGAACACACCGGTGACAAACGACGATGATCAAGACGCCTTGCTGAAACGCGCTCAGATTATATCATACCTGAACGGGCCCGATCAGGCGTCCTTGCGGTGCAGCCGCGTGGGCGTCTGATGCCATTTTCGATTGTCGATTCTGGATTGCAGATTATCGCGCAGGGCATCCTGATGCGCTTTGACGGAACGCCGCTTGCGGATCAATGGCCCTTTGAAGTTTACCCAACGTAGGGGCGGGCCTTGTGCCCGCCCCGTATCATACATTCAGTCGCCGGGGGTTTCAATCCGCCTTGCGGATCAATGGCCCTTCGAACCGCACGCCGGGCAGCGCGCCAGACCAGCCGCGAGGGTTTCAATCCGCCTTGCGAGGGGCGGACTAAACATACGATCGGCGTCGATCGGCGCGGATCTGGCGTCGCTGACCGACGCTGGTTGTCCATGTAACGGAACCAACCATAAGCTTGGCGTCGCACCCGCTCGATCTGGCGTCGCTGACCGACGCTGGTCGTCCCTGCAACGACCCCGAACCTACGATTCGCGTCGCTTGCGTGGTGCTCCAGATGCGATAGGATAGGGTCATCACACACCACCGACGATGACCACGACCATCCCGCCCCGACCAGCGATGCCAAACCCGCCAGGCAGATCCAGATCGGGGTGGACATCCTCTGGGGCTACGCGACGGGCGTGGTGGCGACGGCGTCGCCCGACAAGACCGAGGTCGTGCTGGCCGAGCGCACGCGCCCCTTCAACGAGTCCGACCCGTCCTGCTTCTTCCCGTTGATGGCGCAGGTCGAAGCCCGGCTGGGACGGCGCCCTCGCTTTGGCACATGGGATGCCGCCTATGATGCCCACTACGTCTACGATTCCTTTCACCAGGCGGGCGGCTTCGCGGCGGCGCCCTTCGTCAGCGGGCCACACCGGGGCGAACGCCGGTTTGCCGACGACGGGACGCCGATGTGCGCGGCCGGGCTGGCGATGACGCTCGAGTTCACCTACCAGCACCGCCTGGGGCTGGCGCCGCACGAGCGCGAGAAGTTCCGCTGTCCGTTGCTGCACCCGCAGGCCACCGGCGCGGATTGCCCGTGCGCTGACCCTCTTTGGCTATCCCCGGAATCGTACTATGGCACATAGCCACCGGCGCGAATTGCCCGTGCGCTGACCCGCACTTCGCCACGGGCGGCTGCGCGACGACCATCGCCAGCGGCCCGGGGTCACGCATCCGGCATACGCTCGATCGGGAGCGCCCGGCGTACCAGCAGCTCTACGCCCAGCGGACGCTGGTCGAGCGGATCAACAGCCAGGCCGAGGCGGCGGGCCTGCTGCGCCCGAAGCTGCGGCGGGGCCGGGTGATCGTCAACCAGAACACGCTGACCTACGTGCTGATCAACCTGCGGGCGCTCCAGCGTCGGCGCACGGCCGCTGCGGAGGGGCGGTCAGCAGACGGCTAAGGTTCCCAGCGGCGTGAACCTGAGTACCTGACGCATCCTTCGGTGGGTGGTGGTGACTCGTCAGGCGCCGTGGCCACGACGCGGGCCGACAACTGAGCAACCGATCTGCCCCCTGGCCGAGGCTGAACCATGGCCGGGGCATGACTCCCTGTGCGCCAACGCGCCCATGCGGCACGGCACAGCACGTTCCGGGCGGCGGCGGCGGATCAGGGGCGGCAGGCGCGCGCCAGCAGCCCAACGCACCGCACCGCAGCGGGGATAGGCGCACAAATACGGACAAACGTGCGAGAATCGACACGTTATGTTCGGCGTCGCCGCGTTATGTTTAGTGCGCCCCTCCATTAGCGCCACGGCGCGTGCCAGGTCGGCCTTCACCGGCTCACCATAGACCGCGTAAGCGGCCTCCGCATTGTGCCAGCGCCATCCCGGGGCTTTCGCGGAAGAACAGCATGAGAACGCCGTTTCATGTATGGCCAGCGCTGTATTATCGCTTGCATAACACTTTCATATACGCTAAAATGAGCTACGCAGCAGTTTAATAGCACTGGCGAAGTATCTGCATGTAACGAACAAAACAATTATGACAAATCAAACAAGAGTTCGTATTGGAAAAGTTATACAAAACGCTCGTCTATTCAATATCAAGCAATGGCAAGAAGCGCAAGCAACCATGGAAGATAACTCCAGGCCGTCAACAATCTCTTCAGCCTGCTCAAGCAAAGAAAGACGAACTATGCCCTCGTCGGCGATATTGCTCTACTTCAATATATTCAAGGAAGAAATACGGAAGATATCGACCTGATTCTTAATGTAACAGCTCTACAAAAGTTGCCGGAAATCAATATTACAAACAAGAGCGAGTACTTTGCTCGAGGCGTCTATCAGAATCTTCAAATTGACTTCCTGCTTACAAAAAACCCCCTCTTTGCCCATGTCCAGAAGCGTCACACCACTCCTCAGCCATTTTTTGAGCGAACGATCACATCGGCAACAGTAAGGGGATTACTGCTCCTGAAACTCTATGCCCTACCCTCCCTCTACAGGCAGGGTGATTTTGTGCGCGTTGGGCTGTATGAAAATGATATTGCGACACTTATGTTTTATCACAACCCCGACATGCAAGAAATAAGCAGCGAACTCGCACCATTTGTGAGCGGACAGGATCTAGCCGCCATTCAAGACATCATTCGCGACCTTACACAGCGCATTTCTCGCTTTCAGCGCAACAAAGGGCAAGGGTAACCGTGCAAAACCTCTCCTCAGGCAGGGGCATGGGGAAACCCGGTTTCCCCATCACCCAACCGCGGTTGGGGGCGCCCGGTACACCCGGAGGCAGGGGCATGGGGAAACCCGGTTTCCCCAATGTTCACCTCAGGAACGAACAGCCTCTGCGCCCGCGAGGGCACAGAGGCCGTTTTACGCATCCCGGTGCTGGTGCCGGAGACGGGACTCGAACCCGTAAGGGGTTGCCCCCAGCGGTTTTTAAGACCGCAGCGTTTGCCATTTCGCCACTCCGGCGTCTGTTCGTCACCCACGTCCGGTGGTAGGCCGAAGCGCGCGCCGCGGGCCAGCGCCGGGGCAACGCGCCAGCGCGTGGCGCATGCTTCAGCCCTGCATCGGCCCGACCTTACCGCGCCTCCAGGTACTGGCCCGCGCACCACCCCTCACCCAGGGGAGTGCGCACCTGCCACCAGGTATAGCCGTCGGCCTCGACAGGGCCGCCGAGCACCTCCACGGCTGTCCCCGGCCCCAGGCCGAAGATCACCGGATTGGCGGAACTGGCGCCCGGGTTCGCCCGGACGCTCAGAACCTCAACCTCCCGACGTACGTAGACGGTCTGACCTGCGGTGAAGGGGGGAACCTCTACTGCAATCGCCGGTGGTGCGCCTTCGTTGCCCGCCGCTGCGCCGCCCTCCACCCCTGGCGCCAGCATCGCCCCCGGCGACGGTAACAGGCGCCCTGGCGACTCCGCCATCGGAGGGACGACCGCCGTGGGCATGGGTGGAACCGGGTTACGTTGCTGCAAGCTTATCGAGATCACCGCCCCCACCAGGAAGATGCTCAGGATGATCAGCGCGGGCAAGAGCCAGACCGGCGCGCCGTTCCAGAGCGCCTCGGGGCCGCGCCCGTGGCTGAGTTGCCGTGCCAGGGGCAGCTCGCTGGTGGCGCGGCTGGGCCGCACCCGCCCCACGTACCGCGCCAGTTCGGCATCGGGGTAGACGGTGCGCTCGCGGCGCGGCCCGCTTTCCACCATTGCAACGCGCGTGTCACGCCGCCCGCGCCTCGCCGGCAGGTTGGCCCACCCGATGGCAGCCTCCGGGGCCTCGAGCTGGGCGGCTCCTGTCAGCAGGGTGGCCTCTGGCTCCTCTGGTGGAACAACGGTAACCCCGTACCGGGGCAGCAGGCGCGCGGCCAGCCGCCGGTAGGCGTCAATCGTCTCGCCAGCGACGACCACCTGCTCGCCGTGGGCGATGCGCCCACGCAGCCGATGCATACGCCGAACTCCCTCGGCCTCGGCGAGGCTCAACGGCGCCAGCGTGACCCGCGTCAGCGCGTCGAGGAGTTCGGGAAGCTCCTCACGGGCGGCCGGCAGATTCAGGCGCAGGCCGTGCGCCCGCAGGGCATCTTCCACACTGCCGTGCAGGCTCAACAGCGCCAGCTCCAGGTAATCGCGCCGCAGGCGCCCCAGGGCCGCAGTGTACTTCGTCCGCGCCGAGTCAATCAACTCCAGGGGACCGGGTGAGGGATTGTCGTCTGCTACGCTCATCGGTGTCCGTCGTCAGTGTGTCCGCCAGCTACTGTTCCGCCGCCAGGGCCGCCTCCAGCAACTCCCGGGCCAGTTGCGGGTTGGCCTGCCCACGGGTAGCGCGCATCATCTGGCCGACCAGGTACTGAATGGCGCTGGTTTTGCCGCCGCGGTACTCGGCGACCACTCTGGGGTTGGCAGCGATCACCTCGCGGGCCACTGCCGCCAGGGCCGCGCTGTCGCTGATCTGCGTCAGGCCCCGCTCGGCGACGAGGCGCGCCGGGTCGGCGCCGCTGTCGAAACTGGCCTCGAAGACCTGCTTGGCGACGTTGCGGTTGATGGCGCCCTTCGCGACCAGATCGATCAGCGCGGCGAGATGAGCCACGGGCATGCGCTCCACCAGACGCACCGCCGGCTCGTTGCGTTCCTTCAGCAGCCGGAAGCCTTCATTCAACACCCAGTTCGCCACATCTTTCGGCGTGCCGCCCACCGCCTGCGCCGCCGCCACTGCCCCCTCGAAGTAGTCGGCGATCGGGCGCTCCAGGGTGAGGAGATCGGCGTCCTGGGAACTCAGGGCGTACTCGCTCTCGAAACGCGCCCGCCGGGCGTCGGGCAACTCCGGCAACTCGGCCCGCCGCGCCGCAATCCACTCCGCGCTCAGCGCCAGCGGCGGAATGTCGGGCTCAGGGAAGTAGCGGTAGTCGTGGGCGTACTCTTTGGAGCGCTGGCCCACAGTTTCGCCGCGAACCTCGTCCCATCCCCGCGTCTCCTGGGTCACCACGCCACCGGCTTCCAGCACGGCGATCTGCCGCTGGATCTCGAAGGCCAGGGCTCGCTCCACAAAACGGAAGGAGTTGATGTTCTTGATCTCGACCTTGGCTCCGTAGGCGGCCTGCCCTGCCGGGCGCACACTCACATTGGCGTCGCAGCGCAGGGCGCCCTCCTCCAGGTTGCCGCTGTTCACCCCGATCCACACCAGGATCTGGCGGATCTTCTCAAATGTCAGCCGGGCCTCCTCGGGAGTGGCGATGTCGGGGCGGGTGACGATCTCCATCAACGGCACGCCGCTGCGGTTGTAGTCAATCAGCGAGGAGCCGTCATCGGCGTGGATCAGACGCCCGGTATCCTCCTCGATGTGCAGGCGCTCGATACCGATGCGTCTGGTGGCCCCGGAAGCCAGGCGGATCTCGATCCAGCCATCAGAACACAACGGTTCGTCGTACTGGGTGATCTGGAAACCTTTGGGGAGATCGGGATACGGGTAGGATTTGCGACTGAAGATCGAACGCTGGTTGACCGTGCAATTGAGCGCCAGCCCGGAGAGAGCCGCATACTCGATGGCCCTGGCATTCACCACGGGCAGCGCCCCGGGCAACCCCAGGCTCACCACCGAGACGCGGCTGTTCGGCGGGCTGCCGGCGTAGTCGGCGCTGCACCCGTCGAACATCTTCGAGGCCGTGCGGACCTGGGCGTGGATCTCCAGGCCAATGGTGCTGATGTACTCCGGCATAAGCCCCCCGGGTCAGGTTTCTTGCGCATATTGTAGCACACGCCAGCGCCGGATGCGGAGGCGCCTGCGCGCCTGTGAGGCGCGCGGCCCGGCGACGGTGTGGCAGGGCGCAGCCCGCCCAGACCCTCCCCTCAGGGAGGGGGATGGGGAACCCCGGTTTCCCCATCCCCCTCCCGCGGTTGGGAGCGGCCGGCGCCCCCCACCGGCAGGGGGATGGGGAAACCTGGTTTCCCCATATGTTCACCTCAGAACATCTGCTATGATACCAGCGGCAAGCGGCGCCATTCTATACCCATCGGAGGAGGCATGCACGGGGGCGAGGTGATTGCGCGGGTTCTGGAGGCCCGGGGAACGCGGGCGCTGTTTACGTTGTGCGGCGGTCACATTTCGCCGATCCTGGTCGGTTGCCGGCAGCGGGGCATCCGCGTGATCGACACGCGTCACGAAGCTACCGCGGTCTTCGCCGCCGATGCCCTGGCCCGGCTGACGGGCCGCCCGGGGGTGGCCGCCGTGACTGCCGGGCCGGGTCTCACCAACACCGTTACGGCGGTGAAGAACGCTCAGATCGCGCAGTCGCCGGTGGTGCTCCTTGGCGGCGCCACCGCCACTCTGCTCAAGGGTCGCGGCGCCCTGCAAGACATTGACCAGATGGCCCTGCTGCGCCCCCACGTCAAGTGGGCCGGCGCTGCCCGGCGTATGGCTGACCTGGCGCCCTTGCTGGCGCGGGCCTTCGATGAGGCCCGGAGCGGCGTGCCCGGCCCGGTGTTTCTGGAGTGTCCCGTCGATCTGCTGTACCCCGAGGCCGCGGTGCGGCAGCTTTATCTGGGCGCGGCCAGGGGAACCAGCCCGGCCGCCCGCGCCACCCGCCTCTACCTGAACCTCCATCTGGCCCGTCTGTTCGCCGGTTCGCGGCGGGTGGCCGTTGCCGCGCCACGCGCCGCCACACCGCCGCTGCCCGCGCCGCCTGCGCTGGAGCGGGCGGTTGCGCTCGTTGCCGCCGCGCGCCAGCCGCTGCTCATCATCGGCGCGCAGGCGCTCCTGGAGGTCAACGCCGTTGACGACCTGGCGCGCGCGATAATCGCCCTGGGCGCGCCGGTGTACCTCTCCGGCGGAGCGCGCGGCCTGCTCGGACGCGCCCATCCGCTGGTTATGCGCCACCAGCGCCGCGCCGCCCTGCGCGAAGCCGATCTGGTGCTCCTGGCCGGCGTGCCCTGCGATTTTCGCCTCGACTACGGGCGGCACATCCGCCGCGATGCGCGCTACATCGCCGTCAATCGCAGCCGCGCCGAACTATTTCTCAACCGCCGCCCGACCCTGGCGCTGCGGGCCGACCCCGGGTACACCCTGCGCGCGCTGGCCGAGCGGGTGCAGGGCGGGGCGCGCTGGAACGCCTGGCGCGAACGGCTCCGCGCCCGCGACGCCGAGCGCGATGCTGAGATCACCCGTATGGCAGAAGAACGGGGCGCCTATCTCAACCCGCTGCACCTCTGTCGCGAGATCGAGGCCGCCCTCCCCGATGAGGCCATCGTTATCGGCGATGGGGGCGATTTTGTCGCCACCGCCGCCTACATCATTGGCCCCCGCAGCCCCCTGCGCTGGCTGGATCCGGGACCGTTCGGCACCCTCGGCGTCGGCGCTGGCTTTGCCCTGGGAGCCGCGCTGGCGCGGCCCGGGGCCGAGGTCTGGATCCTTTTCGGTGACGGCGCCTTCGGCTACAGCCTGGCCGAGTTCGACACCTTCGCCCGCCACGGCATTCCGCTGATCGGCGTGGTGGGCAATGACGCCGGCTGGTCTCAGATTGCCCGTGACCAGGTGGCGCTCCTGGGCGACGATGTGGGCACGACCCTGGCGCCTTCAGCTTACCACCGCGCCGTCGAGGCGCTCGGCGCCGAGGGCCTGCTGCTCGACGATCCCGAACTGATCGCCGACACCCTGGCCGAGGCGCGCGCCCGCGCCCGCGCCGGCCGCCCCGTGCTGATCAACGCCCGCCTCGATCGCTCCGAGTTTCGCAAGGGGTCGCTTTCGATGTGAAGTGGGGAGGGCTTGCCGCCCCCGCAGGCAGGGGTGCGGTTCGACAGGCTCACCGCCTGCGGTGAGCTTGTCGAACCGCCTGTGGCGAGCCTGTCGAACCACAGGCGGGGAAACCCGGTTTCCCCGATGTTCACCGCAGCCGTCTATGCGGCTGCGCCGCACAACGACACGATGAACATGAGTTTTTCCTGGGAGGGCTGCGCCCTCCCAAACCCTCCCCGCTGGCGGGTTGTTTCCTGGGAGGGCTACGCCCTCCCAAACCCTCCCCGCTGGCGGGTTGTTTCCTGGAAGGGCTACGCCCTCCCAAACCCTCCTGCGGGCGGGCTATGTTCACCTCAGGACTATGCACCTGACTGTCGCGATTATCGCTCGTGACGAAGAGCGGCACATCGGCGGCTGCCTGGCCAGCGTGGCCGGCCTGGCCGACGAAGTCCTCGTGCTGCTCGACGAGCGCACCACCGACCGCACGGGCGAGATTGCCGTCGCCCACGGCGCCAGGGTGATCCGCGCCCCCTGGCGCGGCTTTCCCGCCCAGCGCAACCAGGCCCTGGCTCTCAGCCACGGTACCTGGGTGCTGTTCCTCGATGCCGATGAGCGCGTCACTCCCGAACTGGCCGCCGAGGTGCGCGCCGTGATCCAGACATTGCCGTCCACCTGCAACGGGTATCGGATCCCCCGCCGCAATCTGTTCTTCGGCCAAACCTTGCGGGGCGGCGGCTGGTATCCCGACCATCAACTACGGCTGGTCCGCCGCGACGCCGCCCACTACGACGAGCGCCGCCACGTTCACGAGTTCCCGCGCCTTGCCGGTCCCCCGGGGACGCTCCACGGCCACCTGGTGCACCTCAACATCGAGCGCCTCGATGAACTGTGGATCAAGCAGAGCCGCTACGCCCTGGCTGAGGCCCGCACCCTGGCCGAAGAGGGCCGCCGCGCGCGCTGGCGCAACTTCCTCGGCGCCCCTGCCCGCGAATTCTGGCGTCGCTACGTGCGCCTTGGCGGCTGGCGCGACGGGGCTCTTGGCCTGTTTCTCTGCCTGACCATGGCCTGGTTCGAAGTGGTGAAGTTCGCCTTCCTGCGTGTGCTGGCGCCTGCACCCTCATCCAACCGGCGCCAGGGGGCGACAGGGCCGCATTGACAATACCGCCCCCCCGCGAGTATCATTCCGCCTTCAGGAACCGCCTCTGCACCCCTGAGCGTTGAACATATGCGTCGAGACTATCACCGCTGGTACAGCCACGCGCTGGGCCGCGATATGGAACTGCTTATCTTCGGCCACGCCGGAGCGCCCTGTCTGGTCTTTCCCACTTCCTACGGACGCTTCTTTGAATACGAAGATCGCGGCATGGTCGCCAGCCTGGCTCACCGCCTGGAGCGGGGCTGGTTGCAGTTGATCTGCGTGGATAGCGTGTTCAGCGAGACCTGGTACAACGACACCCGCGACACCGACTCGCGGATGTGGCGCGAAGAGCAGTACGAGCACTACCTCCTCACCGAAGTGCTCCCGCTCGTCCGCATGATCAACCCCAACCGCTACCTGATGGCCACCGGTTGCTCGTTCGGAGCGACCGAGGCGGTGATCTTCACCCTGCGGCATCCCGGCATTGTGCGGCGCGTCATCGGGCTCAGCGGTCTCTACGACGTCCGACGCTTCTTCAGTCACTACACCCAGGGCCTTTACTACCACAATCCGGTAGATTTCATTCCCAACCTGACCGACCCCCAGCTCCTCGAGCACCTCCGCGAAACCGATATCATCCTGGCTATCGGTCGGGACGACCCCAGCGCATGGTCCAACGAGTTGCTTTCGCGGCAACTCTGGGAGCGAGGCATCGGTAATGCCCTGCGTCTGTGGGACGGCTGGTGCCACGACTGGCCCTACTGGAAGCAGATGATCAATCTGTATATTGAGGGGTACGATTGAGGGGGCATGGGGAAACCCGGTTTCCCCATGTCCCAACCGCGGTTGGGAGCGGCTGGCGCCCCCCCAGAGGCAGGGGGTTGGGGAACCCCGGGTTCCCCATGTCCCAACCGCGGTTGGGGGCGGCTGGCGCCCCCCACAGGCAGGGGGTTGGGGAACCCCGGGTTCCCTATGTTCACGTTAGACTCCCATGCGGCTGCGCCGCACAACGCCGCGATGAACATAGGGCGTCTTCGGGAGGGCCGCCCCCTCCCTGGCCCTCCCCCGC
>FWPV01004179.1_pt1 | contig 16690 bp, 15 predicted proteins | sample 2228371 | NCBI WGS metagenome assembly FWPV01 (sample SAMEA103939776, study PRJEB20133) | metagenome | reverse complement strand
GGTTTGGCGGGGGGAGTCACCCCCCATATGACTCCCGGTCAGCCCTCTCGGTAGTTCCCTCAACAGTTGGGGTAATGTCTTATCTTATTAAGGTTTGAGAATTTAGCAAAACATCCCTTCTTTTTTCTCTCTGCGCCTCTGCGCTAGTCTCCCTTTTTGCCCTTTGAAATCAACCCTTTACCTTTAACCATTCTTTTGATAATATTCGCCAATATGCGGATTGTGGGCTTTCTCCCAACATCGCTTATTGATTGGGATAAAAAAATCACATCGGTTATTTTTATCGGCGGGTGTAACTTTGCCTGCCCTTTCTGTCATAACCCCGAGGTGGCGAACGACAGCCCGAAATTGCCCACCATAACCTGGGAGGAACTTAAAGGTTCGTTGGAAAGTAAATTGGGGTGGCTTGATGGGGTGGTAATTACTGGCGGGGAACCGATGATGCACCCGGAAATATTTGAATTGTGTGCAAAGATTAAACAGTTGGGGCTGAAGGTGAAACTGGATACCAATGGCTCTTTCCCTTATCCCTTGAAACGGGCGATTGCGCAGAAATTGGTGGATTTTGTCGCGATGGACATTAAGGCACCGCTAAATGAGGGGCGTTACTCTCAGGCGGTAGGTCGTCCATTACCCACGCTGTCAACGATTCGGCGTTCAATTAGACTCCTCCTTGAGAGCGGGGTTGAGTATGAGTTTAGAATCACAATGGTTCCCGGTCTGGTAAACCCCGAGGATATGCCGGCAATTGGAACCGCCCTTAAAGGAGCGAACACCGTTGTTTTACAGCAGTTTGTCCCGGAAAACGCCCGGACAAAGATGTATCAAGAGAAAAAGCCTTATACTCAAGAGGAGATTGAGGCGATGGGCAAGGAACTTTCCCCCTTTATTAAAGAGGTTAAAATCCGGGGCAAATTCTTATGAAATCTCACTCCCAATACCGTTTCAAAGTTCTTTACAACCGCCCTTCGGAGGTTGGCGATATTTACTGGTCCACCGCTCGTTCTTACCAATTCAATTGCGGTCATCACCTCGGACTTTAATCCACAGGGGTTAATCAACTGAAAACCGGAAAGGTCCCGGGTGACATTGAGCGCAAACCCATGGAGCGAAACCCCTTGACGCACCGCAATTCCGATTGAGGCAATCTTCTTATCTTTTACCCAAACCCCAACTGGTTGGGGTAGACCAGGTTTAGCGTTTGCTTCAATACCCAGTTCCCCTAAGGTTAGAATCAGCGCCCCAATGATTTTTTCAACAAAACTCCGCACCCCCAAAGTTCCCGGGACGAGCCGAAAGATAAGATAACCAATCAATTGACCAGGTCCATGATAGGTGATATCCCCACCCCGTTCAGTCTTATATAGCGCAATCCCTTTTTGGCGCAGCTCCTGTTCACTAACCAAAAGGTTTGCTTTCGTCCCCCTCCTACCTATGGTTATTACCGGTAGGTGCTCTAATAGGATAAGGGTGTCTTCAACCTCATTTAGCTGGCGGAGGCGATGGAGCTCATATTGGAGTGCTAAACCGGTTTTATAATCAATCGTTCCTAATTCAATGAGGAACGCCATACCTCTCCCATTATACCCGGTTGACAATGTGAATCGCCCTGCCCAAGAGTGCGGTGGAGGTCTCAAACAGGAGTTCGCTCATTGTTGGATGGGGATGGATGACCCTGGCAATCTGTTCGGCGGTTAACCCTAATTCAACCGCGAGCGCGGCTTCAGTGATTAATACATCAGCCTGAGGGGCGATGAGCGTTACTCCTAAGATGCGATGGGTATCTGCGGACGCAATAATTTTGCACCAACCTTCGGAGCGGTTGAGAGTCCATGCCCGGCCCACTGCCCGAACCGGCACTTTTGCGGTTAAGAATTTAAGCCCTTGTTTCTCACAAGCTCTTTCAGTCAAGCCGACAGTTGCCACTTCGGGGTCGGTATAAACGACCAGTGGGACCACCCGAAAATTGTGGTCTGGGGAGAGCTCCTCCAGCCTGCCCGTTAATAATTCTGCCAATTGAGACCCTTCAAACATCGCCTTGTGAGCCAAGAGCGGTCCCCCGCGGACATCACCAATTGCGTAAACCCCCTTAATATTGGTTTGGAAGTTAATATCGGTTTTGACAAACCCCTGCCCGTCCATTTCTACCCCAATCTCCTTTAGTCTCAGCCCAGCGGTATTTGCCCTTCTCCCTATCGCCACCAGGACTTTATCGGCAAATACCGGCTCTTTCCCTTCTTGGCACACCTTAACCGAGTTATGATTATCGTCAAGTTGACAAAGAACCCCTTTAACCCCGAGTTGGAACTCAACCCCTTCCCGTTCCATTTGTCGCTGAAGTAAACCGGTTATATCTTTATCCAGGGCGGGCAGGATGGAATCGCACATCTCCCACACCTGGACTTTAACACCAAGCCGTTGGAACAGGGTAGCAAACTCCAACCCGATTGCCCCACCACCAATGATGACCAGGCGCTGGGGCAAATCCTGGATATTCAGGGCGCTGTTAGAGTCTATTATTCGTTGGTGGTCTGGTTTTATATTGGGGTAAACAATTGGTTCTGAGCCGGTAGCAAGCACAATATTTTTAGCGGTTATCAAGGTATCACCCTCAATGGTACGAACGAGGACTGTGTTGGGGCTTATCAGCTGGGCTTTGCCCCGGCGCAAATCAACTTTACTTTCCCTAAAGAGAAACTCTATCCCCCGCCGCAACCTTTTAACCACTCCTCTTTGCCACTTTCCCAAATTCATTAGGTCAATCTTCGGTTTTTCAAAGACGATGCCCATCATTTGGGCTTCGCTGGCGTGGTGGACAATTCCAGCAGCGTGGAGCAGCGCCTTGACTGGAATACAACCCCGATTGAGACAGGTACCACCAACGCTCGCCTGCTCAACAACTACCACTTTTTTGTTATATCGGGCAAGCCTTATTGCTAAGGAATAGCCAGCTGGACCAGCACCGATAACGACACAGTCAGCGGTTTCACTCATTCTTTTACCAAAGGGTCCCTTTTATTAACTCTGAGGCGATTACTAACCTTTGAATCTGATTCGTCCCCTCATAAATTTGGGTGATTTTGGCATCCCGCATCATTTTTTCCACCGGGTAGTCCTTCATATAGCCATAACCGCCCAAAATCTGGACCGCATCGGTAGTAACCCGCATTGCGGTGTCCGATGCCATCACCTTCGCCATCGCCGCCAGACCAGCAATATTCTTCACCCCGGCATCAGCCGCCCGCGCCGCCTCATAAACCAGCGCCCGGGATGCTTCAATTTGGATTGCCATATCCGCCAGCATCAACTGGACCGCCTGAAAACTGGCGATGGGCTGTCCAAACTGAATCCTGGTTTTGGCGTATTCTAACGCCTCATCCAACGCCCCTTGAGCGATTCCTACCGCTTGAGCCCCAACCCCGGGTCGGGTCCGGTCAAATGTCCTCATTGTCTGCACAAACCCCAACCCCTCTTTTCCGCCAATAAGGTTCTCCACCGGCACTGGGCAGTCTTGAAATATAAGTTCTGATGTTTTAGAACAGCGGATACCCATTTTATCCTCAACCTTCCCATAAGTAAAACCCGGGGTTGTGTCTTCAACAATAAAAGCGGAGAGCCCCCGCGCGCCTCGGTTGGGCTCGGTTGAAGCGATGACCGTATAGATTTTTGCCACACCGCCATTAGTAATAAACTGCTTGGTGCCATTCAAAATATAATAGTCACCATCTCGCACCGCCCGGGTTTTAACATTACTGGCATCAGAGCCCGCCTGGGCCTCGGTAATGGCAAAAGCTGCCAGTTCTCCTTTTGCCAACCGGGGAAGAAACCTTTTCTTCTGCTCTTCAGTCCCGGCAAGGATGATAGGAAAAGCGCCCAAACCGCAGGCAGCATAACTCAAGGCGACCGCACCATCAATCCGGGAGAGCTCCTCTACCACCAAACACATCTCCATAATTCCACCGCCAAAGCCACCATACTCCTCAGGGATGTAAACACCCATCAACCCCAACTCGGCCAGTCCCTGCATCAAATCAAATGGAAACTCGCCCGTTCGGTCCAGTTCCGCTCGGCGTGGCTTTATTTTTTCTACCGCAAACCTTCTTGCCAATTCTTTGATTTCCCGCTGGGTTTCGGTTAAAAAATACTCCATAATTTTACTCTCCTTTCCCCAATCGCGCTTTTAATTCTCCAACCACCCTTAAAACACCGGCTTTAATCAAAAGTCCGGCCTCCTGATAGACTTCAAACGAGCGTCCAATCGGGTCGGGAATTTCTCTTTCCTCATCGGGATAACCACCCAGAAGCCTAATTTTGCCTTCTGCCTCAGGAACCGTCAATGCTATTCTCTCCTTGTGTCTTTTCTCCATCACCAAAATCAGATCTGCTCCGGTTGCCATCTCCGGACGAAAAACCCTTGCCCGGTGCCCACTAATATCTACCCCAAAACTTTTTGCCACTTCAATAGCGAACTTTGTTGGTGGTGAACCTACTGGTGCGGCAATCCCACAAGAGCTTACTACTACCCGCTCTCCTTTTAGCGCCTCTTTCAGTAGCCCGAGGGCGATTGGGCTCCGGCAGGTGTTCCCGGTGCATATGACTAAGATGGAAAAGATGACACTCGGACCAATTTTAACCACCTTCCCTAAAATCTCCTCCAGCTCTAAGATACCCACCTTTCCCTTCCGCTCTACCAAAGGGGGATAGGAACGAAAGTTAACCACTGTTGGTCCGCACCGTTCATCACCATCTTCCACCCTCAATACTACCCACTTATCATCAAACTCATCACCAAACTCATCCAGTATCCCAAACCATACCCCTTCGGGTAGCATCTTAACCACATCCTGGAGAACCGAAGGGGTATAAGCCCACCCATTCTCTTCATCACTAATAATCGCCACCGGTTTACCCTTAAAAATTCGGAACTCCTCGGGCACCTCATCGTCTGAGACCAAGCGGAAAACCTGCCCCAATCTGACCTTCAACTCATCGGGTTTGATTGACAAAAGGCAACCTCCCCCCAACATCGGAAAGACCACCCCGCCATTTTTCAGCGCCTTTATAACATCCTTGGGTCTTAACTTGTTAATTTTTACTATCTTCATTTAAAAACTACCCTTCTCTTCTGGACCGCTCCTCTCCCGACTAAAATGGGCAAGCCCCTTTTCACCGATGTCCCGTCGATAGTGCATTCCCGGGAAGTGGATGAGTCCAATGCCATAATATGCTCGTTTTTGTGCCTCCAACAATGTATCACCTAAGCCGGTTACGCCCAAAACCCTTCCCCCACTCGTTACAATTCGGTCTTCAATTCGTTTTGTCCCAGCGTGGAAAACAATCGTCCTCTTCCCGCCTTCAAGTTCACCAGAAATTGGCAACCCCTTCTGGTAATCACCGGGATAACCAGGGGCACAAGCGACCACACAAACCGCCCATAATGGCTCTCCGGTCTTCAGCCTCCGCTCTTCGGTCTTTCCTCGGGCACATTCCAAACACCTTTCCGCCAAATCTTCTTCTAAGAGTGGGAGCACCGCCTGAGTTTCGGGGTCGCCGAACCGGCAGTTAAACTCCAAGACCCGCGGCCCCTCAGCGGTGAGGATTATTCCGGCATAAATTGCACCTCGATATTCTATACCCTCCTGTGCCAAACCCGCCAGTAAGCGGTTAAAAATCTTTTCAACAATCTGATTTAGGACCTCTTCGGTTACCGCCGGCACCGGCGCATAGGCACCCATTCCACCGGTGTTAGGACCGCGGTCGCCATCCAAGAGCCGTTTATGGTCTTGTGAGGGTGGTAAAAGATAGACTTTTTTACCATCCATCAGTCCAATTATAGAAGCCTCTTCGCCCTCAATATACTCCTCAATCACCACTTTTTTGCCCGCCGCGCCCAATTTCCCTTCCTTCATCAAACCACTCAAAACCCCTGCCCCTTCCTCATAAGAGTTGACGACAGTCACCCCTTTACCACCAGCAAGTCCGGACGCCTTAATTACTAAGGGAAAACGCCTATCTCTTATATACCCTTCCGCCTGGTCAAACTCCTCAAAAACCGCAAACCGAGGAGTTGGGATTCCGTATCGTTCCATAAACTGCTTGGCGAACCCTTTATCTCCTTCTAAGCGGGCAGCCTCCTTTTTCGGTCCAAAGACCAAAAGCCCCTCTTTTTCAAACTCGTCCGCCAATCCGGCAACTAACGGCGCCTCCGGACCGACCACGGTCAGGTCAACCCTCTTCTTCCGGGCAAAGTTGAAAAGCCCTTTAATGTCTAACGGGTCAATCTCTTGGCATTCAGCAATCTTGGCGATGCCAGCATTGCCCGGGGCACAAAAAACCTCGTGCCCAAATTGAGCAAAGCTCCATACCAGGGCGTGTTCTCTCCCGCCACTACCAACAACCAATATTTTCATTCTCTTTAATTTATCCTTATCGGTCCTAATGTCAACCCATTACAGACAAAAGACCGGTCCCCGGTCTGTTGAAATTTGACAAAGATTGTTTTATAAATAACTTTGTTCTAAGGGTGAATATTATGAAATTAAACTACTACTATTTTTTGTCTTTGCTTTCACCGATAGTTGCCTTTTTATTTTTAGTTAATGGGTGTGGTGGCAGACCAGCATCCCACCCGAGGGCAAAGGAAAAGACAGCGGTGCCGGAGGAAGTAGAAAAACCTAAGACGATAATGCGGGTATATACTCCGGCTTTTGCCGCAGGCGAAAGGATTCCAAGGCGTTATACCGGGGATGGGGAGGATGTCCCCCCTCAGATTCATTGGGACGGCATCCCCGAGGGGACGAAGAGCTTTGCTTTAATCTGTTCTGACCCGGACGCGCCGTTAGGAACATTTATCCACTGGGTGGTTTATAATATTCCCAAAACCGCCCGCTCCTTGCCCGAAGCGCTGCCGCCGAAAGGGCAACTTGAGGATGGAACCAGGCAGGGGGTGAACTCATTTCAGCGTATTGGTTATAATGGTCCGAAGCCGCCCCCGGGTAAGTCCCATCGGTATTTCTTCCGGGTTTATGCACTTGACGATACCATAAATTTAGCACCCGGTGCATCCGCCGGAAAACTGCAGGAGGCCATGGCAGGACATATCCTTGCCGAGGGGGAGTTGATGGGGATTTATGGAAGATAAATGTCGGTTTCCGCAACTCGCCGGTTTAAGTCGGGAGGAAATTATCGGGATGTTAGAGGACGCAGCAAAGAATTGGCTGGCTCATGATGGGCTATGGTTTCAGGCGGTAGAAAGTAAATACGGATTAGAATCAGCAATTGCCCTGGACCGGGAGGCGTGGCAAAAGTTCACGGTGATTGAAGCAAAACGGATTATGGCAAGAGAAAAAATCGCCCAAGGGAGCGGAATTCCTGGTTTGGTAAAGGCTTTGTCGTTTCGGCTTTATGCATTTATTAACCGGCAGGAGGTTGTTGAACAGACCGAAAATAGGGCGGTTTTTCGGATGGTTGATTGTCGGGTTCAGAGTGCCCGGAAACGGAGGGGGTTGCCAGATTTCCCCTGCAAATCGGTCGGTTTGGTAGAATATGAGTGGTTTGCCAAGACAATTGACGAACGGATTCAAACCCGGTGCCTGTTTTGCCCACCGGACAAACATCCTGACGATGCTTGGTGCGCCTGGGAGTTTCTGATTTTATGAAGGGGGCATCCCGAAGTAGCCGGCGGTACACAATGCGGGATATGCCGGTGCCAGAAAGACCACGAGAACGGCTTATCCGTTACGGTGCCGACAAACTCTCGGGTGAGGAGCTCTTAGCGGTATTAATCAGCCGGGGCACTGCGGGTGTGCCGGTGCGGGAAATTGCTTATCAACTCTTAATTCGGTTCGGTTCCATTGTTGGTGTGGGTGAAGCCACTATTGAGGAGTTAAAGCAGGTTGAGGGTATTGGGACGGCTAAGGCATGCCAGATTAAGGCGGCTTTTGAACTTGCTCGGCGGTTTCAAGAGGGTTTAGCCCCGACTCAAGGAGAAAGCCTTACTACCCCGGAAGCGATAGTGCGGTTAGTAAAACCAAGGCTCTTAGAAAGGAAAAAAGAGTGTTTTTTCACACTCCTCTTAGATTCCCGGCACCGGCATATCCGAACCGAGCAGGTCTCAATTGGCAGTTTGGATACAACCCTTGCCCACCCCCGCGAGGTTTTTGATGCTGCGGTTCACGACCACGCCCCGGCGGTGGTGGTTGTCCATAACCATCCTTCTGGCGACCCAACCCCTTCCGAGGATGACATCAGATTAACAAAAAGGCTGAACGAGGCGGGTAAGGTATTGGGGATTAACCTGCTTGACCATATTATAATCGCCGGAGAGAAATTTTACAGTTTTCGCAGTCAGGGGCTATTGTAAAAAGCGGACAGTCAATTGTCCTCATCCTGCCGCTTGACCTACCGGGGACAGAAAAATTCTTGACATTCCTGGGTAAGCCCCTAAAATCCTGCTTAATGATGAGTAATGGTTCATGGTTCTTAGTTTATGGCTCAAACCGAGCGGTTTTGCTTCTGCTCAGCGAAGGGGTAAGAACTATGAACCCCTCTGATGGCGAGTTAACCGGCTGTTTGGGAAAATTAGATAATCAACAAAGGAGGCTATTGTGATAATAAAAATAAAACTGCCAAATGGCAACGAAATACCGGTAGAAATGCATAAAACCAGAGTAGTTCAACCTATCTGGTTGGTCCCAGCCCAACAACGTCTTGCCGCGATTGAAGAAGCCGGCTACAACACCTTCCAGTTGAAGAACAAAGACATCTTCTTGGACATGCTTACCGACAGCGGTGTTAATGCGATGTCCCAGGAGCAATGGGCCGGCTGGATAACCACCGATGACTCCTATGCCGGGAGTATGACCTTCTATAAACTTCAGGAAGCGGTTGAAGAGGTCTTGGGTTACAAATATCTGGTGCCGGTGCATCAAGGGAGAGCGGCCGAGCATTTAATCGCCAAGATTTGGTGCAAACCGGGTGGGGTAGTAATTACCAACTATCATTTTACCACCACCAAAGCCCACATTCAGGTCACCGGCGACTCAGAGTGCTTAGAACTTTTTACCGATGAGGCGCTAAACACAAAAAGCACCCACCCATTTAAGGGGAATATGGATATCGCCAAGGTAAAGGCGGCGATAGCAAAGTATGGTCGGGAGAAAATCGGCTTCATCCGAATGGAAGCAACCACTAACCTTCTGGGTGGACAGCCGTTTTCTATGCAGAACCTGCGGGAGGTGCGCTCAATATGCGACGAGCACGGGTTAATGCTGGTTCTTGATGGCAGTTTAGTGTGCGAAAACGCCTACCTCATCCGCGAGCGGGAACAGGGCTACAAGAATAAAACGGTGGCGGAAATAGTTAAAGAGATGTGCTCACTCGCCGACCTTTTTTACATGAGTGGACGAAAGAACACCTGTATCCGGGGCGGTTTTATCGCAACCAACAACGAGAAACTTTTCCACGAGATTGAACCCTGGCTACCGGTTTACGAAGGTTTTTACACCTACGGTGGGATGTCCATGCGGGAAATTGGGGCAATGGCGGTTGGTGTTAGAGAAATGGTTGACCCGGCAGTTGCTGGCTGTTCAATTGAGCAGATAAAATACTTCGTCGCCCGACTGGAAGAGACCGGCATCCCGGTCGTTACCCCTGCGGGCGGACTCGCCTGTCATATTGACGCGAAAAAATTTGTCCCCCACATCCCGAAAGAGCAGTATCAAGCTGGTGCACTAACTGCCGCATTGTATATCGCCTCGGGAATCAGGTCAATGGAACGGGGCACCGTGTCAATGGAACGGGACAAAGATGGCAATGAGGTATATGCCGACCTGGAGTTGACCAGAATTGCCCTCCCCCGCCGGGTATACACCATCTCCCATATTGAGTATGCGGTTGACCGGCTAAAATGGCTCTACGAGCATCGGAACCTGATTGGCGGTTTACGCTTTGTCTCGGAACCGCCGGTTCTCCGTTTCTTCCTCGGGAAGATGGCGGCGCTGGAGGAGTGGGGCAAGAAATTGACCGCTGCGTTTATAAAGGACTTCGGACCAGAACTGTGAAGCCCGGACTAAAACAGAAGCGGGGAGAGCGGTCTTTACTCTCCTTACTCGGAGGGGGATAGAAAAAATTTAAGAAATATATCACCTTAGCCCTTATATCTCATTACCGCCGAGTGGGTTCGGCTCAAGTGATAGTTGCTTCGCCGCACGGGCGAAGCCCGCGCAATGACAAGGAGAGGCGCTCCCCGGATTTAAAATTTAGAATAAATCTTTAATAAATATAAACTTACGGGATTTTACCAGGAAAATTAAATTTTCCTCATTCAAACAAAGAGACAAACGATTTCTCAACGGGGTGTTGTTATAATAGGGTTGTGTTTGATTTTTCAAACAAAACCGCTTTGCAATGGCGAAGCGGTGGGAGGAAAGGGTCAAGTGGCTCTGCCTTTTCTTCTCGCCCAGTAAGGTAGATAAAATGAGCCAAAAAGAAAAATGAAAAAGGAGTTATAAAAAATATGAAACGGCTGATAGCGCTCCTAACACTCCTGATTGTGCCGGCAATTCTATTCGGCGCAGTAAAAAAAGAAGGTCCAGGAGTTTACAATCGTGGTGATGCGCCTGGTGATACCCTGGTGGATACGCTCGTAGTAACGGTGAAGGTTCCGGCGCGGATTGGTTTATATTTGAATGGCAATATCACCTTTGACCTCAGTGACGATAATGTGACATATCCGCCGGTGAACTTCCCTGGATATTACGGCCCAACCTCGGTTTCAGGTTCTAATACAGATGGTGTTGACATCAAGGTTTTCTCCAACTCACCGAGCTACACCTGGAAACTTGAGACTAAGGGTAGCGGTGATTTCACTTCTACAATAAAACTTGACCAGTTGTTTTATGCGAATGATGGCACCACCGACCCAACCAATGGTGAAGGGCCGGGCTCAGATTGGCATGCCTATTCAACCGATTATACCGAAATTGCCTCTGGTCAGCACACTAACGGCTGGTCTTCTAAGAACCAGGACTATGTTTTCCAGGCGGAAACGGATGATGAACCTACGAGCTCCAGCACGGTTACAATCTTCTACCGACTTTACGCGCAATAACAGGTTTTCCAAAAGCGACCTCGCCTTAGGAAGGGAGGCTAATGAAGAGGGTGATAATAATTTGGCTCTCATTAGCCTCCCTTTCTTTTTCCTCCACACAAATCGGCATCTATCTTGATACCCATGTTGAGTTTAACCTCTTCCAGGTTTTATACCCGCCGAGCGTGTATCCCAGCTACTACTTTCCCACCTATGCCTCATCCCAAAACCCCCAGGGGATTTATCTGGTGGTAAGTTATCAAAGAATCGGTGGCAAGCATTCAATCTCCAATATGTTCCTTCACACCAGGGGAAGCGGCAACTTCTCCTCTTCTCTTCTCTTAAATCAACTATATTTTGCCCCTGATGGTGAGCCACTCCCACCACCAGGTCAGAACCCTCCAGGAGGGAACTGGCGGGAATATACGACAAACTATCAGGAGATTGAAGAGTTTCCGGTGTCAGGCAAGTCAAAAGCGTTTTCCCGACCTCAGGACTTTATCTTTAAGACCGAGCCCGATGACGAGGCGGGGAATTATCAAATAACACTTTATTATCGGCTCTTTGGGTTATAAACAAAGGAGGATACCCGATGTTAAAAGTTAAAAGGCAAAATAGCACGGAGTCCATTACTCAACATGTTCAATGTTATGGGCTTTTCTTTTTACTTTTACTCCAAACAGGGATTGGCGCGATTAGCTGGAGTGTTACTCCAGAAAAGGTGGAAAAGGTGCTTTCCGGTTTTAAGGAGATTACCGAGGTTTTTGAGCTCCAAAATATGGCTGATGATACGCTGAGATTAAAGATAGAGTTTGAGGACTTTGTGCTTGATAAAGAGGGGCGGGCGATTTTTTTTAGAGCGGAGAGCCTGCCCAACTCATTAGCCCGCTGGGCGGTACTCAATCCCGAGGAGGTTTTATTGCAGCCACGGAGTAAAGATTTCGTCCGCATGACCTTCCGTTTGCCGGAAAGTTCCAAGTTCGCCGAATATTATGGTATGATTGTTTTTAAATCCCTGCCGGTGCCAACCCTTTCCCGACCTTACCAGCCAACAATTCAGGTTGCCGGTGAAATCGGGGTGCCGGTTTTCTATTCCCTGGCTGAGATTGTAAAAAGAGAGGGCGCATTTGAAGACCTCTATGTTGAGAAAGAGAGTGTGCATGTCGTGTTTAAGAATACCGGAAATGTCCATCTCCGGGTAAAAGGGAAGAAGCAAATACTTAACTTAGCGGAAGAGTTGGTTGAGGAGGAGGAAGTTTCGGAATTCGTTGTTTTACCCGACCAGGTCAGGCGGGTTAAGTTGCCAATAAAAAAGAGGCTGACTGATGGTGAGTATATTGTTCGGGTCTTGTTTGATTACGGGGTGGTGGAGTTGCTCCAGGGTGAGGCAAGGTTCAAAATCAAGAAGAGTAATGGGCTATAAATCTAAAATCCAAAGCCCGAGTGGTTCCGGGCGGAGCGAGGAGTCCTACTGGGAGGAAGGGGGCAAGAGATTGCTTCGTCGCTTCGCTCCTCGCAATGGCGAGCCCGGAGGGAGGTTCTCACCCCTTTCTCTCTTCATCACCTCATACCTAATATTGAGTTTAGGATTCTGCGGGGCAGAACCCAATCACCATCTTGCCACCTCATTCTGGACTTTTTACCAGGTTGGGGGAATGCCAAGTTCGGCACTAAATTTAAACTATCAGTTTTCAAGATATGAGTTAAACCTCGGTCTGTCACACCAACAAAGGGGGTTAGGGTTAAGGGGTTTCAGCCTCGGGATTGACTCAATTGTAAAGGATTTTCGGCTGATTATTGGCGAAAAGCCCCAGCGGATACCAGGGATTGGGGGGACAACATTACCGCTTTGGGGTTTGGTGTTTGCCAAAAGGGGGACAACCATTTTTTTGGGTAAGACTGAAGACGCGCATTCATCTTCAATCCCGACCTTTCAAAAGAACCGCTATACCGTTGGTTTTGAGTTTGCACCTTATTTCAGCCGGCGCATTCCGGTAACCTTCTCATTGGTGCGGAAGAGTGATACTGGCGGATATCTACCGGAGAGCAACTTTTTCGGGGTCAATGCCCAAACGAAAATAGGGGAGAGGTTCTCCTTAAACTCGGATTTGGGGGCAAGCCTTTCCCATCTCGGGGTTGGAGGTGGTTTCTTGTTTGGTGCCAACTACACCGGAAAGTTTTACCGAACCAGCGGGTATTTTAAGAAAGTCTTTCAGAATTTTGTTACCCCGGCAAACCTCTTAACCGCGCCCGGCTACTGGGTTTCTTTATACAACCACCTCCACCCTTTGAGAGGGCTCTCTCTTAACCAGGACCTTTCCTATTCTAACACCCATGATTTAAACCTGGGAGCAGGCATTGAAATTAGAAAGCCTCACCTCCCGAGTTTTGGTTATGGGGTAAAGTTCAGCCAAAAGAGTAAACTTATTGGGCAGAGTGTTAATTCGGAATGGTCTTTCAAAGGTTTTTCAATCTCAGGAGACTATGGCTGGTCGGCGCTGGGTAGGCAATTTGCCCTGAGGTTAGGTCAGAGTTTCAAAGAGGTTCAAATTTGGTCTCGGTTTCAACTTGATAAAACCCGGGTTTACCAGTTTGGCTGGGGTTTGCCATTTTCTCAAAATCTTGGGGCAAAGGGGTTTTTGAACCTTTATCCTGAGAATGGCGCAGTAAGGTCAACCAAGGGGGTAGAACTCTTAATAAGCAGGATAGGAAATTTCAATATGAATGTTAGATATGAATGGCTTGGCGAGCGTGAGCACCAAATATCAATGAGCCTAACCAATACCCTCCTTTTTGAACAGACCGGTCTCAGTTTTATCTCTGGCAAGGTGTTTATGGATTTAAACAACAACGGCGTCTTTGACCGAGAGGACCAGGTTGTCCCTGATGTTGAAGTTATTTTAGACCGGGGTGAGGTAGTGCGAACCGACCGGCAAGGCAACTTTCAATTTTCCTTTGTGCCCACCGGTGAGCACAAATTGAATCTCAACCTGGGTGCAATCCCGGCGGATATCGGACCGGAAAAAAGGCAAAAAGAGGTATCAACAAAACTTCTTTCTAAGGTTAGGGTCAATTTCCCCCTGGGTAAACTTGGTGTTATTGAAGGGTTTATCTATTATGACGAGAACAAAAACGGCAGGTTTGACCCTGATGAGCCGGGCGTCCCGAATGCGGTTATCGGTTTGAACGGTTATTTGAGCACAACTGATAGGAACGGCAGGTTTAGGTTTGCCAACCTCCCTTCCGGGACCTACCTCATTGAGCCCAAGGTTTTGCCACCAGAAACGAACCTTACGGTCAGTGGCCCTATCTATATCCACATTGAACCCGGCGGAGAGGTAAAAGGGTATAACATCGGGGTAGTCAAAAAAGAGCGCCCAGTAATAAAGAAGGAGTTTAATAACAATCGGCGGTAGCGGAGGAGAAAAAGTGGGAAAGTTCTTCACCTATTTTCAGTTTGAATGGTGCCCGGTTAAGATGTTGATAAGGCAAGGGTTTGTCCGAAAAATCTGCCCAATTTGGCTCCCAGATTCAAACGAAGAGACAAACGATTTCTCAACGGGGTGTTGTTATATTAATAATGATTTTTTACTTTGATTAAAGGCAGGAAAATGACAATGAGTGATAAGATATATGAATGTTTTTAACACAACAGACAACCATAATTTAGGCTATGGTAACCCGGGCGGTGTTGACCAAACTAAAAATGGTCAAATTTATGAGAAGATAACCAGCGGGATTGAGGTATTAGACCGTATCTGGGGAGGGTTTTATAAGGGGAGGAGCTATCTGGTTGTCGGGCCGCAAGGGAGTGGGAAAACCATCTTAGGCGGGCAGTTTCTAATCGCCGGATTAAGGAGAGGCGAAAGGTGTGGATTTGTTACCGAACAGAGGGTGGAAGACCTCATTTTGCAAATAGAGTCTTTTGGGTTCAATATCAAGGAGCATATTGATGAGGGAAGGCTCTTGTTATTAAAGTTTCCCCTATCCCTTTCCCCTGACAATGTTGCCAAAACAACCGACAATTTGCTTGACTACCTTGAGTCGGAAAGGGTTGTTCGGTTGGTTTTAGACTCATTACAACCTCTTGCCCTTTCAGACCGAGAAAGTTTTAAGCGATTAATTGAAGAGATAGTTTACCGGCTGGAAGAGGCTAAAATCACCACTTTAATGACCACGAGAGAACCGGCAAACTTAGCGACGCTAAGGTTGACCCGGATAATAGAGGAACAGGTGACCGGGGTAATCAGGCTTTCTTACAACCTCCAGGAAAATGTTTGGAGAATCTCATTCCAGGCGAAATGGGGCTTTCCGACCAAGAGTTTTTGCTACGACTATAGAATTGCCCCGGTGCAAGGGATAGTCATTGGAGCTGAACGGGAGGAAGAGAAGGCAAAGGAAACCCCGGACCTGCTTCTCCCACTTAACAGTTTCTTAAATCTCATCGCCAAGGAGTTAACCGCACCGGCAACAATGCGCTCGCCCTTTTCTATCCTCGGATTAAAACTCCCGTTTTTCTCGGTGCGGAGTGTTGAGGCGGTCGTGCTTTGCCTTACCGAAAATCAGCCGGCAACGGTTTATGGAAATAACATTTTGATTTATCTCACCAAGACCACAAAAGATGAAGCAAAAGCCTTTGGTGAGGATTTGGCGGCGAAATTGAAAACCATTCTCCCTGCTGGCAGTTTTAATATGGTGGTGGCTTCTTTCCCTGAGGATGGGGAGGAGTTAGAAGATTTGCTCTCTCGGGTAACATAAGGTGATGATGCTCCATTCCCTGCTCCTTCTCCTCATTTATGTCAACCCCGAGGCTTTAGACCTTTATAACGCCGGGCTTTACCAAGAGGCGATTGGCGTCTTAAAAGCGGAGCTGAAAAAGAGCCCTGATGACATGGAGTCAAGAGCGCTATTGGCTTCTGCCTATTTCAAAGTTAAAAGGTTTGACGAGGCAATTCGGGAGTGTGAAACGGTTTTGGCTCGTGACCCAAACCATCAGGAGGCTAAGAAGACTCTTGCGCAGGCGAAGGTGGAGAGAGAGAAAAATCTGAACACAAGAATAAAACATTATCAGCGACTTTTAGAGAATGAGCCGGAAAATCTAATGAACTGGCTGGCATTGGCACGGCTCTACACCCAGGCGGGCAACTATGATGAGGCGGAGAAATGTTACCAGAAGTACTTAAAAGAGAAACCGGAAGACAGCCAGACCGAATATGAATATGCCCAGGTCCTTTCCTGGCAGAACAAAAACAAAAAGGCGATTACAATCTATCAAAACCTGTTAAAAAAGGCACCGAATGAGGTTAAGATCCGGATAGGACTTGGGTATGCACTTTTCTGGTCGGGCAGGGCGGAAGCGGCAAAAAAGGAGTTCTTGGCGGCTTTAAAGATTGACTCTACCAACAAAGAGGCGCGGGCGGGGTTAAAGGCGATTGCAAAACTACCGGCGCCAAAACCTCTTGTATATCCGATTGACCGCTACTACTCAACCCTCAAACGGGAGCCGAAGAACAACCAGACTCGCTTAGCACTAATCAACGAACTAATGAAGGCAAAGCGGGTGGAAGAGGCGTGGACTGAGGTCAACAACTTATTAAAACT